>JAEEGL010709447.1_pt1 | contig 16932 bp, 15 predicted proteins | sample 9134231 | NCBI WGS metagenome assembly JAEEGL01 (sample SAMN16246548, study PRJNA631951) | gut metagenome | biome: gut microbiome; feature: rumen; material: fiber-attached | host: Bos | place: Iran: Karaj | collected 2018-10
ATAAAGAATACAAGCGCCGCTCCGATCAGAAACCATACGCCGAATACGCTCTGCGTAACGGCGGTAAAAATTGATTCAGTCATAATATATATAACTCTCTTTCCTTAATATGCGGCGGATGCACAGTAAAGCCGCCGCGCGCTTAAAGTGTCGGGAATGCCCTCCGGTTATTCAAAGAGCATTCCCGTAATGAGGAAAAATGTAGGGAGTGTCTGATTTACCGCAGCGGAATCAATAGTTAATCATATATTTATCGATTTCCCACTGACTGACTTTGGTCCTGTAATCATCCCATTCGGTCTTTTTCCCTTTGATATAGTTATCAAATGCCTGTTCTCCGATAACCTTTTTGATGAACGGATCCTTTTCCGCCTCTTCAATTGCCTCTTCAAGTGTGCCGGGAAGACAGTCTATACCTTCCTTCGCAAGCTCTTCATCAGAGAGAACAAAGACATTCTTATCATAAGCGGGCTTCGGAACGAGGCCTCTCTTTATGCCGTCAAGACCTGCGGCGAGGCAGAGCGCCATCTCAAGATAGGGGTTGCAGGTGGGATCGGGGCAGCGGAGCTCGACTCTAGTGCCTTTGCCTCTGCTTGCCGGAATTCTGACAAGGCAGGAGCGGTTTGATGTGCTCCACACAAGGTAACTCGGAGCTTCATATCCGGGAACAAGACGCTTATATGAGTTTACGGTCGGGTTTGAGAATACTGCCATTCCTTTGATATGATCCATGATACCGGCGATGAATGAATATGCTTCTTTTGAAAGACCGAGATCTCCCTCGGGGTCGTCAAAGATGTTTTTGCCGGTCTTGATATCATAAAGACTCATATTTGTATGCATGCCGCTTCCGTTGATACCGTAAATCGGCTTCGGCATAAATGTTGCGTGAAGGCCGTGCTTTGTGGCGTAGGTTTTTACGACATGCTTGAATGTCATAACCCTGTCGGCTGTGGTTAAGCCGTCGCCGAACTGGAAGTCGATTTCATGCTGACCTTCGGCAACCTCGTGATGGGAAGCCTCGATGGTATAACCCATCTTTTCAAGGGCAAGGCATATATCTCTGCGGCAGTTTTCACCGTGATCAATGGGGTTGAGGTCAAAGTAGCCGGCCTCATCGCCTGTCTGCATAGTGGGTAAGCCGCTTTCATCAAGCTTGAAAAGGAAGAATTCGCACTCGGGGCCTACATTGAATCCGTATCCCTCTGCCGCAGCCTCGTCTATGACTCTCTTGAAGATATTTCTCGGGTCACCGTCAAACGGAGTCACATTATCCGCTTTATATGCTGAGCAGATGAGTCTGCCGGTCTGGATTTCGTTATGTTTTCTCCAGGGAACTATTGCCCATGAATCAAGGTCGGGGTGAAGATACATATCGCTCTCATCGATTCTCGCAAAACCGTCGATTGAGGAGCCGTCAAACATGCAGTCATTGTCAAGAGCTTTCTCAAGCTGTGAAACCGTAACGGCAATGTTTTTCATGATGCCGAAAAGATCGGTGAACTGCAGGCGGATGAATTCAACATTGTTTTCTTTTGCGCTCTTGATTATTTCTTCTTTTGTGATTTTACTCATTTTATTATCCTCCGTATTTTTATTATTTCTTCATTATAATTATGATTGCCTGAATTGCCGTCATCCATTATATCAGCCCCCTTAAAAACAGAAAAAGGGCGCTTTTCCCTGCGGAAAAAGCACCTTTGCTTCGATTCGTATAAATAAAAAAACGGCGTCTCTGAGCCTTAACTCAAAGACGCCTTTGCCTTTCTTGCCTTCATTTTAACCGACGTATATCCAAAAGTCAATTGAATTTTAACAAATCGGCGAAAATAGGGAGTTATGTATATTTTGCATTAACATAGTTGATAGTTTTTGTTTATTATTTCCCGGTTTTGCCGGAATTATCCGTTTTCAATTTTTTCTCTGAACGCGTTTCCGGTCGCATATATCAGTTTGAGCCAGGGGAGAACGAGTGACTTGTCAAATTTCTGAGCCGCCTTTGTCTGAGCAAATGTTTCAAAACTCAGGTCTCCGTCATAGCCGATATTTCTGAGGGCGGAGCAGAAGTGATTCCAGTCTATCGTGCCCGTCACAGGAGCCCTGTGCTGATCTTTGGCTCCGTTGTTATCGTGAATATGAAGCGCTTTTATTCTTTTGCCGTAAGCGGGTATTATAACCCTGAAATCGTGATGCAGCAGATTGGCGTGACCCGTGTCAAGGCAGAGACCGAATACTTCTCTTCCCGCCGTTTCATTGAGCATGTCGATAAAATCAGCGGCTTTATACGCATCCGAGCAGCATCCCTGATAATTGACCGAGTTGTAAGTTACAAAAAGATTTTCAAGGCAGACGGTAACATCATTCTCAAGGAGCACCGGAATCAGTGAGGTATAAAGTTTTTTATTCAGAGCGTAAATATCGTCCGGAGTGTTTACATCATCCGCGAGAGAGTATGAGACTCCGTGGATTACAAGTCTGCCGCAGCCGACCGCAGAGCAGAATTCTATATTCCTTTTATAAATCTCTATGGCGTAGTCAATGAAATCCGGGTATTCCCTGACATAGCAGGGGAAGGGAGCATGTGCCTGAGAGATAAAAAGCTTGTTCTTTTCTATCAGCGCGAGCTCATCGGCATAGTGCGCCTTTACCTCGTCAAGAGATTTTTCAAATATGCAGTTTCCGCCGTATTTTCCGCTTCTGATTTCGCTGTTATTCCAGGCGTGGTCAAGATTCCAGTCAATTCCTTCAAAACCCGCCTTTTTAAAGAGAGCGTAGCCCTCTTTTTTGCCGATGTCGTCAATTACATCGCCTGTCTGAATACATATTCTCATTTTTTTATACTCCGAGACCGTTTGCGATATTTACTATGAAATCCTGTGCGTTTGTGACGATTCCCTTTGATGAGAGCGAGCCTCTGTCCGTAAGTTTGTTTACGGTGAATTCGGAAATGTCAACACAGTAAAAGTAGATTTTTCTCACCGTTCCGTCGGGTAATACTCTGAATGACGGTGTCATATTCCCCACGGCGATTGAGTGAAGGGTGGTTGCCATACAGATTACCGTGGTTGCCGAGCGGATTTCATTTCTCATCCTGTCCTGCGCCTCATAGGCGTTTCCGATTACAGGAGGCAGGGGACCGTCATCGCGGATTGAGCCTGCGAGCACATACGGAACTCCGTATTTTTCACAGCTGTAAATTATACCGTTATCGATATTTTCATTTTTTATGAATTCCGGAACCGAGCCGTAGTATCTGACTTTATTGATCGTGTCAAGATGGTTATAGTGCCCGTTCGGCTGGTTTTTCTGTGTGTAAATATTCTGACCGAGCGCGGTCTGAAGATATGCGCCCTCAAGATCATGCGTTGCGAGCGCGTTGCCGGCGAGCACGGCGTGAACATATCCGCCCGCGATAACTCTCGAAAAAGCGTCTCTCGCGTCGTGGTCAAATGAGAAGGCGGGACCCATTACCCAGACTATCCTGCCGTTATTCTTTTCATATTTCAGCAGTTCATAAAGCTCATCATAATCGCGTGAAAACGAGCTCTCTCTTGAATGGCCCTGGCGGAAGGCAAAGGTTTCGGATGCGGATTTGCCCTCGTTGAATCCGTCCGCATTGACATAAATGCCGTCTTCACAGTTTTCTGTCCTGCCGCAGATAATAAGATCGCCCTTTTTCAGATGCCTGAATTCAACAACCTGTATGCTCCCGTCTTTGAGCACGGGCACGCAGTCCATACGGCTTTCAGCCGCGAGCAGCCATTCGCCGCCGACCTTGAAATATTCGGGGAAGATGCTCATCGCGTGAAAATTATCAGGAGCTACGCCGTCCTTTGGCGCCGGAACAGCCGCCGCATCCGGGGCATTTCTGAAAATCTCTTTTTCAAAATCCGGCTCCTTATATCTGTCAAGCTTGAAAGTCATATTATCACTCCCGGTATGCTCTTTAGTCTTTGCCTTACAATTATATCATACACAAATTCAAAAATCCATATAATTTATTCTTTAAATTCCGCCGTATTATTCGTCATAAAAAAATACGGATATTATTTAAAAAGGGGATTGTAAAACAAAGTGAAAAGTTTTATACTTTAAGTACAAAATAAAAATGAAAAACGGAGATGATTTAATTGAGTCCGTTCATTACTCGTCTACTTTCAGTTTTAATCAGCATAATCGTTCCCCTTAGCAGTTGGATGTCTTTCCATCCTTTTGCAAAATATGATCCTCAGGTCAAATCAGCTCTTGAAAAGACCGGCGGCTTTATGAAGGGCTGCTGCCATTCGGAGCCCGAATATGATTTGCTGAAAGGCGCCAATATCGGCTGGAACCGCGAGGATATTCCCTTCCCGTTTGATAAAGACGGAAACATAAGACAGTCATATACCGACTGGAAAGCCGAGATGAAAGGGTATGCCGACAACGGAATAAAAGTTTTTGCCATAACTCCCTATCCTCATACCTATATTGAATACGGCATTGACCCCCGCGAGCCCGGAAGCAGGGAAAAGATACAGAAAATCGCGAAGTTTATGGTCGATGATCTCTCGGGAATAGTCAGCGCATATCAGATAACCAATGAAATGGGTATCGACAGGTTTACTTTGCCGCTTACTCTCGATGAGGCGGTTGATTTCATCGGAATGCACGCGGAGGTAATGTATGAAGCCACGCGCGATAAAGATGTCATAATCGGTTATAATATCGTAAACCCGATTGTGGCATTCAAGATGCTCAAATACAATAAATGGCTTGATTATGTCGGCCTTGATTTATATTTAGGCTGTTTCGAGGAATTCGTTCACGATGTAAATCTCTTCACCGTGCTCCTCGGCCTTATCAGAATCGTAACGCAAAAGCCGCTTATTCTCTGCGAATTCGGATATATCGGTTACGGCGAAGCGCTCAGTGAAGAGCAGAAACTCGAAATTCTCAAGGGCTACGGATTTGAGAGCGAGCAGGACGCGATTGATCATATGGACAGATTCCTTGACGCTCTTCCGAAGAGTATGTCGGAGGAGATTAAAGAGCTCTATCCCGATGCGGGCGCGCAGGAGCTCGGCGATATGATATTCAAAGGCGAATACTCACATCATTTTTATAAACAGCTGCCCGAAAACTGCAAGCTTGACGGTTTTGACCACACTCCGGAAGGTCAGGCGGAATTCTTTAAGGATCTGATTCCGAAGCTCCGCAAGCTTGACTATCTCATCGGCGCTTTTGTCTATTGCTGGGCAGACAGCTCACACTGCTATGTCTGCGGTCAGCCCGACTGCCCGGTTGAAACCGGCTGGGGTCTCGTTGACGGAAACAGCAACCCCAAGCCCTCATATTACGCAGTCAGAGACGCGTTTGCGGGGTAAAACCTTTAAAGCATAAAGCGGCACCGGAAACGGTGCCGTTTTAAAGATAACAAATAAATCCGGCCCCCGCTGTTGCGGAGACCGGATTATTCAACATATCTTATTTACGCTTGCGCTTACGGGCTGCCTCGGATTTAAGCTTTCTCTTTACCGACGGTTTCTCGTAATGCTCTCTCTTGCGGACTTCCTGGATAACGCCGTCTCTTGAAGTCTGTCTCTTGAATCTTCTGAGTGCGCTCTCAAGGGATTCGCCTTCTTTTACTTTAACAGTGCTCACTATATTCACTCCCTTCACATAAAACAGGGATTATCTGTTTCAATTTTAAAGTATTATACATTAATTATGTTTTTTCGTCAATTGTTAAAATACATTAAAAGAAATAACAGTTTAAAGCGGTTTTACCACAATATTTACAAGTCTGCCTTTAACATAAAGCTCCTTGATAATCTGCATTCCTTCAATTGCTTTGGCCACATCGGGATCACCCTTTGCCGCGGCAAGTGCGTCATCCTGAGAAGCATCCGCTGGAATAACAAGTCTGGCCTTTATTTTGCCGTTGACCTGTACGGCGATTTCAATCTCATTATCAATGCATTTTGCCTCGTCATATTCAGGCCAGCTCTCATAAGCGATTGTGTCATCATGGCCGAGTATCTGCCAGATTTCTTCGCATATATGCGGGCAGACGGGGGAGAGCAGTTTGATGAGACCTTCCGAGAATTCCTTCGGGCAGGAGCCTGCCTTATAGACCGCGTTGACAAAAATCATCATCTGGCTTATTGCCGTGTTAAATCCGAGCTCCTCAAAGTCTTTTGTAACCTTGCGAACGGTTACATTATATATCTTTTCGAGCTCCTCGCGTTTATCTTCCCCGATATTTGCGCTGTCCGTGAAGAAAGTCCATACACGGGTGAGGAATCTCTTCGCGCCCTCAACGCCCTGGTTGCTCCAGGGTTTGGATGCCTCAATCGGGCCCATAAACATCTCATAGAGACGAAGAGTATCCGCGCCGTAATCACGCACTATATCCGAAGGATTAACTACGAATTCGGGGAATCTCTTACCCATCTTGATACCGTTTGAGCCGAGAATCATTCCCTGGTGAACAAGCTTTGAGAACGGCTCTTTGACAGGTGAAACACCCATGTTGTAAAGGAATCTGTTCCAGATTCTTGAGTAGATAAGATGACCTACCGCGTGCTCCGGACCGCCGATGTAAAGGTCAACCGGGAGCCAGTGCTTAAGCAACTCGGGGTCGCCGATTGCTTTGTCATTCTGCGGGTCAATGTAGCGCATATAATACCAGCTTGAGCCGGCCGAGCCGGGCATGGTGGAGGTTTCGCGCTTACCTCTGACACCGTCTTTCTCAATATATTTCCATTCTTCCGCGTTTTCAAGAGGAGCTTTGCCGTTTCTGCCCTTGTAGTCATCGAGCTCGGGCAATACAAGCGGCAGCTCGTCATCGTCAAGCACGTGGATTTCCCCGTCATCAGTATAATAAACGGGAACGGGCTCGCCCCAGTAGCGCTGGCGTGCGAATATCCACTCGCGGAAGTGATAGTTTGTCTTGCGTCTCGCAACGCCCATATTTTCAAGCTTAACCGTGATTGCTTCTTTCGCTTCTTCAACGGTGAGGCCTGTGAATTCTTCCGAATTCATCAGTCTGCATCCTTTGCCGAGATAGCTTCCCTTTTCAAAAGCGCATTCGGAAACATCAGCTCCGTCAATAACCTGAATCATCGGGATATTATGAACCACAGCGTATTCAAAGTCGCGCTGGTCGTGGCTCGGAACCGCCATAACGGCGCCGGTTCCGTAGCTCGCGAGAACAAAGTCGCCGATAAATACGGGTACTTCTTTGCCGTTTACGGGGTTAATCGCGTATATGCCCTTGAGACAGCATCCGCTCTTTGTCTTGTTGAGCTCAGTACGGTCCATATCCGTCTTTTTGATTGTCTCTTCAATATATGCCTTGACCTCATCCTGATTTTCAATTCGCGGCATAAGATTCTGCACAAGGTCGCCGTCGGGCGCAAGCACCATAAAGGTTATACCGTAGATTGTTTCGATACAGGTGGTGTAAATTGAGAACTGACCGCCGCCGACAACGTTGAAATCGACCTCAACGCCCGTGCTCTTGCCGATCCAGTGGCGCTGCATATCCTTGGTGGATTCAGGCCAGTCTATTTCTTCAAGGCCTTCAAGAAGCTCCTCGGCAAAAGCCGCCTGGTCAATTACCCACTGCTTCATATTTTTGCGGATAACGGGGTAGCCGCCGCGCTCGCTCTTTCCGTCGATGACTTCATCGTTGGCGAGCACCGTGCCGAGCTCCTCGCACCAGTTTACGGGGATATCGACGAGCTTGGCGTAACCTTTAAGATACAGCTGCTTAAAAATCCACTGAGTCCACTTGTAATATGACGGGTCTGATGTAGCGATCATCTTGGACCAGTCATAATCAAAACCGAGCTCCTTGAGCTGTTTTGAGAATGTCTGTATATTATCCTGGGTGAAGCCGTTCGGGTTATGACCGGTGGAAACGGCATACTGCTCCGCCGGCAGACCGAATGAATCATATCCCATCGGATGGAGGACATTGTACCCCTGCATCCTTTTCATTCGCGATACGATATCCGTTGCCGTATATCCCTCCGGATGTCCGGCGTGAAGGCCTACTCCCGAAGGATAGGGGAACATATCAAGAGCGTAAAACTTGGGCTTTGAAAAATCCCATACATCGGTTTTGAACGTTTCATGCTCTTCCCAGTATTTCTGCCATTTCTTCTCAATTGCCTTGTAGTCGTAATTTGCCATAACGGATAGCAACTCCCTCGTCAGTCTGTAAGTATATCTGATAAATCAAGCTGTACGGCGTCTGTCCACAGTCTCTCAAGATTGTAGTATTCTCTGCTTTCGCGGTCAAATACATGAACGAGAACGGTGCCGTAATCAAGCAGAATCCATCCGGACGCTCTGCCCTCAATATGCTCGGGGTTAACGCCCAGTCTTTTATTTATTTCATACTCAACATCGTCCGCAAGCGATTTTGTGTGAGTATTGGAGGTTCCGTTTGCGATAACAAAGACATCGGAAACGATGGTTACCTCTTCAGTCTGTATTGCAACGATATTCTCCGCCTTTTTTTCGTCGAGAACCTTTGCTATTTCCCTTGCCAAATCTTTGGAGTCAATCATTTTACACCTCATCAACCTTATTGTTATTATCTGTCATAAAATGCTCAATCATGCTGTTGTAGCAGTCGAGCGTTGAGGGATGAACGCAGCGGTCGTGCTCCGTCAGATCCCTGACCGTGTATCTCGATGTGTAGAGCATGGCGTGCTCGAGGGATATCTTTGAAAGCTTTCTGACCGTATCAACATCCGGATAATCTCTGTCTGCCGAAATAAAATCCGCAGTGTAGACTATCTTTTCGAGCAGTGTCATATCCGCTTTGCCGGTAGTGTGCCACCTTATCGCCGAGAGGATTTCCTCATCGGTCACGATGCCGTTATTCCTTAGGAAAACGGGCGCCGACATCTGATGCCATACCTTGTGGTTGCTTCTCTCAAGCGGAGTCAGTCCGTCACCTATGAGCGAGAGATGTTCCTGAGCGCTCATCATTTTTGTGATATCATGCAGAAGCCCCGCGAGCTTTGCCTTACCGGTATCAGCGCCGTAGAGAGCGGCAAGCTCTCCGGCAGCCTCGCTCACGCATTCGCAGTGATACAGCCGCGTTTCATCGAGCATGCGCGTCATTATTTCGCGGTAGCTGTCAAATCCGTCATCATAGAGACCGTGAGAGCGGATATAGTCAATGACCTTTTTGTCAACAAGCTCCTCACAGCCGTTGTTGCTTTTGAGGCGGATCCTGATTTCCGTTGAGCTTATTTCAAGCGGTTCAAAATCGAGATAAACTATCTTTTTTCTCTGCTCGGGAGTGTATGGGGAAAAATCGGGTATGAAGCCTTTTTCTCTCGGTGCGGCACACAGTGTGCACAGTTCAAGGATAGTCTCCCACAGATACCACTTCGTAAAGCTTTCAAGCATATCCGATCCGATTATGAAATAAAGCTCATCATCCGGATAAATCTTTCTGAGCTCCCTGAGCGTATCAACCGTATAGCTCGTGCTGCCCCTGTCAAGCTCGATTCCGGATACTTCAAACAGGGGAGAGTCAAACGCAATCCTGCACATATTCAGCCGGTCCTCGCCCGAAGCGTATGATACGGATGATTTGTGCGGGGCGATGTTTGACGGGATGATGAGCACCCTGTCAAGACCGAGAGCCGAAGCGCATGTTTCCGCAAGATACAGATGACCCTTGTGTGGAGGATTGAAGCTTCCCCCGAATAAGCCGATTTTCATATTATTTGATATTGACTTTGGAATTCATAAGCGCCGTAGTTGCCACAAAAAGGATAACCGTCGCTATGAGCCTGAAAATGAATCCCGTGATACCGAAGACGAAAGCATTTTCGGCCGCCATATTCATATCAACGCCTGTGGCAAAGTCAATTGCCGTAGGTGTGACTATGAGCGAGAGAGGAACATTCTTTGTCAGCAGAGTGCTGATAACCGTGGTTATTATAAATACAACGAAGAACATAACTATTATGGCGAAACCGCCGAGTTTCTGCATTGCTCTTGTATTTGAGAGCGTGATTGCAAAGAAAAGCTCCGAAATAAGAAAAACAATCCAGGTGAACATGAATACGACAACAAGGATTATCATTTCTATTACAATCTTTTTGTCGGGGATTGCGTCGCTGAAAAGTCTGAGCATTGAGATGGCGGCTTTTACGTCATCGCCGACCATCGCGGTCGCATAGAGATAAACTCCTATGAAAACAACGCCCGCGAATATGAAACTCAGGAGCATCCAGCAGAATGCCACAACCGCTTTGGAAGCGAGCAGCTGACCGCTGGTTACGGGCAGGGTAAAGCTGAGATATCCCTGATTGCCGTAAAGAGACTTCTGAAAATTCACTATTACAAGCAGGAATGTAACCACTATCGCTATACCTGCGGAAGCAATGAGCAGAGCGGTTGAAATAGCGCTTATCCAGTTAATCTTGAAAACATAGGAGAGAGCCATAAGACCCGCAAGCACTACCGCCGTGAGATATATCATACCGAGAGTATGAATGTTTGATTTGAATTCATTCTTAATCAACTTCCCAAACACTGCCGTACACCTCCTTGAATAAATCTTCAACAGTCTTGCCTGCCGCCTTGATTTTATCTGTTTCCGTTTTTACAAGAACCTTGCCCTTGCCGATCATAAGCACGGAATTGAAAATGTCTTCAACATCATAGATAAGGTGAGTTGAGAGCATTACCGTTGAACCGGCGGGGTGGTTTCTCATAATTGTGTCAAGTATGAACTGCCTTGCGGCGGGGTCTACGCCGCCGAGAGGCTCATCGAGCATATAGAGCTTGGCGTTTCTGCACATGACGAGCAGGAGCTGAAGCTTTTCCTGCATACCCTTTGACATGGTCTTTACCTTCTGCTTTTCGGGCAGCTGGAAAGTTCTCATCATTTTGAGCGCCTTTTCCCTGTCAAAATCCTTATAGAAATCCGCCATATAATCCACGGCGTCAATGCAGCGCATCCAGTCTGCAAGATAGGTTTTCTCGGGCAGATACGCTACCATTGCCTTGGTTTCGGGGCACGGCTTTTTGCCGTCTATCAAAACTTCGCCGGAATAGTCATGAATGAGACCGACGAGTATTTTGATAAGAGAAGTTTTACCGCTGCCGTTGGGGCCGAGAAGGCCTATGATCTGGTCGCCCTCAAAGCCGAAAGATATCTCTTTGAGAACCTGATGGCTGCCGTAAGACTTACTCAGATTGTTTACTGTGATAATCTCGGACAAATTGAACCCTCCGTTCTTATTTGCATATTGCATATACGGATGTATTATAACATCTATTTACCTAAAATAAAATAGTTATTTATACAGAATTTTATGTTTGTTTTAATTTTTTTTAAACAATACGGATAAGAGAAGTCACCCGACTGAATTGCCGGGTTTTATTTTCTTTTCGGCTCGGGTCCGTAAATATTCGGCCCTTCGCTTCCCTGACAGTGATAGATGAGCAGTATAATCCATCCTACTATCGGGATGAGCCAGAGCAGAATATACCACCCGCTTCTGCCCGTATCGTGAAGCCGTCTGAAATCAATGGCAAGCATGGGAATCAAAACAGCGAGATTGTAAACGGAGTCAAGTATTGCAAAGGCGTTTGAAACGTTTCTGGCAAGAAATCCTATGGCGGTTGTAATCAGAAAATTCATCAGGAATACAAACCAGTATTCCGCTCTTGATGAGCGGCCGCTGAAATCGATATAGCGAATGAAAAAGCTTCTTACCGCCTCGCCGAATGACGGATTGATATATGATTCGGAAGAGCCGGGAGCGGATGCGCCGTAACCGCCCGACTGACCCGAGCTGCGGTTGATATTGTCAATATGAAAGGGCTCATTCCGGGTCTGCTCGTCATAACGGTACGAACCGCTTTCATTATAAGATCCGGCCGGCCTCGCATCCGTCTCATGGGCAGGTCTCTGTTCATTTACGAAGCCGCCGCTGAGCGAAGCGCCGCAGACAGTGCAGAATTTTGCGCCGTCATCAATTAATGCGCCGCATTTTTCACAGTACATAATATTCCTCCTTAAAAAGCTTTACCTTTATTTTCAATCAGTATTTTTAAAGCCTCAACAGCCGTTTGAATTGCACAGTCGGTGTTTTCCGATTTATTCTCCGAAGGCATTCCGTGCCCCGCCTGCTCCTGATTCCACACGCAGTGAAAAACTGCTCCGGCTTTCAGTCTTCGGAGCGACGCAATGATAAAGAGAATGCCGCTCTCCATTTCGGATGCAAGGCATCCTCCTTTTATCCAGGCCTGCCATTTGCTTTTGAGTTCATCGGAGCAGCCCATTGAATCGGGACTGTGCTGGCCGTAAAAGGCGTCTTTTGCCTGTACTATACCCGTGTGAGAGGGGAATCCGAGTTTCTCCGCCGCAAGGCGCAGAGCTGCCGTGACATCAATATCAGCAACAGCGGGGAATTCAGCGGGCATGTATTCTTTTGATGTGCCGTCCTGCCTTATCGCCGCGCTCGCGATTACAAGATCCCCGGGATTTACGTCAAGCTGCATCCCGCCGCAGGTACCGACTCTTATGAAGGTTTCAACCCCGATATGAGCGAGCTCCTCAACGCAGATTGCCGCTGAGGGAGCGCCGATACCTGTTGAGGTAACAAGGATTTTCTCTCCTTCAAGGTAACCTTCAAATGTCCTGAATTCCCTGTTAAAGGCTATTTCACGCGGATTATCAAGGTAAGCGGCAATCTGAGGCACCCTGCCGGGGTCTCCGGGAATTATCGCATATTTTGCTCCGTTTTCTTTTGTCAGACCGATATGATACTCGGGCTCTGCCATATTAAGCACCTCAATCAAAAAGATTTTTGAATTTCACCGTGTTTCTGAGAGACAGGCAGCCGTCTTTTCCTGCAATGATGTGGTCGGCAATACCTATGCCGATTTCTCCGAGAAGGCGGCTGAGCTCTTTTGTGAGCAGGATGTCGTTTTCCGAAGGAGCCGCATCGCCCTGAGGGTGATTATGAGCGAGGATTACGCTCTCGGCACCGGAATCAACAGCTGTCTTTACGACTGATTTTTTATCAATTGATACCTGCGTAAGACTGCCTTCTCCGAGCAGGGAGCATTCCGTTGCCCTGCCGAAGGTGTCAAGACAGATAAGATAAAATCTTTCATTTTCCGAATCCCCGAAGAGATTCATTACATATTTTTCCGCCTCTCCCTGTTCAAAAAGTGCGGATTTCGGTCCGGTTTTCCCGCTGTATCTCGAAGCAATCTCGGGCAGGACCGAGAGCAGCAGTGCGGAGCTTTCTCCGATTCCTTCTGCTGTTTTGAGCTCTTCATAAGGAGCGTCAAGAACTCCTCTGAGAGAGCCGTATTTATCGAGCAGTGATTTTGCAATGGGATTTGTGTCTTTTCGCGGAACGGAATAAAACAAAAGAAGCTCAAGCAGACCTGTGTCGGGGATGTCGGATATATCGCTTTTCCTGAAGGCTTCTCTGACCCTTTTACGGTGATCCGCGTGAGGATATTTTATATCTGCCATCAGGTGAGCCCCCCGTCTGCGGTCAGTACCTGAGCTGTAATATAGCTTGATTTGTCACTTGCGAGGAATGATACTATTTCGGCAATTTCATCCGGAGTGCCGAATCTTCCCATAGGGATTTCTTCTGCAAAAGCCGCCTTTTCGGCATCGGAAAGATTATTGTTCATCTTTGTATCAACAGCGCCGGGTGCTATACAGTTGACACGAATGCCGCTCGGCGCGAGCTCCCTGGCGAGAGCCTTTGTGAATCCGATTACTCCGGCTTTTGCAGCCGAGTAAGCGACCTCGCATGAGGCGCCGTAATTTCCCCACATCGAGGAGATATTTATGATACTTCCGTATTTGTTTCTCACCATATCCGGCACAGCCGCCCGGCAGGTATTGTAGACTCCCTTGAGATTTACGGCTAAAAGCCTGTCAAATTCCTCGGGCGATGTGTCTGTCAGAAGCTTCTGAAGGGCGATGCCCGCGCAGTTTAAAAGCACCGAGAAGCCGCCGAATCTCTCGGCAGCTTCTTTGAATACGGTTTCTGTTTTTTCTGTGTCGGAAACATCGAGACGGTAAATCTCATAGTTTGCATTTATCAGGTCAAGCCTGCCTGCGAGCTCTTCGGCGCCGCTTCTGTCATTGCAGTAACAAAGGGCAAGTGAATATCCGTCACAGGCGAGCTTATACGCAGCTGCGCTGCCGATTCCGCCGGATGCTCCGGTAATGAAAGCAGATTTATTCATTTATTAATCTCTTCACCGACGATATCGCTGATATTCAGATAACCTGTCGGCTCAACAAATAGCTTGCTGTCGGCGGTGTCAGATATTTCTGTTATTTCGAGAATGGTCGATGAGTTATCTTTTCTTGTGCTTTCTATTCTTCTGAGATTATTTCCTTCATAGTAATAGAAAGTCTTACCGTCGGAAGTTTCATAAACATCAACAATATATGATTTTCCGCCATATGAAGTCTTGGATGTTCCTTTATAACCGGAATCATCCGGGTTGGATTCGATCAGTTTGTAATCATCCAGCATTTCATTGAATTCTTCTCCGGGAACATCCATATACGCTTTGATATTCGGTATATAAACACGCGCCTCATCTCCGTTGAGATAAGCTTTCATTGTCATACTGCCATCGGTTTTGTCGGATAATTCAAGGGGAGCGGATGCTTCAAGATATCTTTTGCTGCCGCTTCTGGCTATTGTGACGGGGATTGACGTTGACTGACCGTCAGCGGTATTCCTCATAGCAAACTTTATAGTATAAGAATTTTTGTTCTTTATATCGTCAAAAAATGTCTGCCCCTGGTTTCTGCTTGCGGCTCCCTCACTGTCATCTGTCAGTTTCGATGAGCCTGATGATGACGATTCTATATTATTGGACAATAAACTGCTTCCGAGTTTGAACTTTGTGTTTGCTGCATTGTTATCTGCTATATCTTCGGGGTTTTTATTACTGAAACTCGCAATGAATGATTCCTGCTCGGGTGTGAGAGAAACATCGCCGAAAGGATTTGAAGAATCCTGAGATGAAGAGGCAGTGGCACCTTGAGCGTCTTTGGCAAGGCCCTCGCTTCTTCTGGTCCTGGGAACGGTAACAACCTTTTCCTTGACGGTTGCTTCAACCGTAACCTCTTCGCCTTCGTTATTCACTACGTAGAATTCCGTCTTGCCGCCCTTATCCGCCTCTTTTGCTTTGACTGTGACAACGTTACCGGAATTGTCTTCATAGAAGTATTCGGTTTCGCCTGTGTCTTCGTTGACCTGTGTGGCGAGAGTATGTTCCTCACCCTTTTCGTCAACTATCTTGACTTCGCTTACCTTTTCAAAGTTATTCTCTTTGACTTTGGTTTCTTTCTGCTGCTGCTGTTTCTTGCAGGATGCAAGACCGAATGCAAGCACGAATACGAGCATGAGCGCGATAATGTTTCTGAGTTTCATATGGCATTACTCCTTAGATTGTCTTTGCAGTTTTAGAATACATTTTTTTTGAGGTGAATTCAAGGTACTTTTATTAATGAAATGTTTCTAAATTGTAACAAATGGGCAGGATTCGGGAAAAACAGGCATTATTATGCGATTTGTTTATCCAAAATGAAATAAAGAGTATAAAAACATATTTATCAGCCGCGTTTTCCGGTTTCCGGTAATATGTACGGAGAAGTATCATTTTTTCCGTATTATATAGTACCGTCTCACTTGACTTTTGATTTATGCGGTCATATAATATAAAATTGAAATAATATGATTATCACAGGAGGTAATCTATGGGATACACTATAGGACAGAAACTGATTAAAGCCCATCTGCTTGAAGGCGAGATGATTCCGGGTACAGAAATAGGTCTCAGAATCGACCAGACCCTCACGCAGGACGCTACGGGCACAATGGCTTATCTTGAATTTGAGGCAATGGGTATAGAGAGAGTCAAGACCGAACTCTCTGTTGCCTATATTGATCATAATACCCTTCAGACAGGGTTTGAGAATGCGGATGACCACAGGTTTATTCAGTCGGTTGCAAAGAAGAGAGGTCTCCTCTATTCAAAGCCGGGTAACGGAATCTGCCATCAGCTTCATCTCGAAAGATTCGGAAAACCCGGTAAAACCCTTATCGGTTCCGATTCCCACACTCCCACCGGCGGCGGAATCGGCATGCTCGCAATCGGCGCGGGCGGTCTAGATGTCGCCGTAGCCATGGGCGGAGGCACATACTATACAACCATGCCGAAAATGACACTTGTAAAACTGAGCGGAAAGCTTTCCCCGTGGGTCAGCGCAAAAGACATAATCCTCGAAGTGCTCAGAATCATGAGTGTCAAGGGCGGAGTCGGCAAGATTATCGAATACGGCGGGGAGGGTGTAAAGACTCTTTCCGTTCCCGAGAGAGCAACCATTACCAATATGGGCGCTGAGCTCGGAGCTACAACTTCAGTATTCCCGTCAGACGAAATCACGAGAGAATTCCTCAAAGCGCAGGGCAGGGAAGAAGACTGGACCGAGCTTTCAAGCGATGCGGATGCCGTATATGATGAAATAATCGACATCGACCTCTCGGCTCTTGAGCCCGCCGCAGCTATGCCCCACATGCCCGACAGAGTCAAATCCGTAAAGGAAATCGGAAAGATCAGGATTGACCAGGTATGTATCGGCTCATGCACCAATTCATCTCTTCTCGATATGCTCAAGGTCGCGGCAATTCTCAAAGGCAAAAAGGTAGCGCCGAATGTGTCGCTGACTATTTCACCCGGTTCAATGCAGGTGCTCAATATGCTCTCGCTCAACGGCGCTCTCTCCGATATCCTTTCGGCAGGGGCAAGACTTCTTGAGTGTGCGTGCGGCCCCTGTATAGGAATGGGTCAGTCTCCGAATTCTTCCGGCATCTCACTCAGAACCTTCAACAGAAACTTTGAGGGCAGATCCGG
>JAEEGL012232879.1_pt1 | contig 16932 bp, 14 predicted proteins | sample 9134231 | NCBI WGS metagenome assembly JAEEGL01 (sample SAMN16246548, study PRJNA631951) | gut metagenome | biome: gut microbiome; feature: rumen; material: fiber-attached | host: Bos | place: Iran: Karaj | collected 2018-10
ATTATTAGGACGATATTTTCTATATAATACTTTGTAATTCATGATGATTTCCTCTCCTCAGTTTATTATAACATGTTTTCCCCATAATAAGCATTATTTACGTAGATTTTTAAAAAATTTTTTTAACATTTCTTCGTATTCTCTTTTTTCTCTAAGATACCCGCTTAATTCATTAAAATTGTCGCAAGTATTTTCAACATTTTTTATAAGATAATAAACTTTAGAAATACGCGATTCATTTATCATAATTTCACACATTTTACATGGAGCTAAGGTAACATACATAATACATTTATCTAAACGCCAATCTTTTAATTTTTTCTCAGCCTTAATAATTGCATTTATTTCAGCGTGACCAAGCAAACAATATTTGCTTTGGCGATTATTATGGGCTTTTGCAATAACTTCATCATCATATACGATAATTGCTCCAACTGGTATCTCACCCATTTTATAAGCCTTCTCAGCTTCTTTTAATAATGTCTGTATATATTTATCTTGCATATTACTCTTCCTCAAATAAATTTTAATATTTATAACACTTCGTGTCAATATATACAATCGTATGTTCGCCTATATAATCAAATAAAATGCACACACAAATAGAGGTTAATGTGGCTGCTGTCTTCCGGCTCTGACCAATTTATAACATATTTGTTGTGCAAAAATATATTATCATTAATTATATATTTTTTCAACAATATATATCGTTTTATTTCCCGGGAAATAATTTTATTACCATTTTTGCAAAATTGATAACTTTTTCTAACCAATTTATTGATTATTTCTTTTATAGCATGTTTCACGTGAAACATATACTAAAATACATAATTATTATTTTAATCTGTATAATATGATCACTTTCATTTAATTATATTATTTTTCATCATTATAATATATCCACTTATATTATATTACTATTTATATATTTGCATTCACAAAATTATTTGTACAATGTTTCACGTGAAACATAAATTTGTGTTTATGATTTATAGAACAATCACATATATCATATTTATTATATGTAAAAGACAGTGATATGTACCTTATAATGTCTATAAATTATGTAAGAATTTTTTATATTACTTTAACGTTATTAAAAAGGTGTTGTACTATTTGATGTTTCACGTGAAACATATTTGAGTCAATATATTATTATTATCTAAAAATAATATATATATCATTTTGTTTATAATATATAATTAACAGCCATATTTTGCTGTGTGCTTTATATACAATGTTTCACGTGAAACATTGTATATAAAAAAATTAATTCAATGATGATGTTTCACGTGAAACATATATATTTTTTTAAAAGCTTTTTTGAAGAAATGGTTAAGAAATGTTACCAATTTTCAATAATTGGTAACATTTTTATTTCCCGGGAAATAATTTTCAAAAAATAAAAAGCGTTATTATTAAATAACGCTTTATCCATTATTCAGAATCACTTTGTGAATCTTCAGATTTATCTACAACACTTACAGTTGCAACAGATTGATTTTCTTTTAGTGATATTAATCTCAATCCTTGAGTTACTCTTCCAAGAACAGAAATTTGATCAACTGGCAATTTTATTGTGATTCCTACGTCTGTCATTAATACAACATCTTGATTATCTTGAACAAGTTTAGCTGATATTAAATCACCATTCTTTTCAGTAACATTTAATGCTTTAACACCTTTACTGCCACGTTTTGTTTGTCTAAATTCACAAACGTTTGTACGTTTACCGTAACCTTTCTTTGTTACTAATAAGATAGTTGAATCATCGTTAACGACTTCGCAACATATGCATTTATTTCCATCGAGTTTGATACCTCTTACACCTGCAGCTGTTCTACCCATTGCTCTAATCTCTGATTCAGCAAATTTAACCATTTGACCACGGTCACTTCCTAATAATATGATATTATTACCAGTTGTTTTCTTAACATCAAGTAGTTCATCGTTATCATTTAATGTTATGCATATCTTACCAGAATTTCTAATATTATCAAATTCAGATAATAATGTTCTCTTAACAATACCATTCTTAGTTGCAAACATTAAATATTTATATTTTTCTTCTTCCTTACTTACCTTAATTAAAGCATTTACTTTTTCATCTTTATCTATTTGTAATAGATTAATTATTGGTAATCCTTTTGATTGTCTACTATATTCGGGTACTTCATATCCTTTTAATCTATATACTTTTCCTTTATTAGTAAAGAACATTACATAATCATGTGTCGATAAGTTAATAAGTTGTTCAACAAAATCTTCTTCATTCGTTGTAACTCCCTTAATACCTACTCCACCACGATTTTGAACTCTAAATGTATCATTTGTTGTTCTTTTTATATATCCTTTATTTGTTAAAACAATCATTACATCTTCTTCAGGTATTAAAGATTCATCTTCAATATATTCAATTGCTGTCATATCAATCTTTGTACGTCTTTCATCTGAATATTTATCTTTAATTTCCTTAAGTTCTGTTTTAATTATTTCTAATACTCTTTCTCTAGATGCAAGTATTGCCTTATAATCTTCGATTTTTTCTAATAAATCTTTTAATTCTTCTTCAATCTTACTACGTTCTAGACCTGTTAATCTACGAAGTTTTAATTCTAGAATATTATCTGCTTGAACTTCCGTAATATTATATTTAGTAATTAACCTATCTTTTGCAATTTGATCTGTTTCAGAATCTCTTATTATCTTAATAAAGTCATCCAAATTATCAAGTGCAATTTTATAACCTTCTAAAATATGAACTCTAGCTTCAGCCTTTGATAAGTCAAATTTAGTTCTTCTTATTATTACTTCAATTTGATGATCTATATATTTAGATATAATATCTTTTAAACCTAGTGTTTTAGGTACTCCATTATCAATCATTAAGAAGATAATACCATAAGTAGTTTGGAAATTAGTTAATTTATATAATTTATTTAATACTACTTGAGCATTTGCATCTTTTTTTAAAGTAATAGTAATTTTAATACCATTTTTGAAATCTGTATGATAATCTGCAATTCCATCAATTATCTTATTATGAACTAATTCTGCAACTTTATCTTTTAATTCCTTAGTATTTGTACCATATGGAACTTCTGTGATAATAATGTTATTGTGAGTACCATTTTCTTCAATTTCTACTTTACTTCTTATTGTAATTGTACCTCTTCCAGTTTCATAAGCCTTTCTAATACCACTATTACCTAGAATAATACCTCCTGTAGGAAAATCTGGACCTTTTATATATTGCATCAATCCATTTACATCAATTTCTGGATTATCTATATAGGCAATACATCCATCAATTACTTCACCTAAATTATGTGGAGGTATATTAGTTGCCATACCTACAGCAATTCCCATTGTTCCATTAACTAATATGTTTGGAAATTTTGATGGCAAAACTGTTGGTTCCTTCTTTGTTTCATCAAAATTAGGCATCATATCAACAGTTTCTTTATTAATATCTCTTAATAACTCTAGAGATATTTTAGACAATCTTGATTCTGTATAACGATATGCTGCTGCCCCATCACCATCGATATTACCAAAGTTTCCATGGCCATCAATTAGCATATATCTTTCATTAAAATCTTGAGCAAGTCTTACCATTGCATCATATATTGATGAATCTCCATGTGGATGGTATGCACCCATTACATTACCAACAGTAGTTGCACATTTTCTATGCGGTTTGTCTGGTGTATATCCATTTTCATACATACTCCATAATATACGACGATGAACTGGTTTTAATCCATCCCTTAAATCTGGAATAGCACGAGATGTAATAACACTCATTGAGTAATCAATAAATGAACTTTTAATTTCATCTACTATATTGTTTTCAATTAAACTATCACGATCATGAAATTCACCACTGTAATTAGGTGTTTTTTCGTTATTTTCTTCTTCTTCAATTATTGTATTTTTTTCTTCATTTTCCATATTATTCACCCCCAACTAAATATCCAAATCTGCATAATGAGCATTTTCTTCAATAAACTTACGTCTTGGTTCTACTTCTTCGCCCATTAAACATTCAAATGCTGCATCTGCCGCTACACAATCATCAACAGTAATTCTTTTTAATACTCTTTCATTAATATCCATTGTTGTTTCATATAATTCTTCAGGGTCCATTTCACCAAGACCTTTCATTCTTGTTATCTCTGCTCTATTCTTTTCTGTATCTTTTAATGTAGCTAAATATTTATTTTTTTCTTCTTCTGTCAATACATATTTTCTTGTTTTACCGTGCATTATTCTAAATAATGGTGGTTGAGCAGCATATACATGTCCTGCCTCTACAATTGGCTTAAAGAATCTATAGAATAATGTTAATAATAACACTCTAATATGTGCTCCATCGACATCGGCATCGGTCATTATTACTATTTTATCGTATCTTAATTTTGATTTATCAAAATCTTGACCAATCCCTGTACCAAAAGCCGTAATAATAGATCTTATTTCTTCATTTGATAATGCTTTATCTAATCTTGCTTTTTCAACATTTAATATTTTTCCTTTTAAAGGTAATATTGCTTGAGTAACAGAATCTCTACCTTTCTTGGCAGATCCACCAGCTGAATCTCCCTCGACTATAAATAGTTCTGATACACTAGGATCTTTACTCTTACAATCAGTTAATTTTCCAAAGAAATTACCTATTGCTAGATCACTTTTTCTTGATGCTTCTCTTGCCTTTCTTGCGGCATTTCTAGCATGACATGCAAGTATTGCTTTACCTACTATTGCTTTAGCTTCTTCTGGATTTTCCATTAAAAATCTTTCAAATCCTTCGGCAAATACATTATCAGCTAATTTTCTTACTTCGCTATTACCTAATCTTCCTTTAGTTTGACCTTCAAATTGTGGATTTGGATGTTTACAAGAAATAATCATTGTTAAACCTTCTTTAACATCATCACCAGTTAAAGACTCATCTTTTTCTTTTAATATATTATTTTTTCTAGCATAATTATTAATAACTCTTGTTAATGCTCTTTTAACTCCTTCTTCATGAGTTCCACCATCATGAGTATTAATATTATTTACGAAAGAATAAATATTTTCGTTATATCCGGTGTTATATTGCATTGCAACTTCAAAGTATACACCATCTTCTTCACCTTCAAAATGAATTATATCTTCATGTATTGGTGTTTTATTAACATTTATAAATTTAACATATTCTTTTATACCACCTTCATACATAAAATGATCTCCTGTTGTATCCTCTTCATCACGATCATCTCTTAATGTAAGTGATAATCCTTTATTTAAGAATGCTAATTCTCTTACCCTAACCTTCAATGTTTCATAATCATATATATCAGTATCAAATATATCAGGATCTGGTTTAAATGATACTACTGTACCACTTCTATTTGGTTCACAATCTCCAATTACAGTTAATTTTTGAGTTACTTTTCCACCATTTTCGAATTTTGCTTCGTATATTTTTCCCTCTTTATATACTGTTACTATAACCCATTTTGATAATGCATTAACAACTGATGCTCCTACTCCGTGAAGTCCACCAGATACTTTATATCCACCATTACCAAATTTACCACCTGCATGAAGTACAGTATATACTGTTTCAACTGTTGACATTCCAGTTTTAGGGTGAATACCTACTGGTATACCACGTCCATCATCTTTAACAGTTATAGAATTATCTTTATTTATAATAATTTCTATATTCTTACAATAACCTGCTAATGCTTCATCTATCGAATTATCAACAATTTCCCACACTAAATGATGAAGTCCCTTAACATCAGTTGTACCAATATACATACCTGGTCTTTTTCTAACGGCTTCTAATCCTTCTAATACTTGAATATCATTCTCATTATAATGTAATTTTTCTTCCATCATTCTACCTCTATCTTTCCATTTGTTACTTTAATCAATTTTGCATTATTAAGTAGTTTTTTATTAATTCTATTTAATTCTGTTGTTGTAATAAATATTTGTATATCTTTATTAATTATCTTCATTATATTTTTTATTTTATACCTATCTAGTGCACTAAACATATCATCTAATATTAATATTGGATAATCTCCTTTTTCTTTTCTAAACACTTCTAATTCAGCAAGTTTAAATGATAATATTGCATTTTTTTGTTGTCCATTACTTCCATATTCAGATATATCTTTTTTATCTAACATAAATATTAAATCATCATGATGTATTCCATATAAAGTCTTGCCTATTTGTAATTCTCTACTATAATTTTTATCATACATATTTAATATTTCTTCTTTAGTTTTATTGTTATAATCAGATGCATATTTTATATTTAAAGTTCCAGATTCAAATATACTATTATAGTAATTATTAATATATTCATTTATATTATCAATAAATTCATTTCTTAAATCATGTATTTTTAATCCATAATCTACTAGTTTATCAGTTAATATATTTAAATAATCTCTACTACTATTACCATTTATAAACATCTCTCTTATATAAAAATTTCTTTGTTTTAATATTTTATTATAATCATTTAATAATATTAGATATTCTTTCTTTAATTGACTTAATTCAATATTAATTAATTTTCTTCTCATACTAGGAGATGATGAAAATATAGTTTGTTCATCTGGACATAATAATATAACGTTTATATTAGTTACATAATCACTAATTTTAGCTTGTATATTATTATCAATCTTAACTTTTTTACCATCTTTATTAATTATAACTTGATAGGTATTTTTATTATTATTCCTTTCTACTACCCCCTCGATTTTAGTACTTACTTCACCATTTTTAATTAAATTCTTATCATTATTATTTCGGAATGATTTAGTAAGTGATAAAACATATATAGCCTCAACTAAATTTGTCTTACCTACTCCATTATTTCCATATATAATATTGACTCCATCATTAAAATTAATATTTTCTTTTTCATAATTTCTAAAATTATTAATTTTTATGGTGCCTAATTTCATATTTTGCCCTTCTTTTAATGTAGAATTAATTTTAAGGTATAGTAAGTATACTTATACCTACTTATAATTATAACATAAAATAGATATATTTTAAACAAAATTATCACTTTTTTTAGTTTTTAAAACATTATTTAATTTTAATCCATTTATTATTAATTTTTCAAAATTATATTTAGATATATTTATTGTAAATATATAATTATTTTTACATTTTATCAATAATCTATTATTTTTGTATTTATAATCAATTATATTATTTAAAGATATATACATGCTACAATTATTTCTTATTGATTTAAGCTGTAATAATATAATATTATCTCTTATATATATGGGTATTTTATAATTAATATTTAATATTCTCTTAGTAGCATATTTTCTTCCTTCAATAGTTGATCCATTTATTAAACAATTAATTGATAAAATATATCTTATATTTTTGTTAATAACTTTAATATTATCAACATCAATTATTATTGTTTTTTTATTACTTTTTATTACTGCTATTGTACCATTATTTAATATATAATTTTGCATATTTTTCTCCTTTGATAGGTTACTATAGCATATAAATATTAAATAAAATGTCGAATTTTATTTCCCGGGAAATAATTTCATAAAAAAATCCTATTTCTAGGACTTTAATATGTTTTTACTGGTAATATTAATTCTAATAATGATTCATCTTTAACAGATTTTATTAATATTGGTTTATCATCACTATTAATTAATAATAATATATTATCATCTTTTATTACTTTTAAGGCTTCAAGCATATATCTAGATGAAAATGCTATTTCTAATTTTTCTTTATTACTACTTTCAATACTAATTTTTTCCTCTGTCTTACCAATTTCAGATGAACTTGATGTTATTATCATTAATTTATTATCTATTGTAGCTCTTACAATATTTTTTTCTTTGCTTTGAGCAAGTAATGAAGCACGATCAACTGCATCATTAAAGTTTCTTAAATCTAAATTGATCATATATGCAAATTCAGTTGGTATAAAATGATTAGTATCAGGATAATTACCAGAAAGTAAATTTGTTTGAAATTCCACATTATCATATTTAAATAATATTTTATTATTAAATATATGCATTATTACTTCACTTTCTTGTGGTAACATTTTTTCTAATTCATTTATTGATTTACCAGGTATAACAATATTTATCATATTATTAATTGGACTTTCTAATCTTATATTTTTTTTAGCTAAACGGTAAGAATCAGTAGCAATACACTCTAACATATCTCCGTTAATTTTTAAATTAATACCAGTAAGTAATGGTCTTACTTCTTGAGTGGATACCGCGTAAGATGTTGAATTAATAATACTTTTCAACACATCTGATTTAATACTAATAGGTTCCTTACTTTCATCTAGACTAATATGTGGATAATCATCTAGTTCATAACAATTTAAATTATACTCATTATTATCTGTAAATATTTTTATTTTACTACTATCTAATGCTTCAAACGAAATAACATCACTAGGCATTTTTCGTATTATATCTAATATATATTTACTTTGAATGACCATACTACCTTTCTTATCAATTTTTTTTATATCTTTTTCAGGTATTTCAATTCTAATAGTTAATTCAGAATCACTTGCAAGTAAACTTAACCCATTATTTGTAAGATCAAATTTAATACCATTTAATATAGGAATAGTTGTTCTAAGTCCTATTGCTCTTGTTACATTAGTAAGAGCATCTAATAAAATATTTTTATCAATAACAAATTTCATAAAATCTCCTTCTTTCTTTTTTATTTATTAATTATTGTTTTTATTATAATGTTAATAATGTTGATAACTTGTTAATTATTAACAAAAGCCTTATAAATAAAGGGTTTATATAATAATATTATTAACAATATTATAACTTCGATTTTAATTCTTTTAACAAGTTATCTAGAGTACTATTATTTTTTAATTCATTTTTTATTTTTTCACAACTTGCTACTACTGTGGAATGATCTCTACCTCCAAATTCTAAACCTATCTTAGCTAAATTTTCATCAGTTTCTATTCTAGACAAGTACATTGCTAAATGTCTTGGTCTTGCTATATTATTACTTCTCTTTTTACTTTTTAAATCTTCAACTGTAATTTTAAAATAATCTGCTACTACTTTTTGAATATGAGATATAGAATTTTCTTGATATACATTGACGTTAACAAAATCTTTTAAAGCCTCTATTGCAAAATCTAATGTTATAGTATTAGGTGCCATCATAGCTGTATATGCAAGTAATCTATTAATAGTTCCTTCTATTTGTCTAACATCATTTGGACAAGCATTTGCAATATATTCAATAACATCTCTATTAATCATATCTTTAATACTAGTATTTTCTATCTTTTGTTTAATTATTTCACATCTAAGATCAAATTCTGGTGGATAAATATCAACAGGTAAACCCCAAGTAAATCTACTTCTAAGTCTTTCTTCTATCTTCTTTAGATCATCTGGACTTCTATCACTTGAAATTATTATTTGCTTATTTTGTTGATGTAATGCTTCAAAAGTATGGAAAAATTCTTGTTGAGTCTTCTCTGCTCCTACTAAAGCTTGTATATCATCTATAATGAGAACATCAACATTGCGATATTTATTTTTAAAATTATTTGCATATTCTAATGCTTCTTGGCCTTTTTCTAATTTAGATATACCTGCATATTCATCTCTGAAGTCGTCACTTCTTGTATATAATACTTTTTTATCAGAGTGTTCAGTAATATAATTACCAATTGCTTGCATTAAATGTGTTTTACCAACACCACTTCTACCATAAATAAATAAAGGATTTCTTATAGTACCAGGTGATTGAGCAACATTAATTGCAGATGTAAAAGCAAGTCTATTTGATTCTCCAACTACATAATTATCAAAATTTAGATTAGGATTTAAATTAGTATTCCATTCAACAGTACTATTATTAGGTTTACTAATTTCATTAATAACATTTGATACATCTTTTTCTTCTTCAATTTCATCATTTGTTAAAAATTCAAAATTATAATTTTTACCAGTTAAAGAAAAGAATGTTTCTTCAAAGAAATCTAAGTAATTTTTTCTTAACATATCTTTATGTAATTTTAAAGGAACTTTAATTTTTACATCTTTATCATCCATACTAATAAGTTCAAGATCATTAAACCAAACTGCATATGAACTAGGACTTATTTCTTTCTTAGCGTCCAATAAAAATTGTTTAAAAATATCTTGTGTTTCCATACCTCACCCCACAATCTATGTATCCCAATTTCATTGTATCCCAATTGCAATTTTATTACAAGAAAAATATCTTTAATGTTGAAAACTCCAAAGTTATCAACAATATATTTTCCTTTAGTTATCTATCATACACAACATTTTCAACATTTTCAACAAATTTTTTATTAACATTTCAACTTTTTAACAATGGGTTAAGCATATATAAATGTTGAAAGTGTTGAAAACTTTATAAATAGGCATAAATATCAGTAATATTTAATATAAATAATGTTAATAATTAGTTATAATCTGTTATTTAAATAAAATTTAGAGATAAGTTATTAACATTAATATTATTATATATAGTTATTTCTTGACTTTTTTATAATAAAAATATTATAATAAGAGCGCTTAAGAAGAAAGAGGTGTATTTGATGAAAAGAACATATCAACCAAATAATCGTAAAAAAGCAAAAAAACATGGATTCTTTGCAAGAAAAGGTACTAAGGTTTTAAATAATCGTCGTAGAAAAGGACGTAAGGAATTAATATAATAATTTCTTACGTATTTTTTAAATAGTTATGAAAAAAAGAGATATATTAAAATCTAATATTATATTTAATGATATTATAAATAATGGAAAACGAAATCAAAATAAGTATTTCGTTATTTGTAGTGTTAAAAAAGATTTTGAAAAAAATAATTATGGTATAGCAGTTGGAAAAAAAGTTGGTAACGCTGTTATAAGAAATAAGATTAAAAGACAAGTTAGAAATATAATAGATATAAATAAATATTTATTTCCAAATTTTCATAATTATATTATAATATGTAAAAAGGAAGTAAAAAAATTATCATTTAAAGAAATGAATGATAATTTTATTGATTTATTAAATAAAGGAGAATATTAATGAAAAAGAAAATAATGGTAGTATTATTAGTACTTGCCATTCTCTTGACAAGCGGGTGTGGAGCTAATAATTATCTAAAGAATGATGATAATAAAATAGTTCAATATAAAAAGACTGGTCAAAATCTACCAAACAATATATTATGTCAACCAAAAGATAAAGATTTATATGAAGTATATAATAAGTATAATGATCAATTAAAAGTTAAATTAGAAGAATTACCTAAGTGTGATGAATTTAAAGTTACTACGAAGGAATCAGGAATATGGGAATTTTTATTTGTAAAACCTCTTGCCTGGGCAATACTTAAATTAGGTAATTTAGTAGGAAATATGGGTATATCCTTAATAATAGTCGGATTACTTATAAGAATTATCTTATTACCATTCTCATATAAAATGCAAAAACAAAGTAAAGATATGCAAAAAGTACAAAGTGAAATGCAAAAGATAGAGTATAAGTATCGTGGTAGAGATGATAGAGAAGCAATGATGATGAAAGCAACTGAGATGAGGGAAATATATAAGAAACATCACGTAAGTCCAATGGGTGGATGTTTAATAGCGTTTATTCAATTACCAGTATTCTTTGCTTTCTTACAAGCAATTAATAGAGTTCCTGCAATATTTGATGATAAATTATTTGGATTCAATTTAGGAATGACACCATATGTTGGATTACAACAAGGAAATTATTGGTATATATTGTTAATCTTATTAATCGCTGCATCAACATATTTTTCATTTAAATATTCAATGCGTCAAACAAGTGGAATGACAAATAATAATAATGGTATGCCAGATATGAGTATGATGACAAATATTATGGTTATTATGATAGTTATGACATCATTTTCACTTACTACTGCATTATCATTCTATTGGATAGTAACATATGCGTTTATTGCAATTCAAACATTTATCTTTAAGAAGTTATTAAATAAAGGTAAAGAAGAAAAGAAGCATAATAATAAAATTCAAGATAAATTAAAAATGAAGAAAGGTATGAAGTATGGAAGTAATAGTTAAAGAAGGAAAAGAATTAGAGGGTGTTCTTGCTAGTATATGTGAAGAATATAATGTTTCAAATAATGATTTTTATTATCAATATAAAGAAAATAAAAGTGGATTATTTGGTAAGAATGTAACAGTTGAAGTAACAGCAATATTAAAAAAAGAATTACTTGAATATGTTAAAAGTTATTTAGAAGAATTATTAACTAATATGGGACTTACTGTTAATTTTGAAACAAAATTAAGAGAAGATACTATGTATATTAAAGTTTATTCTAATAATAATCCAATATTAATTGGTAAAGGTGGTAACACTTTAAAAGCATTAGAAAATATTGTTAAACAAAAAGTTAATACTGAATTTGGTATAAGAGCTTTAATTAGTTTAGATGTAGAGAATTATCGTGAAAAACAACAACATAGATTAGAAAGACTTGCTAAAACATTAGCAAAAGAAGTAGTTAATACTAATGTTGAGGTACATTTAGAAGACATGAATGCTTTTGATAGAAGAATAATTCATAATGCATTAACTAATTTTAAAGGAGTTAAAACTGAAAGTACTGGAGAAGAACCACATAGACATGTAGTGATTAAACCAGAGTAGGGTTATATTACATTTAATGAGATACAACAAAAATGGATAAATTATTAAGACAATATGATATATGTAAAAGATTAATTGATTATAATGAAACATTAATAAAACATATTGATTTATTTAATAATTCTGAAGAAGAATGGTCAAAAGCAGAGAATAGATTAAGAGAACTATTAATAATACAAAAAAGAATAGTAGAATTAATGGAAATGGATCCAGAATATAAAGAATTATTAGAACAAGAAGAGAAAAGAAGCTTAAATTAATATTTTAATTTAAGTTTTTTAATGCATAAATAGTATTATTATGCTATAATACATGCGAGTTAAGGGGATGCATGATATGGAAGATACAATATGTGCTATTTCAACTGCTCCTGGAATTGGAGCTATTTCTATTGTAAGAGTAAGTGGTAAGGATACAATAGAGATAGTTTCAAAGATTTTTAAAGGAGCGGATTTAACTAAAGTGAGTACTCATACAATTCATTATGGGTTTATTTATGATGGAAAAGAAAAAATAGATGAAGTACTCTTATCTGTAATGCTTGCTCCTAAAACATATACTAAAGAGGATATAATAGAAATTAATACTCATGGTGGAATTAATACTACTAATAAAATATTAGAGTTATTATTACAAAATGGATGTAGATTATCTGAGCCTGGAGAATTTACTAAAAGGGCATTTTTAAATGGAAGAATCGATTTAGTAGAGGCAGAAGCAGTAAATGATCTCATTAATGCTAAAACTGATGCTCAAAGAAATATGGCATTAAATACAATGGGTGGAATGTTAACTAAAGAAATAAATGAGTTAAGAAGTAAAATAGTATCTGTTATGGCTAACATTGAAGTTAATATTGATTATCCAGAATATGAAGATATTGAAGTAGTTACTAAAGATACATTACTTCCAAAATTAGAAGAAGTATCCAAAGATATAGATAGAATATTAAATAATTCTCGTAATGGAAAATTAATTAAAGATGGAATAAATATTGCAATTATTGGTAAACCTAATGTTGGAAAGAGTAGTTTACTTAATTTATTATTAGATGAAGAAAAAGCAATTGTAACAGATATACCTGGAACTACGAGAGATATAGTTGAAGGATCTATTACATTAAATGGATTTTTAATTAATTTTATTGATACAGCAGGAATAAGAGATACTGAAGATATAGTAGAAAAAATAGGTGTTGAACGTAGTAAGAATGCTATTCTTTTTGCAGATTTAGTAATCTTAGTATTAAACAATAATGAAGAATTATCTAATTATGAAAAAGAATTAATTAAAGAAATAGATAAAGATAAATTAATAATATTTGTTAATAAGTCAGATTTAGATACTAATCTAGTACTTGATATTAATCATATTAAGGGAAATACTTTAAGTATTGATGGTATTGATGAATTAAAGAAGGAAATAATTAGTAAATTAAAATTAAATGATATTAATAAAGATCTAACATATATGTCTAATATAAGACAAATAGATTTACTTAAGAAGGCTAAAGAAGATATTGAAAGTGCTATTAATAATTTAAGTAAAGGTATGCCTGTAGATATAGTAGAAATAGATATTACTAATGCTTGGAATAATCTAGGAAGTATTATTGGTGAAGTATATCAAGATGAACTAATAAATACTTTATTTAGTAATTTTTGTTTAGGAAAGTAGGATTATTATGTATGATGTAATAGTTGTAGGTGGAGGACATGCTGGTTGTGAGGCCTCTAATATTGCTGCTTTTATGGGTATGAAAACATTGCTTATTACTTCTAATATAGATAATATTGCTGATATGCCATGTAATCCATCAATTGGAGGTACTGCTAAAGGTATTATTGTTCGTGAAGTAGATGCTTTAGGTGGTTTAATGGGAATCGTCGCTGATAAATCTCATTTTCAAATTAAGATGTTAAATAATTCTAAAGGTCCTGCAGTAAGAAGTTTAAGAGCTCAAGCAGATAAAAAGGTATATCCAAAAGTAATGTTAGAATATTTAAGAAATAATCCAAATTTAGAAATAAAAGAGGGAATGGTTGAAGACTTAATAATAGATAATAATACAGTAAATGGTATTATATTATCTAATGGAGAAAAAATATTAAGCAAAACTGTTATCTTAACTACTGGTACTTATTTAAAAGCAAATATCTTAGTAGGCAGTGAAAATACTCCTTCAGGTCCTCATGGTGAGAAAAGAAGTAATAACTTAAGTGATAATTTAAAGAAATATGGCTTAGATATAATAAGATTAAAAACTGGTACACCGCAAAGAATAAAGAAAGATTCTATTGATTTTTCAGTTATGCATGAAGAAGTTGGTGATAATACTTATTATACTTTTAGTCATGATATAAAACCTTTATATGATATAAATAGACAACAAAAGTGTTATTTATTGTATACTAATGAAAAGACACACAAAATAATTAAAGAACACTTAAATGAATCCTCTATGTATGGGGGATATGCTACTGGTGTTGGTCCAAGATATTGTCCATCAATTGAGGACAAGATAGTAAGATTTAGTGATAAGGAAAGACATCAATTATTTTTAGAACCAGAAAGTATCTATTATGATGAATGGTATTTACAAGGCTTTTCTACAAGTATGCCTAGATATGTTCAAGATGAAATGGTTCACAGTTTAAAAGGACTAGAAAATGCCATAATATCTAAATATGCTTATGCAATTGAATATGACGCAATTGATCCATTACAAATAAATTCAAGTTTAGAAAATAAAGTATTATCTAATTTATTTACTGCTGGTCAAATAAATGGTACAAGTGGATACGAGGAAGCTGCTGGTCAAGGAATAATGGCTGGTATTAATGCTAGTCTAAAGATTCAAAATAAGGAACCTTTAATCCTAAAAAGGAATGAAGCTTATATTGGAGTATTAATTGATGATTTAGTTACTAAAGGAGTAACTGATCCATATCGTATGTTAACTAGTAGAGCAGAATTTCGTCTTATTTTAAGACATGATAATGCTGATTTAAGATTAAGAGAACTTGCTTATAAAGTGGGCTCTATCTCTAAAGATAAATATGATAGATTATTAAAGAAAAAAGATGATATTAATAAATTATTTAATGAATTAGATAATATTCATATTAATTTAAATATAGATAAAGAATTATTTATAGAAAATAATTTTGATATTCCTAAATATAATATTTCTTATAAGGAATTATTAAAGAGACCAGAAATTAATATGGAATTTATTAAAAAATTATCTAATTATAAAGAATTAAATTATGAAGATGATATATTTGAACAAGTAGAGATTGAATTAAAATATGGGGGATATATAGAAAAAGCTTATAAAGAAGCGAGTAAACTCCAAAAGATAGAAGGAAAAGAAATACCAGATGATATTAATTATGATGATGTAAAAAATCTAGCAAGTGAGGCTAAACAAAAATTAAATAAGGTAAGACCAAAGACAATTGCGCAAGCATCTCGTATAAGCGGAGTTAACCCATCAGATATTAGTATCCTAGCAGTATATTTAAAGAAGGAATATAATAAATGAATATAAGTGAATTTAAAAGAGAATTAGAAAAATTAGGAATAATTATTAATGATGACATTTTGAATAAATTAGAAATATATAAGAAATTCTTAATTGAGTATAATACTCATACTAATTTAACTGCAATTAAAGAAGAAAAAGATATTTATTTAAAACATTTTTATGATTCATTAACAATTACTAAGGTAATTGATTTAAATAATATAAATAATTTAATAGATATAGGTACTGGTGCTGGTTTTCCTGGTATGGTAATAAAAATATTCTATCCAAATATTAATATTACTTTATTAGATTCAAATAATAAGAAGACAAAATTCTTAGAATCATTAAAAAATAAATTAAATATAGATGTAGAAATAATTAATGATAGAGTAGAAAATTATTCTAAAAACTGGTTAAATAATTTTGATATAGTTACATCAAGAGCAGTAGCAAATCTTCGTGTATTATCTGAATTATGTCTTCCATTAGTTAAAGAAAACGGGTATTTTATACCATTAAAGGGAAATATAGAAGAAGAATTAAATGATAGTTTAGATACAATAAATATTATGAAATCTAAGATTATGAATAGAGTAGAATTTAATTTGTATAATAATAATGGCATAAGAAATATACTTCTTATAAAAAAAGAAG
>JAEEGL015064965.1_pt1 | contig 16931 bp, 13 predicted proteins | sample 9134231 | NCBI WGS metagenome assembly JAEEGL01 (sample SAMN16246548, study PRJNA631951) | gut metagenome | biome: gut microbiome; feature: rumen; material: fiber-attached | host: Bos | place: Iran: Karaj | collected 2018-10
GCGTGAGACCGACAAGCCGTTCCTGATGCCGATCGAAGACGTTATGACGATCTCCGGCCGTGGCACGGTCGCAACGGGCAGAGTTGAGCGTGGTACGCTTCACATCCAGGATCCGGTCGAAATCATCGGTATCAAGGAAGATGTCGTGAAGTCCACCGCTACCGGTATTGAAATGTTCCGCAAGCTGCTTGACGAAGCTCAGGCAGGCGACAACATCGGCGTTCTGCTTCGCGGCGTCAACAGAACCGATATCCAGCGCGGCCAGGTCATGGCCCGTCCGGGTTCCGTTACGTGCCACAAGAAGTTCACCGCTCAGGTGTACGTTCTGACGAAGGATGAAGGCGGCCGTCATACCCCGTTCTTCAACAACTATCGTCCGCAGTTCTACTTCCGTACAACGGATGTCACGGGTGTCTGCAACCTTCCGGCCGGCGTCGAAATGTGCATGCCCGGCGACAACGTTGAGATGACCGTCGAACTGATCCACAACGTCGCTATGGAGCAGGGTCTTCGCTTCGCTATCCGCGAAGGCGGACGTACCGTCGGTTCCGGCCGTGTCGTTTCCATCATTGAGTAATCTCAAGTGAGCCACTTGAAGGCCCCGCCTGTGAAGGCGGGGCCTTTTTTGCGATCTGGCCTTCGATCGCATACTTGTTTGTTGAAACTTGCGCACAATTATGTTAAAATAAATCCAAATGAGTAAACGTATTCTGGTATTGATCTTCACCATCGTGCTGGCGCTTAACACTTTTGCGCCGGCTGTCTTCGTGCGCGCGTTTGACGAGGACTACGGTAAAGAGGCATGGGAGTGCCTGCAGTACATCGACGAACACCTCGGAGAGCGCCTGTCGGACGCGCGTCTTTATACGGATACGAAAAACCACGACGCGGCAGGCGCCTGGATCAAATCCAAGCTGGAATCTTACGGATATAACGTGAACGTGTTGAAGTGGGTGAATGAGGGAACGGATCTGACGACGTATTATGTCAGGAGGCCGGGCCGCTCAGAGAAGCGCATCGTCGTCGGCGCGCACTACGACTGCGTCGAGACGAAGGGCGTGGAGGACAACGGCACGGGCGTGTCGGTGCTTCTGGAGCTTGCAAAGCGCTTTGCCGATTACGAGTGCCCGCTGACAGTCGATTTCTGCTTTTTCGACGCGGAAGAGACGATGGGGTATTCGGGCTCATACATGTACCTTGACCAGGTGAAGGATATTGAGAACATCATGTGCTACCTGAACATCGACTGTGTCGGGGCAGGCGATACGATGTTCGCATACGGCGGCATCTGGGAAGACGGCGAATTGAAGCGCACGTGGCCGCTGTACATGGCCATGGACGGCGCCTATAAATGCGGCCGCATTCCTTTAAACTACATTCCGAAGGAAGTAAACGACTACTGGCCGTATCCTACGCGTACCGGCAGTTCCGACCACTGGTTCTTCAATCTGAAGGGCGTTCCCTACGTTTATTTCGAATGCAACGCATGGATCACACCTGACGGGAAGATCGGCAATCCCGAAAAGCCGCAGCTGTACAATTCGTCGAATCCGGCTTATGCCTCAACGAACGGTCAGATCATTCATCTTTCTCAATGGGAGGATCTGAAGACGCTCGAATCCATTGCGCCCGGAAGGATCAAGACCCACATGAGCGGCTATTCCGAGGTCATCACCTGGATGCTGCGTTTCATGGACGAGACGTCTCCGGGACTTTATCAGCACCCGATCGAGCATGCGGAACCGACGACGGAAGCGCCCACGGAAGCCCGAACGACCGCGGAGCCGACGACTGAGGCGCCCACACAGGCTCCAACGACTGCGGAGCCGACGACGGAAGCGCCCACAGAGGCTCCAACGACCGAAGGACCGATAACAGAAGCACCGACGACGGAAGCGCCCAAGGAAGATACCACGACCGTGACTCCGGCGGAGGAGCCGACAACAGAGACGCCGACGACAAAAGCGCCGGAAACGACTGAGACGCCCGGCCCCGGACAGCGTGACAGGGACGGACTGGGACTCGGCGGTTACATTGCGATCGCCGGCGGCGTCAGTCTGCTGCTCATCATCGCAAGCATCCTGCTGCAGAAGAGGAGATAAACATGGATCTGTACGTGAATCCGTGGATCGCCCGGACGGAGCGCGTGTTCCCCATGCAGGGACGCGCGGAATACCTTCGTCTTGACATGAATGAAAACCCGGAAGGTCTGCCCGAAGAGATCGTCGAAGAGATCCGCACGAAGATCACGCCGGAATTCCTGTCGACTTATCCGGAGCCTGACCGGTTCCTGAAGAAATATGCTTCGTTCATCGGCGCGGAGCCGGAGTGCGTCGTCGCGACGAACGGCTCGGACATGGCGATCCGTTATCTTCTGGAGACCTTCGGAGAGCCCGGAAAAGACGTGGTCACGGTAACGCCGTCCTTTGAGATGTACAGGATCAACTGCAGCATACTGGGGCTTCGGCATGTGCCGGTCTCTTATGAGGAGGATCTGACGGTCGACGTATCGAAGATCTGCTCGGCGATCGGTAAGGATACGAGGATCGTCGTGCTGCTGAACCCGAACAATCCGGTCGGCAACGTCTTCTCGGATGCCGAATTTGACGCGGTCCTTCAAAAAACAAAAGAAGCGGGCGCGGTCCTGATCGTCGACGAGGCTTACCATTATTTCTGCGAAAAGACCTTCTTAAAGCGTGCGCTTCAGGAAGAGAACGTCCTTATCCTGAGGACTTTCTCCAAGCTCTTCTCGCTTGCGGCGGTGCGTCTGGGCGTCGTGATCGGGAATCCCGTGCTCATTCACTACATCAGGAACGGGAAACTGACGTTTGACGCAAACAGCGTCGCGCTTCTTGCCGGCGAAACAGTCCTTGATCATCCCGGACTCGTGGATGCGCTCAGAAAGAAGGAGGCCGAGGGCAAAGCCTGGGCGCTTGCCGCGCTTCAAAAGGCCGGCTATGAGACCCGCGACTGTGCCGGAAATTTCTTCTTTGTCAGGCCGAAGTGTGACGCGCACTACATCGCAAAGGCGCTTGAAACGGAGAAGAAGATACTGGTGCATCCGTTTTCCAATCCGCTGCTCAGGAATCTGATCCGGGTAAGCTCCGGGTCGAAGAAAGTCATGAAACGGTTTGTGGAGGCATTCCTGGAACTGGACCGGGAGTGATCGCTTGACATGAAGAAAGTCATTACATACGGGACATTCGATCTTTTGCATTACGGCCACGAGCGGCTTTTGAAGCGCGCGAAGGCGCTGGGCGATTACCTCATCGTCGGCGTGACGTCGGACGAGTTCGACCGCGCCAGAGGCAAGATCAACGTCCGCCAGTCCGTGTACGAGCGCATCGAGAACGTGCGGAAGCTCGGGATCGCGGATGAGATCATCATCGAATCCTACGAGGGACAGAAGATCGACGACATTTTAAAGTACGGGATCGACGTGATCGCCGAAGGGTCGGACTGGGAAGGAAAATTCGATTATCTGAAGGAGTACTGCGAGGTCGTCTATCTGGAGCGGACCGAGGGCGTTTCTTCGAGCGAACTGCGCGCGGACGAGGCGCTGAGACTGGGACTCGTGGGCACGTCGAACAACGTTCTGAAGGTCGAGAAGGAAGCTGCCTTCGTGAACGGGCTGAACGTTGAAGATGCGATCGACGGGAAGGACGAAGAAGCCTTTGAAGAACTGCTGAAGAAGGTCGACGCGGTATACATCTACGCGACGCCGGAGCAGCATAAGCCGATGATCATGAAGGCGCTGAAAGCAGGGAAGCACGTGCTGGCGGAGACGCCGCTGACGCTTTCGGAAGCGGATCTTCAGGAAGTGCGAAAGGAAGCGAAAAAGCAGGGCGTCGTTCTGACGGAAGCCATGAAGACGGCCTCGTCGACCGCCTTTAACCGCCTTCTGCTTCTTCTGAAGGCCGGCAAGATCGGACGGATACTGTCTGTCGACGCGACCTGCACGAGCCTCTCATCCATGATGGACTCCTGGTCGAGCCTCTATGACTGGGGCCCGACGGGCCTGCTTCCCGTCTTTGCACTGCTTGGAAAGGACTATGTCCGGAAATCCATCGTTTCCTGGATGTCCGAAGAAAAAGAGGATTACGATCTTTTCACGAAGATCGATTTCGTATATAAGGACGCCGTCGCCTCCGTGAAGGTCGGCAAGGGCGTCAAGTCCGAAGGCGAACTGATCGTTTCGGGCGAGAAAGGCTATGCGTATGTGCCTGCTCCATGGTGGAAGACCGAGTTTTTTGAGATCCGTTTTGAGGATCCGTCTCAGAACCAGCGTTTCTTCTATCAGATGGAAGGGGAAGGGATCCGATATGAACTCGTGGATTTCGTCAACCGGATCCGGAGGCCCGCCATGCTGCCGGTGATCCCGGAAACGGTCACCGAGGGCATCGTGAGCATCATGGAAGACTACCGTGCCGGCATAGATGTGACGCATCTGGGAGCGGTTCATGGATGAGTGGAGAGCGCGTGCTTACGCGAAGATCAACTTAAGTCTCGACGTGCTGGGAAGACGGCAGGACGGTTATCACGAAGTCCGCATGGTCATGCAGTCCATCGATCTTTACGATAACGTCGTGCTCAGAAAGACTGACGAAGAGGGCATCGCGCTTTCTGCGGACAAGGACTATCTGCCGACGGACGAACGGAATCTCATGGTCCGCGCCGCTCTTCAGCTGTTTGAAAAATACGGCCTGCAGGGCGGACTTCAGATGGAGCTTGCGAAGTTCATTCCGGTCGCGGCAGGCCTTGCGGGCGGTTCGACCGACGCCGCCGCCGTGCTGCGCGGGATCAACGAGCTCTACGGACTCGGGCTTTCGGCGGAAGAACTGTCGTCGGAAGGACTCAAACTCGGTGCGGACGTGCCGTACTGCCTTACCGGCAAGACGATGCTTTCCGAGGGCATCGGCGAGAAACTCAGCCTGCTTCCGCCGTGCCCCGACTGCAGCATTCTGGTCTCGAAGCCCCGCTTCTCCATCTCGACGAAGACGGTCTATGAAGCCTTCGACAGGCTGAATGAGGTCACGCATCCCGACACTGACGGGCTCATATCGGCGCTCGGAAGAGGCGACCTGAAGGGCATGGCTGCCTGCATGGGCAACGTTTTGGAGCGCGTGACCGGGCAGCTGCATCCGGTCATCGCAGAGACGGAGGCCTGCATGGCCCAAAACGGGGCCTTAAAAGCCATGATGAGCGGGTCGGGCCCGACGGTCTTCGGCATCTTCGACGACCCTGAAAAGGCCGCTTTTGCGCGCCGTACGATGCGGGATTCACGCCGCTACGGCACGGTCTATCTGTGCGCGCCGGTTGAGGGCGTCTGAATACAGCGATAAAGGAACCTTTATGAAACAGCATTTACTTCTTCTGTTCGGCGGACGTTCCTCCGAGCATGACATCTCCTTAAAATCGGCAGCAAACGTTGCCAGGGCCGTGAATGCGGACCAGTACGAACTGATCCTTGTCGGCATCACGAAGGACGGACGGTGGCTTCTGGCAGACGGCATCGGATCGATCACGGACGGCTCTTATGAACTGGGCCCTTCCTGCATGCTGAGCGCGGACACGTCGAAAAAGTGTCTTTACGTCTTTGAGAACGGCGGTTTTCGCACGATCCCCGTGGACGTGATCTTCCCGGTCCTGCACGGGCTCTACGGCGAAGACGGCACGGTCCAGGGACTTTTTGAACTGTCCGGCATTCCCTATGTCGGCCCGGGAGTCCTTGCGTCCGCGGTCTCGATGGACAAGGTCTATACGAAGATCATCGTCGACCGCCTTAAGATCCGGCAGGCGTCCTATGTGTGGATCAGCCGTGCCGATCTTGAGCATATGGACGGAACGGTGGAAAAGATCGAGCGGGCTCTGCCTTATCCGGTCTTTGTCAAGCCGTCCTGCGCCGGCTCCTCGATCGGCGTGACTCAGGCAAGGGACCGGAAGGAACTTGAAGAAGCGCTGAAGGAAGCGGCGGTACACGATTCGAAGGTCCTGATCGAGGAGACGATCGCAGGACGCGAGCTGGAGACGGCAGTGCTTGAGGAGAACGGAAACATCGTCGTCTCAGGCATCGGCGAGATCCTGTCCGCTGCCGAGTTCTATGATTTCGACGCCAAATACAACAACGCCGAGTCGAAGACCGTCGTCGGACCGGACCTTCCGGAAGGGATCGAAGAAGAACTCAGGGAAGATGCCAGACGGATCTTCTGCGCCGTAGGCGCCCGCGGCCTTTCCAGAGTCGATTTCTTCCTGGATGATCAGGGCGTCGTCTTCAACGAGATCAATACATTGCCCGGGTTCACGGCGATCAGCATGTACCCGATGCTGATGGAGCAGATCGGGATCGGCAAAAGTGAACTGGTTGAACGTCTGATCGATTCCGCCTATCACCGCAGCGAGCACTGAGGAGGCCTTTATGGAGCAGACAAACGCGCCTGTCGGCATCTTTGACTCGGGTCTCGGCGGGCTTACGGTCGCGCGGGAAGTCATGCGGCAGATACCGGACGAACGGATCGTTTATTTCGGCGATACCGCACGCGTCCCGTACGGCAGCAAGTCAAAAGACACGATCAGGCATTACTCGGAACAGATCATCCGCTTTCTGTACACGAAGGACGTGAAAGCGATCGTCGTCGCGTGCAACACGGCTTCCGCCTACGCTCTCGAAGAGATCCGGGACAGCGTCAAGGTCCCGATCATCGGCGTCGTGAGGCCGGGCGCATATACGGCCGCGCAGCATACGCGCAACAAGAAGATCGGCGTGATCGGCACCGAGGGCACGGTGCGTTCGGACCTTTACAAGCGCTACATCCAGAGCCTGGACCCGAAGGCGGAAGTCTTTCAGAAGGCATGCCCTTTGCTGTGTCCGCTGGTGGAAGAGGGATGGTGGCACGACGAGATCACGACGAACGTCGTGAAGCGTTATCTGAAGGGCCTGACGTCCGCGGGGATCGACACCCTGATCCTGGGCTGCACGCATTATCCGCTGATCCGTTCAACGATCCGCCAGGTCGTAGGCGAACGGGTCACGCTCATCAACCCGGCGTATGAGACGGCCGTGGAACTGAAGAAGATGCTGGAATCCCGCGGGATCCTGGCTTCTCCTTCTCCGGCATCCGGGGACAAGTACCGGTTCTATGTTTCCGACGACCCCGAGAAGTTCGACGCTTTCGCGTCCTCCGTCCTGGAGTTCTCGGTCCCGCCGTCTGAAAAGGTCCGGATCGAGGAATACTGACGGAAGCGCCGTCTTGATACCGGACACAAATTGTGTTATAATTACTTATTAAGTTTTTTATTTGGAGGTGTACCATGCCCTGGTGGGGAATCGTACTGATCGTACTCGGCGTTTTGATCGTCGCGTTTTTGGTGTTCGCGCTGACTTATGGAAGGAAGATGCAGAAGCAGCAGACAGAGGCTGAAAAAGCCATGGAGGCCAATAAGCAGTATGTGTCGATCCTGGTCATTGACAAGCAGAAAAGGAAACTGACGGAAGCGGGCCTCCCGGACGCCGTCGTCCAGTCCGCGCCGAAGATGTCCAGGCTCGTGAAGATGCCGGTCGTCAAGGCGAAGATCGGACAGCGCGTCATGACGCTGATCGCGGACCAGAAGGTCTATGACATTCTGCCGGTGAAGAAGACCTGCACGGTCGGTCTGTCGGGCATGTACATCACCGAGCTGAAGGCCGTCCGCGGCGGCACCGTGCCGAAGATCGAGGAAAAGAAGGGCTTCATGAGCAAACTGCGCCAGAAGGCGCTCGACTATACCGCGAAGCACAAACAGGCATAAATGGATCCGGTCTGACCGGCATCATATGTTTCAGGCGGTCCCGGCTGAAGGACCGCTTGACTTGTTCATTCAGGAGCACCAGATGGATTACCGCAGAATGACAAAAGAAGAGCTGAAGGATGAGAAAAAGCGGCTGGAGAAGCAGTACAGGGACTATCAGGCCCTGGGACTGAAGCTGGACATCTCGCGCGGCAAACCGTGCAGGGAGCAGCTGGATCTGTCCATGGGCATGCTCGACGTGCTCGATTCCGACATGGAATATCTGTCGGAGAACGGGCTCGACACGCGTAACTACGGCGCGCTGACAGGCCTTCCCGAAACGAAGCGCCTGATGGCGCACGTCATGGAGACGCAGCCGGAGAACGTGATCATTTTCTGCGATTCCAGTTTAAACATCATGTTCGACCTGGTCTCAAAGTCCTGGTCGCACGGCGTCATGGGGCACACGCCCTGGTACAGGCTGCCCGAAGTGAAATTCCTCTGCCCGGTGCCCGGCTATGACCGCCATTTCGCGATCACGGAGTACTTCGGCATTCAGATGGTCAACATCCCGATGAAGGAAGACGGGCCCGACATGGATCTTGTCAGACAGTATGTCGAGAACGATGAGTCCGTCAAGGGCATCTGGTGCGTTCCGAAGTATTCGAACCCGACAGGCACCGTGTATTCTGACGAGACCGTCGAGCGCTTTGCGCGCTTAAAACCGGCAGCACCGGATTTCCGCATCTACTGGGACAATGCCTACAACGTTCATCATCTGGACTTTGAGCACATCCGGGTGATCCCGGAACTTCTGGAACTGTGCAGGGAAAACGGCCATCCGGACATGGTCTACAAGTTCGGGTCGTTCTCGAAGATCTCGTTTTCGGGCAGTTCGATCGCGGCACTGGCAACGAGCGAGGAAAACATCGCAGACGTCGTGAAGACGATGGGCATCCAGACGATCGGGCACAACAAGATCAACCAGCTGCTGCACACCCGGTTCTTCAAGAACGCGGAAGGCGTCATGGAGCACATGAAGAAGCATGCGGCGATCCTGAAGCCGAAGTTCGATCTGGTGCAGAAGTCGTTGGAAGAAGGCCTCGGCGGCCAGTCGCTTGCGACATGGTCGAAGCCGGAGGGCGGCTACTTCGTGTCCTTCAACACGATGCCGGGATGCGCGAAACGCGTCGTGGCGCTGGTGAAGGGCGCGGGCGTCGTCATGACGGGCGCAGGCGCGACGTATCCGTACGGAAAGGATGAAGAGGATTCGAACATCCGCATCGCCCCGACGTTTGCGTCTCTTTCGGAACTTGAGAAGGCACTGGAGATCTTCTGCGTGTGCGTGAAGCTCGCGTCCGTTGAAAAGTTTCTGAACGAAGGATAAAGATGGAAGACAATAACCAGTACGAAAAGGTATGTTACGTCTGCAGGCGGCCCGAATCGAAGGCCGGCGACATGGTCACGATGCCCGGCGGCATCTGCATGTGCCATGACTGCCTGCAGCGGACCATGGATACGGCGATCCGCATGACCGGCGGCGATTTTTCGAATCTGCCGGGCATGGGGCAGATGAACCCGTTCGGCATGACTTTCGGCGATGACGGCATGCCTGTTCTTACGGAAGACGAAAAGGGACAGACAGGAGTCGTCCCGGCAGAAAACACTGCCGAAAAGGAAGACAAAGAAGGCGAAGACGCTCCCGAAAAAACGGAAGAAAACGGCGGGAACAAAGAAAAGCCGCGCCGTCCGACCCCCTTCAATTTCTCGATGATCATGACGCCGGAAGAACTGCAGCAGATGCTGGGCCGGCGGACGAACCCGAAGTCCGTGAAGAAAGCCGAAGCGCCGCCGAAGATCGACATCAAGAAGATCCCGGCCCCGCACCGGATCTATGAGATGCTCTCGGATTACGTGGTCGGTCAGGACAAGGCGAAGAAGGCGATCTCGGTCGCGATCTACAACCATTACAAGCGGCTTGCGAACGAAGACACGAACGTGGACATCGAGAAGTCGAACATGCTGATGATCGGGCCTACCGGCAGCGGAAAGACGTTCCTCGTGAAGACGCTCGCGACCCTTCTGGACGTGCCGCTCGCGATCGCGGACGCGACCGCGCTGACCGAAGCGGGGTACATCGGCGACGACATCGAGTCTGTCGTCACGAAGCTCCTGGCTGCGGCGGGGAACGACGTGCAGCGGGCAGAACAGGGCATCATCTACATCGACGAGATCGACAAGCTTGCCAGAAAGCGCAACGCGACGCAGCGCGACGTGTCGGGCGAATCGGTGCAGCAGGGCCTTTTAAAACTCCTGGAAGGCGCGGAGATCGAGGTGCCGGTCGGCGCGAACTCAAAGAACGCCATGGTGCCGCTCGAGACCGTCAACACGAAGAACATCCTGTTCATCTGCGGCGGCGCTTTCCCGGACATCGAGGAGATCATCAAGGAACGCCTGAACGAAAAGTCCTCGATGGGGTTCGGCGCGGATCTGAAGGATAAATACGACGATGAGAAGGATATCCTGAAGTACGTCGAAACGGACGACCTGAGGAAGTTCGGCATGATCCCCGAGTTCATCGGGCGGCTGCCGGTCGTGTTTACCCTGCAGCCGATGACGAAAGACATGCTCGTGCGTGTCCTGAAGGAGCCGAAGAACGCGATCATCAAGCAGTACCAGAAACTGCTTGAGATGGATGAAGTGGATCTTCAGTTCGACGAGGACGCATATGAGGCGATCGCCGAGAAAGCCCTGAAGAAAGACACTGGCGCGAGGGCGCTTCGCTCGATCATCGAGGAATTCATGCTCGACATCATGTTCGAGATCCCGAAGGATCCGAATATCGGCCGGGTCTTCATCACCCGCGATTACATTGAGGGGAAAGGCGGACCGCGCATTGAGATGCGCGTCGGCTAAATCACATAAAGAACACAAAAGCATTGTATCTTTGACGGAAAAGGAGGCAGCGAAGATGGAGCAGATCATCCGCATGGCAGTGATCGGCACCGGCGCCATGGGGCGTCAGTATGCTGAATGGGTCACCGAGGGCAAAGCGCCGCACATGAAGATCAGCGCAGTCACGGCGCGCAAGGACGAAGCAGTCGCCTGGGCAAAGGAAAAACTGAACCCGGACGTCGCGATCTTCCGGTCTACGGAAGAACTTTTTGAACATCCGGAATGTTACGACGCTGTTTTGGTCGTCACTCCGCACCCGACACACTGCGACATCGTCTGCAGGGCGTTCGAACTCGGAAAACATGTTTTCTGCGACAAGCCTCTTTCGCACTCCTTAAAGCAGGCGATCCGCATGGTCGAGACCGCGAAAAAACATCCCGAGCTGAAATTCGCGATCATGTTCCACATGCGCTATTTCGGCGTCTACATGAAGGTGAAAGAACTGATGGAACAGGGCGCGATCGGACAGGTCCAGCGCATGACGCTGCAGAACTACAATTTCCTTCGGACTGAGTTCTACCATCATTCTTCCCCGTGGCGCTCGTCCTGGACGGGAGAAGGCGGCGGCATGCTGATCAACCCCGGCCATCATCTTCTGGACGTTTACACATGGATCGCAGGCGTTCCGGACCGTCTGTACGCCAATATGAAGTTCGGCAAGTACAACGATTTCCTTGTTGACGACGAGGCGACGATCGTCATGGACTACGACGACGGCCGCACAGGCACCTTCATGATGTCTTCGGGAGAGGGCATTAAGGAAGAAAAGTTCGAGATCGTCGGCACGACGGGCTCGATCAACGTCCAGGGGGCTCAGGTGATCCTGCAGAAATTCGAGGACTCCGTCAATTACCGGAAGACCGCGAAGGTCAACAATGCCGCGCTTTTAAAGCGCGAGGAGCCGGTCGTGTTCGACTGTCCGACCGTGCTGGACCGCGGCGACATGCTTGAGAACTTCGCGCGCGCGATCCTGTTCGGCGACAAACTGGTCGCCCCGGGCGAAGAAGGCCTGAACGCGCTGAACGTCGCGACGGGCGCGTATCTGTCCGGCTGGGAGCACCGCGAGGTGGCGCTGCCCATCGATCCGGAGGAATACGAGCGCGGCCTTGAGGCGCACGTTGAAATGGAAAAAAACAAATAAGAAAGAAAAGAACCAATGAACAAGAAACTACTCGCAGTTTTACTTTCGCTCTGCATGGCGCTTTCGCTGGCATCATGCACCAAACCTGCCGCCTCATCGGAGCCTGCGCCTCAGAGCACGGAAGCGCCTTCGACGGCGCCGTCTGCAGACCCTTCTGCAGAACCCTCCTCCGAGGAGCCCTCGACCGCACCGGAAGCATGGGTCCCGGGTCCGGAAGATTTCAGTTATCTCACGAATGACAACGGTTTCATTGCAGGCGTCACGGCGGGCGAACTGATCGACATCCCGGATTTTTCGAAGGTCACTTTTCTCAGAGAAGAGTATGCGGGCAAGGACGAGGAAGTCGACCAGGAGATCGCTGCGTTCTTGAGCGACGCGGCGGAGAAGATCGAGGATCCCGAATACACGATCAAAAAGGGGGACGTCCTCATCGCGGATTACGAAGGTAAATTCGGCGACGTTGCGTTCGCGGGCGGCACTGCCGTCAACGTGGAGATCGAAGCCGGCGGCGAGGGCTACATCGACGATTTCCAGGATCAGCTGATCGGTCATCATCCGGGCGAGGAATTCGACATCGAAGTCACTTTCCCGGTGCCTTATCCGAACAATCCGGATTACGCCGGAAAGGACGCGGTCTTTACGATCACCGTCCACTCCGTCAAGATCACGCCGGAACTGACCGACGAGTTCATCGCGTCTCATCAGGACCAGATCAAGACTTATTTCAATCCGAAAGACAAGTCCCTGAATAATACGGAAGAACTGCGTGCCTACATCAAAGAGACCCTGACCGATTACAAGATCAATCAGGCGATCGCCGAATACGCATACGGCCTGGAACTGAAGGAGTATCCGGAGATCGTCCAGAATCTCGGGAAAAAACTCGTCAGTCTCGCTTTCTACATGAGCTACGGCATCGACATCGAAACGTACCAGAGCATGCTCGGCTACAGCGACGAGGACATGGACGGGCTCGTGCGCACCGAAGTGACGCCGGTCGTGTTCTACCAGGCCATTGCCGAACAGGAAGGCTGGGAGGTCACCGAAGCGGACTTTAAGGAGATCACGGGAACGGAAGACAATGCCCGGTTCATCGACTATTACGGAAAAGGCTATCTTGCGCGCATCATCATCGAAAAGCGCGCCATGGAATTCATGGGGGAGCACTGCGACATTCACTGACATTCACTGAAGGGGAAGCGGTCCATGATCTATACGGAGCTGACAAAGAAAGCCATCCGTCTCGCGTTCGATGCGCATTACGGCGCATTTGACCGCGGAAACGTGCCTTACATCTGCCATCCGCTGCATCTGGCGGAGGAGATGCCCGATGAGAAAAAGACGGCGATCGCGCTGCTGCACGACGTGCTGGAAGATACTGATCTGACGGCAGAGGACCTGATACAGAACGGGATCCCGGAAGACATCGTGGAGGCCGTGAAGATCCTGACGCGCGACAGGACCGAGCCTTACGCGCGATACATTGAAAAAGTGATCCGTTCCGGAAACGAAGACGCGCTCTGCGTGAAGAGAGCCGACCTTCGGCACAACATGGACGAGTCACGCTCGGAACACGGAAAACTTCCGAAATACCTGACGGAGCGTTACCGCCTGGCCTTCACGATGGTCAGCGAGGCGCTTAAAAGACTGCAGGAGGGAAACGGAATTGAATGAGAACATGAACGAAAATCAGGACCGGAACAAACGCGGCAGACCGAATCTTCCGGTGATCATTGCCATTCTGATGGTCATGATCATCATGATGTTCGGCGGCTCGCGCATCTTTTCCGCGATCACGAACCAGTTCACGCAGCAGATGAGCTACGACGAGTTCGTGAAGAACATTAAAGGCGGGAAGGTCGAGGAAGCGGTCCTGAACGACGGCAGCGAGTGGACGATCAAACTGAAGGATGACTCGAAGACGTATTACACGGCATACATGCCGGATACTCAGATCGTTCAGCTTTTGGAGGAGCACAGCGTGAAGTTTTACGGCCAGCGGTCGTCCAGCTTCATGGAATACTTCCTGATCTACATTCTGCCGATCCTGCTTCTCGTCGGGTTCTTCGTCTTCATGACGCGCCGCATGGGCGCGGGCATGGGGTCCGGCGGCGGCATCTTCAGCGTCGGCAAATCGAACGCGAAGAAGCATTCGCAGAAGGACACCGGCATCACGTTCGCGGACGTCGCGGGCGAAGAGGAAGCGAAGGAATCCCTGACGGAGATCGTCGACTTCCTGCATAACCCGCAGAAATACACGAAGATCGGCGCGAAGCTGCCGAAGGGCGCGCTGCTGGTGGGGCCTCCGGGCACAGGAAAGACGCTGCTTGCGAAGGCGGTCGCCGGCGAGGCGCATTGCCCGTTCTTCTCGCTGTCGGGCTCCGATTTCGTCGAGATGTTCGTCGGCGTCGGCGCATCCCGCGTCCGCGACCTGTTCAAGCAGGCGCAGGCTGAAGCCCCCTGCATCATTTTCATTGATGAGATCGACGCGATCGGCAAGTCGCGCGATTCGGTCTTCTCGGGCGCGAACGACGAGCGTGAGCAGACGCTGAACCAGCTCCTGGCGGAGATGGACGGTTTCGATTCCTCGAAGGGCGTCATCGTCATGGGCGCCACGAACCGGCCGGAGATCCTGGACAAGGCGCTGCTGCGTCCCGGACGTTTCGACCGGCGGATCATCGTCGACAAGCCGGATCTGAAGGGCCGCGAGGAGATCCTGAAGGTCCACGCGAAGAACGTGAACATGGCCGACAACGCCGATCTGCACGAGATCGCGCTCGCGACGAGCGGCGCGGTTGGCTCGGATCTGGCGAACATGATCAACGAAGCCGCGATCAACGCGGTAAAGCACGGACGCATGGCCGTCACCCAGGCCGACCTGTTCGAGGCGGTGGAAGTGGTCCTTGTCGGCAAGGAGAAGAAAGACCGCATCATGTCTCAGCAGGAGCGGAAGATCGTTTCGTACCACGAAGTGGGTCACGCGCTGATCGCCGCGCTGCAGAAGAACGCGGAGCCGGTCCAGAAGATCACGATCGTCCCGCGCACGATGGGTGCTCTCGGCTACGTCATGCAGACGCCGGAAGAGGAAAAGTACCTGAACACGAAGAAGGAGATCCAGGATATGATCGTCGTTGCCCTCGGCGGGCGCGCGGCGGAGGAACTGGTCTTCGGCGACGTGACGACGGGTGCCGCGAACGACATCGAGAAGGCGACGAAATACGCCCGCGCGATGATCACGATGTACGGCATGTCCGATTATTTCGGGCTGATGCAGCTGGAGTCGATCGAATCGCAGTATCTGGAGCAGAGGAGCCGGCTGAACGTCGCGGATTCGACGGCTGCGGAAGTCGACCGCGAGGTCCGGCAGATGCTTTCGGATTCGTACGAAAAGGCAAAGGAGATGCTCTCGTCCCACCGCTACGAGCTGGATAAGATCGCGGCCTACCTGATCGAGAAGGAAACGATCACCGGCGAGGAATTCATGAGCATCTTAAGAAAGTGCCAGAGCGAAAAGGCACTGGAAGACAAGAAGACGGAAGACGCCCCCGATACGGACGAAGGTGCCTTGAATACCGTCAGCACGGCTGCTGAAACGGCGGATGCCGCAACAGAGACGGCAAAAGACGTCCGTCAGAACGAAAACGGCTCCGGCAACGGCGGGATCGGCTGATCATGGCAGACGTACCTGTTTTCAATATCGAAGAAGAACTCAAGAAACTCCCGGCCAAGCCGGGAGTTTACTTGATGCATAACGCGCTGGACGAAGTGATCTACGTCGGCAAGGCGAAGGTCCTTAAAAACAGAGTCCGGCAGTATTTCCAGACTTCAAGGGGCAAGACCGCGAAGATCCTGAAGATGGTCTCGAACATTGACCATTTTGAGTACATCGTGACCGATTCCGAAACCGAAGCCCTTGTCCTGGAATGCAACCTGATCAAGGAGTACCGCCCGCGGTACAACACGATGCTGATGGATGACAAGGGCTATCCTTACATCCGCGTGACCGTGGAAGAGGATTATCCCAGGGTCTTCATGTCCAGGATCATCCGCCGCGACAAGTCCCTCTATTTCGGACCGTACACTTCGGCTTTTGCCGTCAAGGAAACACTGGAGCTTCTGCAGAAGCTGTTTAAGATCAGGACCTGCCGGAAGGCGCTGAAGGCGGACGGACCGGCGGAAAAGCCATGCCTGAATTACCATCTCGGGCTGTGCAGCGGCCCGTGCGCGCATCTTGTGACGCCGGATGAGTACCGGGAGAGCATTGACCGCATCCTTCGTTTTCTGAACGGAGATTCGAAAGAGATCACGACGGATCTCAAAAGGAAGATGCAGAAAGCGTCGGAAGAAGAGAATTATGAAGAAGCGCTGCGCTGCCGCGATCTTTTGAACGCGGTCGCCCATATCACGGCGCAGCAGAAGATCACAGACGTGCAGACGTCGGAGGACCGCGATTTCATCGCACTCGCAAACAATGAGACGGAGGCTGTCGTTTCCGTCTTTTTCGTCAGGGACGGGAAACTGATGGGACGCGACCATTTTCACATGCGCGCTGTCGAAAAAGAGGACAGGGCGCATCTTCTGTCCGAATTCGTGAAGCAGTATTATGCGGGAACGCCGTTCATTCCGAAGGAGATCTTCCTGCAGGAAGAACCGGATGAGCAGGAGATCATCGCGGACTGGCTGTCTTTGAAGCGCGGTTCGAAGGTCCTGCTGTTCATTCCCAGGCGCGGACAGAAAGAGAAATTCATGGAGCTTGCTTATAAGAATGCGCAGATGGTGCTCGATCAGGACAGGGAAAAACTGAAGCGCGAGGAAGCAAGGACGATCGGCGCGCTGCATGAGATCGAGCAGCTGACCGGGATCCCCGGCATTCGCCGCATGGAAGCATTCGACATTTCGAACATCTCAGGCTTTGAGTCCGTCGGTTCGATGGTCGTCTTCGAAGACGGAAAGCCGAAAAAGAACGATTACCTCAAGTTCCGGATCAAAACGGTCGCGGGCCCCTACGACTATGCTTCGATTGAAGAAGTCCTGACGCGCCGCTGCAGACGTGCGCTTGACGGTGACGACA
>JAEEGL010318010.1_pt1 | contig 16930 bp, 8 predicted proteins | sample 9134231 | NCBI WGS metagenome assembly JAEEGL01 (sample SAMN16246548, study PRJNA631951) | gut metagenome | biome: gut microbiome; feature: rumen; material: fiber-attached | host: Bos | place: Iran: Karaj | collected 2018-10
CACCGCAGGTCATTTTGTTCGTCGGCCATGTTCACTCCACACAGGTATAAAAATGCAGCGTCTGAGCCGCACCTTCCGAAAGGGTCACCAAATTGCGCCCCGAAGCGTCGTAAGCGCAAGCTTCACCCTGATGCTCGGAGAGCGGCCCCAAAAAAGAAAATCGCAAATCCGCGGCGTTCAGTCCCGAAAGACCGTGGGGCAGCGCGTATTCAAAGATGCCCGTATATAAACGGAGCAGCAAGCGTTCGCCTGAGGGATGCAGATCCGCCCCCGTCACCATGCGACCGTATTTGATGCCCAGCCCCGGAGATTCGAGCGCCGTCACAGTCGTAAGCTCGTTTGGCCCATCGGTCCCGAGCGCAGCGGCCGTAAACAGGCGAAACGAGGGCCCGTCAACCTTTTCAAAAAAATACGGCCGGGCGTCTGGAGCCACCGCGATCGCTTCGCAATCGATCTTCTCGCCGCCCGGATAGCGGATCGCGTAGGCCTGAAGCGCCGTTTTGGGCAGGGTCAGTTCGCCCAGATCGGGTTCGGGCAGAACGTAAAGCCACAAAGTTTCGCGCCGGGGACGAATGTTGTTGCCCGTGTCGGCCAGCCAGAGACAGATCTGAGCCTCGATCCCCGCCGGACAGGGCCCCACCGCCAGATCTTCCAGATCCTTGAATTGAAGCGCGTCAAAGCGAACTTCGGCGCGGATTTGACCGAACATGTCAATTCCGAAGACCCGCGCGCTGTCGCCCGAATCGTTATGGACCCAAAAGACCCCCTGGTGACGCCTCGATGCGGCGATGCCCGAGATTTCTTTGAGCTCGCCGCAAAGGATTTTGCCCAGATCCTTAGGGGATCGGTAATCGTCCGCGCAGAGGGCCGGCGTTTTTGGAAGGTTCCCGGGCGTTAAAATCGGGGCGGCCTGAACGGTGACGACCTTACAATACTCGCTTTTCTTTGCTTCACCGGCGATTCCCGAGTCTCGGGTCGCCGAATTTTTTGCAGCGCCATGCAATCCCGAATCTCGGGAAGCGTTTGGAATTGCGGCGCCATGCAATCCCGAATCTCGGGAAGCCGTTTTTTTTGCAGCGCCATGCAATCCCGAAGCTCGGGAATCGTTTGGACGGGCGTCGCCAGACTCTCCCGAGCGTCCGGTCGATGCGCGCTGAGCCGCGCCGGCATCTCCCGGGCATTGGGAATGGGAGGCGCAGGACAGGAATCCGCCCGAAACGCATCCGTAAAAAAGAGCGGCGATCGCGTGATGCATGCACAAACCTTTGAAACGAGCGGCGCGCAGTTTGCCATAAGTGAAATCAAAAGCGCACCCGCCTTGCGCGCCACGAACCCCTTTTTTAAACCCCGAAGTCCCCCTCTAACTGCCGCCGCTGCATGCAATTCGCAGAAAAAGGGGTGACTTTTTGCTACAATGCCGGTACGTTTTGACCGTTCACGTTACCGAGAGGGGGTATAGGTGAAGCGCGCGACACAATTCTTATTATGCACGTCCGCTTCGATGTGCGTCTCGCTCGCCGGATCGCCCGCCCATGCGGATTTGTCCGACGATTTCATTTTTGGTTCCTACGGACGTGTGGGGATCTCATCCGACGGCGAAGGCGCTGCAGGACAAAAAGCCAGCATCGTGCCTTACGGGCCCAGGCTCGCCGAAGACAACTACCTGGAACTCGATCTGGGTTACTGGGCCTGGCGCGGCGAAAACGCCAAAGTCAAGATCATGACGGGCGTCGCCTTTGGAGATGCGCTGTTCCATTACAACGGGCAATGGGACGCCTCGATGTCGCTCCGCCAGCTCTACCTTGAAGCCGAAGACATCGCCAAGACCGGCATCTACACCTGGCTCGGCAGCCGCTGCTACCGCGGAGACGACATCTACCTCCTCGATTTCTGGCCCATGGACGAACAAAACACCCTGGGTCTCGGCGTCGGCTGGCGCGACAGCATGACGGAACTCACGCTGCATACCGGTGTCAACCGCTTAAACAACAAATACCAGTTCGAGAGCATCTCGGTGCCCGACAACTACTACGGCTCCACCAGCATCGACATCCTGGATCGCCAGCGTTCGGTCACCTCGCTCAAGGCCGAGCGGCGCTTTGGCGGCAGCGACGGCGCTCTGGGACTCAAGCTGCGCCTTTACGGTGAGTTCCATTACCTGCCCTCGGGCACCGAGCCCAACGGCGACGCCCTCACCAACAGTGCAGAACGCGACACGCGCGAGTTGCCGAACGATCGCGGCTTTTTGGCCGGTTTGCAGTTCGGCATGTGGAATTTTGCGCGCAACGGCCATCTGAACGTCTGGCTCCGCTACGCCACGGGCCTCGCCGCCTACGACGAGCTCGCCATCCCCGCCGCACAAAACCTCGACCGCCGCGCCGTGGACGCCCACGAATTCCGCCTCGCCTTCTCGGGCAACGCCGAATTCCCCATCGCCGACGATCTGGGCTTTGGCATCGCTTACGGCGGTTACTTCCGCAACTTTGAAGACGGCGACGGCAACGAGGAAGATTTTGACGACCGCAACGAAGGCGTCATCGCCGTCCGCCCCGAACTCTTTGTGGGCCTCTTTACGCCGGCCATCGAAGTCTCCTACCAGTTCAGCCGCGCCAACGGTTTAAACCCGCGCAGCCAGAATCAGGACATGGCGTCGGTCTGGCAATTCGGCCTGGTGCCTGCCCTCACCTTCTCGAAGGATCCCGGCACCTATTCCCGCCCGCAGCTGCGCTTCATTTACTCGATCTCCAAACTGAACCAGGCAGCCCTCGATCGCTACGCTGCCGACGATCCCCGATCTGACAAAGACATTGTCCACTACATCGGCGCCCGCGCCGAATGGTGGTTTGGCCGCGGAGGTGGTTACTGATGGCCCGCTTACTGACCCGATTGAGCCCATTGGCGTCTTTGGTGGCGCTCACGCTGACCACCGCCATGCCTTCATGCGTCGATGTCGACACCAGCATGCCGCACAAGACGATCGTCAAGGACTGGCGCGACGAGATCATCTATCAGGTGATGATCGACCGCTTTGAAGACGGCGACAAATCGAACAACTGGGACGTGAAATACAACACCGCCGTCGCCTTCCACGGCGGCGACTGGCAGGGCCTCATCGACCGGCTCGATTACATCGAGGATTTGGGCGTGACCGCGCTCTGGATCAGCCCCGTGGTCAAGAACGTCGAAAACGACGCCGGCTTCTACAGCTACCACGGCTACTGGACCCAGGATTTCATGTCGGTCAATCCCCATTTCGGTGACATGGCCAAGCTGAAAGAGCTCGTCCGCAAATGCCACGAGCGCAACATCAAGGTGATCCTCGACATCGTCACCAACCACGTGGGCCAGCTGTTCTATTACGACATCAACAACAACGGCAGCCCCGACGAAGGCGTCCAGGGTGGCGGCGGCCCATCGGAACGCAGGCCTTACCGAAGCGAAAACCAGGATCAGCCTTCGGGCGTCGTGCATGTTTCGGAATGGGACCCCGATTACGATTCGCGCGGCATTTACGGCGTCACCTCCCTCGGCGAAAACGGCCTCGCTCCCCTGCGCTGGCTCAACTGGCCCAACGTCCACCGCGTTCCACCGCAACCCGAGGAATTTGCCAACTTCGATTGGTTTAACGCCAAGGGCCGCGTCACCGTTTGGGAAACCGGTGACGAACGCGCTTCGATTCATTACATCGACTGCATGAAGCAAGCAGGAAGCGAGGACGGAGAATGTTGGCGGCAAGCCCATAAAAAGCGGCGCGAACAGGAAATCCTGGGCGACTTCCCCGGCGGCTTAAAAGATCTCAGAACTTCTCGCGAAGATGTGCGCCAGGCGCTGGTCGACGCATTCTCCTACTGGATCGAAGAAGCCGATTTCGACGGTTTCCGCATCGACACGCTGAAGCACCAGGAGCCCGATTTCTTTGAGTATTTTGCGCCCCGCATTCGCAAGGCCGCCAAAGATTTGGGTAAAAACAACTTCTTCATGTTTGGCGAAGCCTTCGATGGCAACGACGAACTTCTGGGCGAATATACCCAGGGCCAGGGCGTTGACTCGGTCTTCTATTTCTCGGCCAAATACCAAATCTTTGAAAACGTGTTCGGCGAAGGCCAATCATCGCAAAAGATCAAAGAACTTTATAATGGTCGTAAGGCGCCATTTGAAGCAAAGTACGACGACGCCAACTATCCCGACTGCGAAGGCGAAAACTGCGATCCCAATTATCCGAAGCGGCCTTACAGGCTTGCGGGCAAGCCGCGCTACAACGATCAGCCCAAGGAAAACGGCCCGATCGACGAAAACGGCAACGGCCTGACCAGCCAGCAGCTGCTCGTCCATTTTATGGACAACCACGACGTGGCGCGGATTCTGTTCTCTTTCAATCAGTTCAACGACCGATATTTTCCCAACGAGCCCCCAGAAATTCGCCGCGAAGATGCCAGGAAGCGCCTGCACAACGCGCTCACCTTCCTGCTGACCACCGACGGCATTCCTTGCATTTATTACGGCACCGAGCAGGACTTTGACGGCGGCCCCGATCCCTCGAACCGCGAGGACATGTGGAATACGGGCTTCAAGACCAGCGGCGCGACTTTCAAACTGACGCAGAAACTGATCAAGCTGCGCAAAAAATATGCTCAGCTCCGCAGAGGTGAATTCAAATTCATCGATTATCAGGACAACCTGGTCGCATTTGAGCGCGTCAATGATGGTGAAAACGTCCTCGTGCTGATCAACTCAAGCAACGACCGGGGCACGGCCATCGGCGTCACTGGACTGCAAACCAGTTTCAGTTCCGGCACCCAGGTTTACGACGTTTTGAACGACCAGGGTCCATTCACCATCGGCGGCGGTGGCAAGCTCGACATCGACCTCGCAGCCAGAGGCGATCCCGACAATCCAGCCGCCCGCATCCTCGTCACCCAGCCATAATCCCCATCCTCACATCAAGTCGGCTTTCGATGAAAGGGCAACCCCTTGAACCTCAAAGTCGCTCGTTCCCTTCTCGCGCTCTGCTTTGCGCTCGCGGCTTTTTCAGGCTGTGAGCGCGAAAGCGACGATCCAAAGCCTTCGCACGATCGCATCTGCCAGCTTTCGGTGGCCATGGCATTGCCCGGGCGCCCCGTGAACGTCAATCTGCACGCCTCCCTCGACGGCCAAACCTGGAACAGCTATGCCATGACGCGCGAAGAAGGCACGCAAAACTGGCGGATCGATCTCGATCTTCCGCCCGGGGAATGGCTTTACCTCGTCGATGTGGACGGTCGCACCAGCCTCGATCCCACAAACCCGCTCTCCACCAACAGCGAAAGCGATGAACCCGACGGCGGCGTCAAAGAATACAGCCTGATCCGCGTGGAAGACTGCACCAAGCCCGCCCTGTTCATCGATCAGAACGAAGTCTTCATCGCAAATGGTGAACCCGCCCGCCGTTTTGGCCTGATCTTCACCCGCAGCAAGAATGACTCGCCCATCGATCCCGAAAGCCTGACCGCGAAAGTTTACGGGCAGAACATTTACGGCATTCCCCAGAAGATTTGGGCCGAGGACGACTACGTTTGGGTTGAAGTGACCGGCCTGAACCGGGGCAAATACCAGATGATCATTGAAGCCAAAGACAAAGAGGGCGAAGCGATCATCTCTGTTGGCCCGGACGGCAGCATTCGCCGCGATTTAAAGGCGCCTTTTTGGATAGAGGATGAGCTTTTCCGCTGGGAAGATGCCCTGATTTATCAGCTCGTCACCGATCGTTTTGCCAGATCCGACCGCGATTTTACCGCAACCGAAGCCCACAGTAACGAGTGGGTCCTTTTTGATGAGTCCACCCCTATTAACGGCCACCTGCCCGACGCGAACGCTAAAGCCGTTACCCAAAATGGCGAAACCGATCCCCCAAGCGGCGCTGCAGATACCAAAAACGGTTACAAGGGCGCCAAAAATGGCGATCCGGATGCCCAAAAGGGTGAGTCATCGGCCAAAAATGGTGAATCATCGGCCCAAAAGGGTGAATTTGTTTCCAAAAGCGGCGAGGAAGCTTCCGATATTTGCGCCCAATATATCATCGACAGGCACATGAGCACCGCCAGAGAGGATTCATTCACCATCGGTAGTCAGACCTGCGTCCGCAAGATTTGGGTGCGGCACGGTGGCGACATCAAGGGCATCACCCGCCATCTCCGCGAAGGCTATTTTGATCGGCTGGGCGTCAACGCCCTCTGGATCTCGGCGCTCAACAAGAACCCCGACGGCCTTTGGCACGGCATCTTAAGCTCCGGGCGCTTCTCGGACAGCTACCACAATTACTGGCCCACCGATCCGCGCCAGCCGGACGAGCGCTTTGGCACCGAGGAAGACATCCGCGAGTTCGTGAGGGAAGCTCACGCCCGAGGCATCCGGGTTTTGATGGACATCGTCTTAAATCACGTGCACGAGCAGCATCCCTATTGCGGTCACGTGGCGGGCCAGACGCCCTTCTGCCCCGCGCATCCCGAATGGTTCGTCCCCGAGATGCTCATTTGCAACAACGGCCATTGGGGTGATCACATCCTCGACTGCTGGTTCAACGATTACATGCCCGACATCGCCTGGAATCGCATCGACATCCTCAAAACCCAAATCGACGACGCGCTCTATTGGGTCGAGCATTTCGATTTTGACGGCCTGCGGGTGGACGCGGTGCCCATGATGCCGCGATTTGTGACGCGCTGGCTCACTTCGAAACTGCACGAGCGCTTTGAAGGGCTCGATACCCGCCATTATCTGGTGGGCGAATATTTTACGGATCAGTCAAACCGCAACGGCGTGCGCTGGTATCTGGGGCCTTACGGCCTGGACGGGCTCTTCGATTTTCCGCTCATGTTCAATCTTCGCGATATTCTGGCCAAAAACCTGGAGCCCATGTGGAATCTTTATGAATATTACATGGACAGCGAGGAAGCCTATAGCGGAAGTACCGCAGTAATGGCCAATTTTGTGAGCAATCACGATGTTCCGCGCTTTGTCTCCCTGGCGGAAGCGGGCCGGGAATTCGGCGGTTACCCCGATCGCCCTGCAACCCGGGAGGCATACGACCGCCTGGTGCTCGCTTACGTCTTCGCCTACACGATCCCGGGCGCGGCTACGCTCTATTACGGCGACGAATTGGGTATGCCCGGCAACAACGATCCCGACGACCGCCGCGACATGTATTTTGAGTCCGAATGGACGCCGTTTGAACAAGAAACCTATAATCAAATCGCGGTGTTAGGACGCATGCGCCAATGTTTACCGGCTTTACGCCGCGGAGCCTTCAAGATCGTCCGGGCGGAAGCAGAGCGAGTGATTTACATGCGGGATGCGGGCGACGGCGCTCCGGCCATCATCGCCCTTTCGAGAAATCCCAAATGGGACCAGACGGAAGATGGGCGAAATCAGAGGATTCCCCTGCCCATGCCCGACGATTTTGAAAGCCCCTCAAAAACGTTCATCGACGTGTTTTCAAAACAAAAACTCTCTCGTACACTTGAAGGATTGGAGTCTCTCGAGTTACCATCATTTAAAGCAGCTTTGTTGATCCCGGCCGATCATCCTTGCGCTGCAGAACTCCAGGCAAACTGAGAAAGAGAACCGATATGCATTTGTTACGATGGCTTCCCTTTTTCACGCCTCCGTTCCCACCCGCGATTGACCAACAGATTTAAAACGGGCAACAGATGGAATTCCCACAACAATTCGGTAAATACACGCTCTTAAAGCGCATCGCCACCGGCGGAATGGCCGAGGTTTTTCTGGCAAAGCAGAGGGGCCTGGGCGGCTTTGAAAAGGAAGTCGCTATCAAGCGCCTTCTGGCGCACCACGCAAAGAATGCCGAACTCGTGGCCATGTTCCTCGACGAGGCGCACATCGCCGCTCAGCTGACGCATGTCAACATCGCGCAAATTTACGATTTTGGTTGTGAAAACAACCAATATTACATCGCCATGGAATATGTGCGGGGCGTCGATCTCTGCACCCTCTGCACCCAAAGCATTCAAAGCGGTAACTTTTTGCCCTTAAACCACGCTGTCCGCATTATGGCCGACATTTGCGGTGCGCTCGAATACGCGCATCACGCCAACAACAGCGATGGCACACCGATGGGCATCGTTCACCGCGACATCTCGCCCACTAACATTTTGCTCGGCTTCGATGGTTGCGCCAAGCTCGTCGATTTCGGAATTGCCAAAGCCGAAGACAAAGCGATCACCACGCAATTCGGTGAGGTCAAAGGCAAGTACGGGTACATGTCGCCTGAACAGGCTGCGGGCGAAGAAGTGGATGCGCGAACCGATCTCTTTGCGGTGGGCATCAACCTTTACGAGATCACGCTGGGGCGCCGTCTGTTTTCGGCCGATTCCGAGGCGGAAGCGTTTAAAGCGATTCAGAAATGCGACATCCCGAAGCCGCGAAGCATCGATCCCCGTTTTCCTGAGGGACTTGAGCGCATCATTTTGAAGGCTTTGGCTCGCGAACCGGGGGAGCGCTATCAGACAGCGGGTAAGTTCCAGATGGATTTGGAAGAGTTCCTGGCTCAATCGGGACTCCGATCCACCACGGGCATGCTCGCGAGTTACATGCGCAATCTCTTTAAAGAGAAATTGGCGCAGGAAGAAGAAGAAAAGAAGCTGCTCGCTCAGATGTCGGCGTCCTCGCGTCCGGTTTACAGCTCTACTCTTAAGGCTGCGGCGCAGAAGGGTTCAGGTGTGAAGCTTCCGGGTTCAGGTTCGGGCTTAAAGCTGCCCGGATTAACGCCGGGGCTGAAGGCGACGTCGTTAAAGACGAGCACGGGAACCAGTTCGCTGAAACTTGGAACCAATCCGCCTGCATTTAAGATCCCCACTTTAACGCCTAAATATAAGACGCAAAAACCCGAAGCCGAAGCGCCAGCCGAAGAAGCGGAAGCGCCGAAAGCCAAGGTTGCTTCTTTGTCGTCAAAGCCAGAGGCTCCCAGGCCGAACCCCGTTTCTTTGTCATCAAAGCCAGAGGCTCCCAGGCCGAACCCCGTTTCTTTGTCATCAAAGCCTGAGGCTCCCAAACTGAAGCCCGTCTCTTTGACTGCAAAGCCTACGGGTCCAAATTCAAAGCCCGTCTCTTTAACTGCAAAGCCTACGGGTCCAAACTCAAAGTCCGAAGCTCCCAAACCAGAGTCCGAAGTCCCAAAAACAGAGCCAGTTGCTTCCGATTCCGAGGCCACAGGAGCTCAGAATCAGCAAGCTGCTTCAAATGCAGAGGTCATCGAAGAGCAGGCTCAGCAGGTTGCTTCAAATCCAGAGCCCGGCGAATCTCAGGCCGAGCAGGCTGCTTCAGATTCAAAGTCGATCGAACCACTGGCTGAGCAGGAAGTTGCCGTTGAAGAGGCGCAGGCTTTGGAGCCTGAGTCCATCCAATCGGCTTCAGACATAGATGACGTAATTCCAGATGAAGACATTGCGGATGAGGAGCCGGAGCCATCGGAACCGCAGAGGCATGATGCGCCTGCAATCTCAGACAATCCGCATGCGAAGCCGATCGCTGCGCCTGAAATCGTTGAGCTTGAGGATGAAGCAGCGGATGCTGCCGCAGAAGCTGTGGTTCAGGTAAAAACCAACACGCCGCCTGCGCTTCCGGACGTCATTCAGCAATCGAGCGTCAATCTGCAAGCCCGGCCGGCGCCGACCGATGTCTGGTCGATCAACGCCATGGCGCCCACAAAGGTGTCGCATCAAAAAACCAAGACAGATCATCAGGATTGGAAGGTTCCCAACCAAGCCTCTCAGGATTGGATTGATTTTGACGATATGGATGAGAAAAAAACGCATTCCAAAGCTGGTTTATGGGTGTTGCTGATTCTGCTTGCGGCAGGCGCGGGCATCTTTTTCCTGCTCCGTGGCAATAAAGACGTGGGCGATAAACCCGATTTTTACGTCCCTGGTTACAATCTGACGGGCGACGTTAAGGCACCAGAGCCCGAGCGTCTGCCAACCGTTGCGCTTCAAATTCATTCAGAGCCAGAAGGGGCGACCATCATCTGGAACGGTCAGCATATAGAGGCTCTGACGCCCACAACGATTCAGGCCTTTGCCAATCAGCAGGGTCAGCTTCGTCTTTTGAAAGCGGGTTACTTGCCCAGCGAACAGAGCGTCTCGATTGGGGCAACGGAGCAAACCGTCAATGCAACCTTAAAGCAGGGAACGCCAGCCACGGCGAAGCTGAAGATCGAAAGCGAGCCTGAAGGCGCAACGGTCTTTATCGATGGCATCGAGCGAGGCAAGACACCTTTACCGCTCACCGATGTGATGACGGGCAACTTCGTTCACATTCGGCTTGAGAAGCCTGGATTTTTGCCGCGCAACGCGAACTATATGCTGAAAGAGGATGACGATCGCACGGTCATCTATCGCCTGCTCGAAGACAACCCTGACGCACCGAAGGTTCGGAACGCCATCGTGATGGTGGACGCTGAGCCCATTGGCGCAGAGATCCATTCCCGCAACGTCGAGGGTAACTTTGTAAGCCAGGGCAAGGCCAATAACATCAGCATCCCTATCAATACACCGATCAACCAGCCGATTTACCTGCGCGCTTCTGCCCCGAACAGGCCTCAGGTCTTCTATGCGCTCGACGTGCGTGACGTTTACAACAACGTGCATCTGCGGATGGAAGAGCCCAAAAAGTTTACCGGACAGTTCAGCCTTGCAGGCGTAAAAGACATTACGGTTTACGTAGGCCCCGAGGAGCTCGGTAAAACGCCGTTAAAGGATATTAAACTGGAAGCAGGCACACATCCCATCGTTCTGGTCGACGAATCGACCGGCCAGCGCTTTGACTCCAACATCACCGTTGAGCAGGACAAGCATTTAAAGCTCAAGGTCATTCGCGATAAAAACGGACTTGGCATCCGCTGATCGCATCTGAAGCCCTGCCCTTCCCCTGCAATCCCCTCTTCCCCCAAATCACAGCAGACAGCAGGCAAAAAAAAGGGCGCCCGAAAGCGCCCTCAGCCTTGCTCTTATAAAGAGCCTTTGAACTTGTCGAAAACTTCTGCGCCCTTTTGCAAAAGTTCCACCGGCAGATCGAGCGCGAAAACCAGCGATTCCTTTTCGGTCCCGAGGCTCAGCGTCAGACCAGACTTGCATTCGATGCCCTTCACGTAGGGCTCAATCGGATTCTGCCCGCCCATCTTTATAGCGTGGATGAGCAAAACCGGATTGATCGACGTAATAAAGAAGGGCGAAGGCGCTGCAAACTGGAACGCGCGCTTGACGATGGGAGCCTGGGAGAGGTTCTGTTCCAGCGGCGCCGATAACAATTTCTCGATGCGCTTCGCAGCCAAAGTGGAATCCTGACCTTCACCGTAAGCGATGGCCCCAAGTTCATTGTTGAACGATAAAAAGACGTGGGATTCCGTTGGAATGCTCACCCCGGGGAATAATCCGGGCGTCTTTGTGGTCAAAGCGGCAATCGCGCGCTCGCCCTGCTTTGCAACTTCAGGATTAAACGAGAGCGTCACTCCCAATTTTTCCTGCGCCGCTTTGATGGCCGAATCTTCGATTAACTTCGGAATCCCTCCCTGCGCTTCTTTTAATTTGGCTGCATCGCGAACACCGAACAAGGCTGCAAATTCCAAGCCCTGCTCTTCGGGAATACCCGCAAAGACTGCGCTCGAACTGACGCCCGCTGCGATCGCATCGAACAGAGGTCGCGATAACGTCTGCAGGCCTGCCCCATCGTCGCCCAGCTGCGGCAAAATGTAACGGTTGAATTGCTCAAAGGCGGAGTCTGCAAACTTTTGCATGCTTAAATCTGCCCCAATCCAGAACGGCGCGTCGGCCGGTAAATGGGTCAGTTGCGATTGAAGCGTGGATCCTTCGGGCTTTAAGAGCCCCACTGTCTTTGCAAACTCGGTGCCCGCCTTGGGCGTAGCCTTCGCCTTCAGCTGCAAACCGTCGTCGTCTGCGCGCAAAGTGAACTGAAGCTCATCACCCTCAAGCAGCACCTGCTCCGCAACGCGAAGAACCACCTGCATATCGATGTTCGCCGCAGGCCCAACGCGCTTTTGAATCGAGCGAATGGACGACTTAAACCGCGCGAGCGCCCCCTCCGGCTTTCCATCGTAAAGCTTTAAAACATGGTCGAGGCGCAATGTAAAATGGCCCAGATCGCTCTGCGGAAGCTTTAACAGCGCTTCCAAAAAGGGCTTCACCTCTGCAAAAAGCGGCGCCTCCCTTGTCATCACCACATAGCCGGGCATGAAGTTCACATAGACGGGCGTCTTTGCGGAAGCATTCTTAAGGTAAGAGTAAGCGTTGCCCTGATCCTGCTGCTTCAGCTCGTTCGAAGGCAAAGCCTGCACCAGCGCCTCTTCGCCGGTAATGCCCACCACCACGACCGATGGATTGCGATATTTCTTGGCATCCGCCAGCACAAAATACACCGGCTTCTTCACATCCAGCGATGATGAGGTCTTCAGCGAAGCGGTCCCTTGAAAGATCGCCTTCGCCATCTCAATGAACGGCATATTCATCGGCATCGCTTTGTTCGCCATGGTCTGAAGCGAATTGAGCGCTGTCTCCAAAGTGAGCGTGCCTCCGAAAGCGATCACCGACTCTGGCACCTGCAAAGTTTGAAGCGCTTGCGCCGCAGCCTCGGGCTTAACGATGGGTGGTGCCGGGGGCGCTTTTTCAACCTCCGGCTTCGACTGACAACCCAAAGCGATTGCAGCCACAGCGGCACATAAAAACTTTGCCTGACGTTTCATCACAAAACCTTTCCCGCGCTTCTGCGCGCCATCATTTTCGAAATGCCCCAATGGATTGCTGAGAACGGCTCTCTTTTTCACACAATTTCTTGACAAGAGAAAACAAAATCTGCTATCTCGCGATGATTATTTCAATTTTCTGCTGTTCAAAAGGATCTCATCTTGCATACTCACAAAATTGCGTCATTCTTCGCCGTCCTTCCTGCTCTTTGCTTAGCCCTCTCCGCTCAAAATGCACAGGCCGAAGTTGAACCGATGAGCCTTGAACTCTCGGTTTTTGGCGGTGGTTTTGAAGGCGATGCCGTCGTCGACGCCGGTCCCACCGTGGGCGCCCGCGTGACTTATTCTTTCTTAAAACTGGTGGGCGCCGAGCTCAGCTACAACCTGGTGTTTACCGAACATACCGAACGCAAGGGCGAATTTGAAACCGAAAAGCATTCCGAAGACAAGCTTTTGCACCATATCGCCCTGGGCGGCGTCTTAAACCTGGCCGACTGCGCAGTCACGCCCTTTTTAACCGGCGGCGTCGGCATGGTTTATATGGACGATGTCGATTTTGCCTGGCATCTGGGCATGGGCGTCCGCTATTTCCTCAACGATTTCATCGGCTTCAGAGCAGATCTGCAAGGGATTTTCTCGCCTGGCGCTCCCGCCGAAGACGACTTTGCGCATTTTACCCTGAGCGCCGGTATCGTCGGCCGTTTTGGCGTCACCAAGAGCTACGAGAACTTCGATCTCTCGGTCAATATGGACGAGACCTCAGCAACCGCTGCGCCCGCTGCGCCTGATTCCGCTGCTCCTGCTGCTCCTGCTGCTCCTGCTGCTCCTGCTGCTCCTGCGGCTCCCGCTCCTGCGGCTCCCGCTGCTCCTGATTCTGCAGCACCTGTAACCGCCCCCGCTTCCGACCCGGCCCCCTGATCGGCGCCACTGCCCGCCGTGATCACCGTCACCACATTTTACCGCCAGGAACCTCCAAAGCGCTCCTGGCTGCCCAAACTGCTGGGATGGGGGCTCCTCGCCCTCCTCGCCCTCACCTGCGTTGCGTCCTGCGGTTTTGTCGCCTGGCGCAGCCTTTATCGCACCGCCATCACCGAGCGCGCCCTCGCTTTCAGCCAAAAAAAAGGCATCGATCTTCGGATCAGCTTCGTGGACGCGATGACGCCCGGCGAGATCACCCTGCAGGGCGTTCACGTCAACCCCAATCCCCGGGCATCGGTTTCTGCGGTCCTGCCCAAAACCGACGTCTCGCTCGATCTCGACGCGCTGCAAGAGGGCGAATCGCCCTTAAACAGCATTCGCAAAGTCAAACTCTCGCAACCGCTCATCCATGTCACCAGCGATGGCACGCCCAAAGGACTCTTAAACGCCCTCAAAGCCGCCATGCCCCAAAGCGAAGCCTCAGAGCCCAAACGCGACGCGCCCCCAAAACAGCGGCGCATTCCCCGCATTCAAATCGAGCAGGGCCGCGTGATCGATCACGGCGGATTCCTGCAACTCCATTCGCTGGAATTCGTTTTGGAGCGAGGGCAATACGAGGGCTCGTTCTATCTGAGCCAGCCCGACATGGGCCCCTGCCAGTTTACGGGCAATTTTGAGCAAATTGAGCTGAGCTGCGAGCGCGCCTTCGACTGGGATCTGCCGAACGATTACCGGTTCTCGGCCGGCGTCGTGGAATTCAGGCGAACGCCCATCCCCTCCGTCCGCATCCCCAAAGCCCACATCAAAACACAACATACTGAAAACAAAAGCTTTTTGAGCGAGCTCTCGGCCGACATCAAGGTCACCCTGGAGCGCATCGAAGGCCGCTGGCCCATCGAACTCAAGCTCGCGTTTCCGGGCGGCGGGCAGATTGAAATCGCGGGCGAAGCCGACGAATCCGGATTCTCGCTCTCGTTTGACGTCACCCAGCTCGACTTAAGCGGGCTCAGTCCCTCGATGCAGGGCAACTTTACGGGCTCGCTCTCGGTCAAAGCCGATCGCAACGAGCGCACCGCGCGCATCAAACCCCGGGGACGCCTGCACGATCTGGTGGTGGAGCATCCCGCATTGAGCGATCAGCCGATCGGCCCCTTCGAGCTCGCCGTCAAAGGCGACATCTTCATGGCGTTCCCCCAAAGCGACTGGCGCAAACTCAAGATCGACATCACCAACGGCAGGGTCGAGCTCGGCGATATTCCCTTCGAAGGCGAATTCCATCTCGACAACACCGGCGATTTTGCGCAGCTGCAGGCCAACGTCCTCACTCCGCGCGTCACCGGCGATGCGGTCACCGATGCGATCCCCAAAGGCCTGCTGCCCAACCTGCAACCCCTCCATTTTGAAGGCGCCACGCAGTTTTCGGCCGAAGTCGCCATCGACATGAGCAATCTGCCCGCCACCAAACTCGACGCCAGCATCGATCTCAAGCGCTTCAAGCTGCAAAGCTATAACCCGAGCATCGATCTGATGAGCCTGCGCAGCCAGTTTGAGACCCATTTTGAGATGCCCGACGAGACCGTCATCGTCCGCGAGCAGGGCCCCGATACCGACCGCTGGGTGCCCCTGGATCGCATCCCTCCGCTTTTCCCGCAGGCGATCACCGCTCAGGAAGACGGCGGTTTTTATCGCCATAAGGGCGTCAGCATGCTGCATCTGCGGGGATCGCTCATCCGCAACCTGGAGCGCGGCAGCTTTGCCCGGGGCGGCTCTACGCTCACCATGCAGCTCGCCCGAAACCTGTTCTTAAACCGGCGCAAAACTCTGGGGCGCAAGCTCGAAGAGCTGATCGTAACCTGGCTTTTGGAGCAGTCGTTTTCGAAGGACGAGCTCATCGAACTCTATATGAACGTGGTGGAATTCGGTCCCGGGATCTTTGGCATCGGCGATGCGGCGGAACATTACTTTGGACGCGCACCGATGGATCTCACGCCGCCTCAGATCGCCTTCCTGGTCCGGCTGCTGCCCTCTCCACGGGCATTCTACGATCAATTCGAAAAGAAGAAGCTCTCCAAGCACTATAAGCGTTATATCGAGCGTCTCTTGAAGCTCTGCCAAAGCCGTGGTTATCTTTCACAGGATGCGGTGTTTGAGATCGATACGGAGCATTTTTTTGATCCGCCGGCCGATCCGCCTATCTTTGAGGAACCGGCAACCGTTGAGGAACCGGCATCCGTTGAGTAACCGGCAACGCAGACCAGAGAGGTCGTGTTTTGAACATTCTGATTTGTCCAGACAGCATGAAAGGCTGCTTAACCGCCCGTGAGGTCGCCAGCGCCCTCAAAGACGGTCTGCTTTCAGTCTGGACAAATGCGCGCGTTCGATTGTTTCCGCTCTCGGATGGCGGCGAAGGCCTCCTCGACGTGATCGCGTTTCATTCGGGCGGACGCTTTGAAAACGCCACCGTTTGCGGCCCTTACGGCGAGCCCCTGCAGGCGGCTTACTGGATCTCGGACGACGGTCGCACCGCCTTTGTAGAAACCGCGCGCGCCTCGGGCCTCTCGCGCTCACCGCTTCGCGATCCCTTCCGCGCCACGAGCTTCGGCACCGGCGAACTCTGCGCTCTGGCTTTAAAATCGGGCGTCTCGCAGATTTACCTGGGCGCCGGAGGATCGGCTTTTACGGACGGCGGGGCGGGCGCCCTGCAGGCTTTGGGATTCAAACTGCTCGACGCAAACGGCCATCCGATCCCCCACGGCGCTTCGGGATTGCTGCAGATCGACCGCATCGAACCGCCCGAAACCCAAAACGCAAAAAACGCAAAGATTTCGGTCATTTGCGATGTTTTAAATCCCCTTTTGGGACCCGACGGCGCAGCCCGCTGCTTTGGACCTCAAAAGGGTGCAACGCCCGAACAGATGCCTCTGCTCGAAGAAGCGCTCTCCCGCTGGGCCCGCGCTTTGGAACGCAGCTTTGGAAAAAATCCCGCCGATCTTGAACATGGCGGCGCATGCGGGGGACTCGCTTCGGGATTTGCGGTGGCTTTAAACGCGCCTTTGCTTTCGGGCGCCGCATTTGTGGCCCAATGGACGCAGTTTGAAGCCGCCTTAAACGCATCGCAGCTCGTTTTGACCGCCGAGGGGCAGGTCGACCATCAATCGCGTTTTGGCAAGACCACCTGGTACGCCTGGCAGCAAGCCGAGCGCGCCATGAAACCCTCATGGCTCTTTGCAGGTCGCATCACCGCTCCAGGGGAAGCAACTTACC
>JAEEGL010709100.1_pt1 | contig 16930 bp, 13 predicted proteins | sample 9134231 | NCBI WGS metagenome assembly JAEEGL01 (sample SAMN16246548, study PRJNA631951) | gut metagenome | biome: gut microbiome; feature: rumen; material: fiber-attached | host: Bos | place: Iran: Karaj | collected 2018-10
AATCTTCCAGATGGCCATGCTCAACCCCACCCTCGCCATCCTCGACGAGACGGATTCGGGTCTTGACATCGACGCGCTACGTATAGTCGCAAACGGTGTCAACCAGCTGCGTTCGCCCGAAAACGCCACAGTGGTCATCACCCACTATCAGCGCCTGCTCGACTACATAGTCCCCGACTATGTGCATGTCCTCTACGAGGGACGCATCGTCAAGACTGGCCCCAAGGAACTCGCCCTCGAGCTGGAAGAGAAAGGCTATGAATGGATTAAGGAGGAGCTGGAAAAATGATACTGAAAGACACACTGCCTGATGTTTGGAACGACAGCTGGCGTTGCGAAGCTGAACCACAGGAGATTGTTGTCGGCTCGAACAAAGAGATATGCCTCGTCCTCTGCAATTCGGGCGACGCCCAGATGTTCATGCTCCACGAGGACAACGGCTACCGTATCATGCCCGACATTGAAAACCTAAATATTAAAATAGAAGAAGGGGGACATCTTAAACTCTATCGCCTGCAGGGAATGAACACCCCTGAACGCCACATTACAGATATGCATGTCACCATGCAGCGCGACGCAAGCATGACTATGTTCACCGTAACCCTCGGCGGCGGCCACGTGAGGAACAATGTCCTGGTGAAAATGAAGGGCGAGGGCTGCACTCTCAAGGCCGACGGTCTCTACCTTTTGGACCGTGAACAGGAATGTGACAACTATATATTCGTGGAACACGCAAAACCACACTGCAATAGCCGCGAGTTGTACAAAGGCATTGTCGACGACTCGGCGCGAGCCCGTTTCAACGGACATGTGCTGGTTCAGGACGGCGCTGTCAAGACGGAAGCCTACCAGACCAACCACAACATCCTGCTTACTGATAAGGCGCATGTCGATACACGGCCATTCCTCGAAATATACAACGATGACGTGAAATGCTCGCACGGCAGCACCATAGGGCAACTTGACGAACAGGCCCGTTTCTATCTGATGACCCGTGGCATCAGCGAACGCAATGCAACCACCATGCTAAGCTATGCCTTCTGTGACGAGGTGATAAGGGGCATCAGCATCGACTCGTTGCGCGACGCCGTCAGCGACATGACAAAAAGACGCCTGCACGGAGAGTTGACCCCATGCTCGGAATGTGCGCTGAGTTGCAGCACCCCTTGCATTTGCGACAATCCCAACTTCCAAATAGACCCAACAAAACTCTGAATCGATGAAACTCTGCCGTCTGCTACTGACTTTGCTGCTGCTTGCACCCATGGTTGCACAGGCACAGGGCGACAACTGCCATCCTAAGTTCAGCGGCAGCGACAAGAGCGATTTCGAGAAGGGTGTGGAGGCCTACAACAACAAGCGCTACCAACAGTGTATAACACTTATGCGCAAGGTGTCGAACAAAAACCGCACCGCCGCAGACCCCTACTTCTATCTCGGCGTATCGGCAGTGAAAGTCGGAGAGCGACCGGCAACGATACGCAAATACTTCAACAAATTGTTCAAGTACTGTCCCGACTATCCTAACGCACTGGCCTACTACTATATGGGGGTTGTCCACTACAGTTACAAGGAGTATGACGAGGCTGTACAGCAGCTGAACGCCTACTTCGACATGACCAACCAGCAGCCCAACCCTGCCTACGACGCAGTATATGAAGAGGCCTCGACGTATCTATACTGGTCCGAATTCCTCTCCGAAGCACAGCAAAACCAGGCTCCTTTCAACCCAACAGTGCTTCGGGGTGTTTCCTCAAAATCAGACGAATATCTCCCCTATATCTCACTCGACGGCAAAGAACTCTATTTCCTGCGCTCGGTGTCAGCATCTCCGCAGAAGACTTTCTATGCCAAAGAACTGGACGACAAAGTTCTGCGCCTGTTCTGCAGCCGATGGAAAGACACAGCCTACACCTATGGTGAAATGCTTCCATCGCCTTTCAACGAACTTGGCGACGAAGGGTCGGTAACAATGACCGCCGACAACAACCTGCTCTACTATTCCATCCTCCGCCACGAAGCAGGCTATGAAAACTGCGACATCTACCGTTGCGAGCGATGCAACGGAGTCTGGCAGAAAGTGGAGAACGCAGGACGCAATATCAACGGCGAACGCACTTGGGAGTCACAACCCAGCATAACCCCCGACGGGCAGTATCTCTATTTTGCCTCGAACCGCAGCGGAGGTTACGGCGGCACCGATATCTGGGTATGCCGCAGGCTGCCAAACGGCGACTGGAGCCGCGCGGAGAACCTTGGACCGGCGATAAACACCCCTGGCAATGAGAAGTGCCCCTTTATCCATGCCGACGGAAAGACCCTCTATTTCGCCTCGAATGGATGGCAGGGTTTTGGCGGATACGATATGTACTTCATCAACCTAACCGACACATACTTGCAGCGCCCCACCAACCTCGGCCTACCGATAAATTCAGAGAACGACGACATCTGCTTTGGTGTCTCCGCCGACGGCAAACGGGCCTATTTCGCAAACAAATCGACCGAATGGAAGGGCATCGGTGGCACCGACATATTCACCTTTGAGCTCTACCCTGCCGCCCAACCCGAAGAGATGACAATTGTCAACTTTCGTATTCCAAAACTACCCACCGGTACGGTCAATGTACTGCGCGACAAACCCGAAGCCGACGTTTACCTTCTAAACGACAACAACGACAAACAGGCTATTGCCTTATCAACAAAAGGGAACAACACTGTGATAATTAACTCCGGGAACTACATGCCACGTGTTGTTTGCGGCAATGCGTCGCAGGTGCGCCGCGACCTCAACGCAGCCGACTTCACCCTGCATGAAGCCAAACTCTGGGGACGCTATCCACTGACACTGCCGAAGAATAACAGCAGCAAGTCAATATTGCCTCTTGGGGAGAATGCCAATGCCATACTTGACGCTTACGTGGAATTCCTGTTGGCGCACCCCAAGATGCGTATCTGTATTGAAGCCACCAAGATGGATGAAGCCAAAGCCATCCATGACTACCTCCTGTCACGACAACTTCGGGCCGAACGACTTGAATACAAGCCGAATCAGGCACTCTCTGCACCACAAATCATTATAACCCAAATGTAGTACGACGATGCTAAGAGTTTTCCGATATCTGCGGTTCTTCCCAAAAGAGATAGTCCTCAACATCTTTTTCAATCTGCTGTCGGTCTTCTTCAATCTCTTCTCCTTTGTCCTTATTGTCCCCGTCGTCGAACTCTTCTTCGGAATGACGGACCCTCCTGCTGTCGAGCCGCAGTTTGCTTTCGACCAAAAGACCGTAACCGACTGGGCTATGTGGCAGATATACAGCTTGAAGGAAAGCATGGGACTCTGGAACTGTCTCTTCATTTTCGCCGGAGGATACCTTGCCTGCTCACTACTGTACAACCTCACCCGCTACCTCGGACTCTTCTTTCTCAGCCCAATCCGAAACGGTCTGATTGAGCACATGCGCAACGACATCTACCACAAAATCACCATTCTGCCAATCTCATTCTTCTCCGGCCACCGCAAGGGCGACATACTCAGCCGCATGTCTGCCGACCTCGCCGACATAGAATGGAGCATTGTCAACACTCTGCAGTCACTCATCAAAGACCCTATCAATGTCATCGTCTTTGCCATAACGCTCATCTTCATCAGCCCACGGCTCTTCCTTCTCTTCCTCATTGTGCTTCCGCCCGCGGTATTCCTTATCGGCAAGATAGGCAAAAGCCTGAAACGCAACTCAATGAAGGGACAGGAAAAACTCGGCGAGATGATGTCGGTTTACAAGGAAACACTCGACAACCTCGAAGTGGTGAAAGCCTACCGCAAAGAGGAAAAACGGCAGGGCACCTTCAAGAAAGTCAACGCCAACTATAGCCGACGCATGATGCGTGTGGCGCGCCGACGCGAAGCCGGAAGCCCTCTTTCGGAAGTCCTCGGCACCATAGGTCTCGGTTTCATTCTCGTCCTTGGAGGCAATGCTGTTCTCGGCGGCGAAATCAAGGCCTCCGTCTTTATCCTCTTTGTCATAGTCTTTGCGCGCCTCATCCCGCCAGTCCAAGCCATCGTTAAGGCATACAGCAACATACAGAAAGGCAGTGCCGCCGCCAAACGTCTATTCGAAATTCTCGACGCCGACGAACGCATAGTCGAAAAGCCCGATGCTGTAATAATGCAGAAATTCAACTCCGGAATCGAATACCACGACATCTGTTTCGCCTACGACTCTGAAAACGGGCAGCCCGTCAACGTCCTGGAGCACATCAACCTGAATATTCCAAAAGGAAAAAAGATAGCCATCGTTGGCCCCTCGGGAGCTGGGAAAACCACACTTGCAGATCTCTTACCCAGATTTTACGACCCGACAGGTGGTTCGATTTCGATTGACGGCACCAACATCAAGGACATGAACATTAATTCTTTGCGAAGCAATATCGGCGTAGTGTCGCAGAACTGCATCCTTTTCAACGACACTATATCCAACAATATCGCTTTCGGGCTGAAGGATATACCTATGGAGCGCATACGCGAGGCAGCACGCATAGCCAATGCCGACGAGTTCATCATGCAGTTCCCACAAGGCTACGACACCCCCGTCGGCGACCGCGGCAGCGCACTCAGCGGCGGACAACGACAGCGCATCAGCATTGCACGTGCTGTGCTCCGCAACCCGCCAATACTTGTTCTCGACGAAGCAACCTCCGCACTTGACAACGCCTCGCAGCAGGCAGTGCAGACTGCGCTCGACAATCTTATGCAGAACCGCACATCTATCGTTATCGCCCACCGCCTTTCCACAATCCAGAACGCCGATATGATAGTAGTCCTTGATCACGGAAAAATCGTCGAAAAAGGGTCTCATTTTCAACTTATGCAGCAAGGAGGACTATACAAAAACATGGTTGAGATGCAGAATTTTGCAAAAGAATAGCACCAAATAAAGTCCTAACAAACACCGCATTACATTTTACAAGGCACAAAAGACAAAGAAAAATTTTGTCATATCGCAAAATCTTAGTACTTTTGCACCCTCATTCGACGGGAGTTTAGCTCAGCTGGTTCAGAGCACTTGCCTTACAAGCAAGGGGTCACTGGTTCGAATCCAGTAACTCCCACCAACACAAAAAGAGATCTTCGGATCTCTTTTTTTTAAACCCCTATCAGTCATTAAACCTGTTATTCCATTGATACCTTTTCGGAAAACAACTTGATTTCCGGAAAAAGTTCGTATATTTGCACCAAGACACGACAGCGATTATATTACCTATTTGCTCTACATAATTGCTTATAATCAACAATTAGCACAAACTATCATGTTCATCCATATTAATGAAACATATAGCAAACTTTACATAATTAAATGAAAAAACTGATTTTAACGACTGCAAACATTTTAGTTTTATGAAAAATATAGTATTGCTGCTTTATTTTATTGCAGGTTCTTCTGTTATTCTAAATGGGCAAGGATTTGAGTTCTCTCATATTCCCGATTCGGTTCTTCTGAGAATAGATGAAATGGGCAACGATAACTCTGATACTCTGTCCGAATTGGAATGTCATTATTTTGAGTATAGATTTCCTCGTCCAGATAGCATTTATAATTTCTCCAACAAAAAAATAATATTTATACATGCACATGGGGAAGGAAAGATGTTTTTTTTTAGTGAGGAACGACGACTTATGAATACTGACGGCAGAAAAACAGGAATGTCGGCTGCAATTTATTTCTTTGATGATAACGAAAAACAGTTATATGATATTGAATACGATATAGTGGTTTATTGTTGGGCAAAATTCAATTTACCCAAAGAAAAGATTGGACAAGGTTTGGCTAAGTCAAAAAAATATTAGATAAACGTTTTTACAAAAGATGAATTATAATTTCATGATTACCTGTTGCAATGAACGAGCATGTCTATAACGTCACCGCCAATAAAGACAGTCTCTATTATATTCAGACTGACCTTTGCGGAGGTCGAGCGCAGAGCCAAACTTGTTTGGGCTATGCCGAGACGGAGCAAAGCGTGCGAAGCAACATTCTCGGCAGTTGGGACCGTGTTGTTGACTGCCGTAAGAACATCGTCCAGAGCAGCCACTTCGACCCGTGGGGCAACCGTATGAGTGCTTCCGACTGGACGTCAAACCAGGATGGAAGTACTTTCCAGTTTCATCGCGGCTTCACAGGCCATGAGCATTATTTTAAAATATACATGAGAAAAATTGACCCGAGTGAGAGTCACCCAAGAGTTTGTCGAAAAAAATTACACATAATTGAAATATCCGTTCTGCCCGGTCGAGGTAGTAGATAGTTTATTCGGATTGTTTTTCATCAATAAAGAGGTATTCTGCTCAAATATTTTCATTTTATGTACGTGTAATTCGAGATTTCTTCGTAAATTTGCAGTTTATGAAACAAAGTCGAATTATACTCATATTATTGTCAATCTGCATACTATCTTACTTCACATCCTGTCGGCAGGACACTGTGCAGGAAGGAATCATCGACACAGCCACACTTGCAGCATTTACTTCCGAGGCGCTGCTTCTGGAAGCCTATACGGAAGAACTTAGTTCGCGACAGCCTGATTCTGCGGAATATTTCGCCAAAACTGGATACGACTCCCTCTACAGCAAATACGGCATCACGCCCGAAGACTACGACTCAAGCATGAGATACTACTACATCAACGAGCCGGACAACCTGAAAGAAGTTTATGGTCGTGTGACAGAACGGCTGCGCAAGTTCAACGACAACTCCCACACCAAACTATAACACCATGTTAGCAAAAACCTACGGCAGCGCCATTTACGGCGTCAGTGCGATTACCATAACAATAGAAGTCAGCGTCGAGAAGGGCGTCAGCTTTCTCCTTGTGGGACTGCCCGACAACGCCGTAAGGGAAAGCACCCAACGCATACAGTCGGCACTAAACCAATGCGGCCATCATATCCCTCAACGCCGCGTTATCATAAATATGGCACCCGCAGACATCCGTAAGGAGGGCGCCGCTTATGACCTCCCACTGGCTATAGGCATCCTTGCCGCCGACGGTCAGATGCATGCAGAAGAGCTTGAGAAATATGTAATCATGGGCGAACTATCGCTCGACGGAAGCCTGCGGCCAATCAAAGGCGCGCTGCCTATGGCTATCGAAGCACGCAAACGGAAATTCAAGGGCATCATCCTGCCAAAACAGAACGCCCGCGAAGCGGCAATTGTCAACAACTTGGAAGTGTATGGTGCGGAAAACATCGAGCAGGTAATCAACTTCCTCAACGGGGAGCCCTGCATCGAGAAGACCGAGGTCGATACACGTGCCGAATTTGCCAGAAGTCTCGACCAATACGAATTCGACTTTGCCGACGTAAAGGGCCAAGAGACTCTAAAGCGTGCGCTGGAGATAGCAGCGGCTGGAGGACACAATGTCATCCTTATTGGACCTCCGGGAAGCGGCAAGACTATGCTCGCCAAGCGTCTTCCATCAATTCTTCCGCCACTGAGCCTCGAGGAATCGTTGGAAACCACACAGATACACAGCGTGGCAGGAAAGATGCGGAAAGAAGACTCCCTTATTGCCGTAAGGCCGTTCCGCGCACCGCACCACACCATATCGGATGTCGCCTTGGTTGGCGGCGGAGCAAACCCACAGCCAGGCGAGATTTCACTGGCACACAACGGGGTGCTTTTCCTCGACGAACTTCCCGAATTTAAGCGTTCTGTCCTCGAAGTGCTTAGACAGCCTATGGAGGAGCGGCGCGTAACCATCAGCCGTGCAAAGATGACTACAGAATATCCTGCCTCGTTTATGCTGGTGGCGGCAATGAACCCGTGTCCCTGTGGCTATTACAACCACCCGACAATAGAATGTACCTGCAATCCCGGCGCCGTCAGCAAATATCTCAACAAGATCAGCGGTCCGCTTCTTGACCGCATCGACCTGCATATCGAGGTGACGCCTCTACCCCACTCTGCCCTGGCCGAAAAGAAACTCGGCGAACCCAGCGCCGTCATACGCCAGCGCGTCATCGCCGCCCGCAAGATTCAGGAGGAACGCTACAAGAACTACAAAGGCATCCACTGCAACGCCCAGATGAATCAAAAACTATTCAGAGAATACTGCGACATCGACACCGACTGCCAGAACCTGATGAAAGCCGCCATGGACCGCCTCGGTCTAAGCGCCCGCGCCTACGACCGCATCCTCAAAGTGGCCCGCACTATCGCCGACCTCGCCGGTGACGAACGCATCAATGTCACCCATCTTTCTGAAGCCATCAACTACCGCTCGCTCGACCGCGACAGTTGGGGGAAATAAACACCACCTATCAACCTCTGTAGCATGTGATGATGTCTAATCATCTGAAGACTCCGGCTTTGGAGTGGCTGCACGGCTCTGATTGACCACATATACGCCGACAAATACGAGCGATGCTGCTACGACCTTGGTAACAGTAAGTTGATCCATACCCGTCGCGATGGATACTCCTATGGCAATGATGGGCTGCAGATAGCCGTACATACTTACCAACGTAGGACGTATGCGTTGCTGTCCTATTGGAATCAGGAAATAAGCAACGAAAGTGGCGAAAAAAACCAGAAAACCTATCTCCCACCACACCTTTACAGGAACTGCCGTAAAATCGGTTTGCACAGCTTGTGGCAGTGAGAACGGCAATGACACGACAAACGACACCAGAAACATCCACTTCATCAGCGTGATGGAACTGTAACGCGCTATCAGCGGACGACAGGTGCCCAGATAAAGTGCGAAAATGGTGCAGTTTGCTATGGTGAAGAAGATGCCCAACGGCTGAGTGGTGTCCACGCCTCCTGTGGCGTGGGTACTCTGAAGTATCAGCCACAGAATACCGGCAAAACTCACCGCCACTCCCGAGACTTTCTTCCAAGTAATAGGCTCTTTCAGGAATATGGCAGCGGCAAACATCGTGAGGACAGGTGTGATGGTGGTGATAATGGAGAGGTCGACGGGTGTAGTTAGTGCAATAGCGTGCAGGAATGTCAACTGCGGCAAGAAGATACCAATAATACCTGCTCCTGCTATCTTCAGCAAATCACGCGTTGGAACTTTCTCTCGTGGTGCCAACAGCGATGCAATCCAGAAAAGCACTCCGGCAAAAAGCGCACGCATGGTGAAAAGCACAATGGGCACGATGCCACTATCTGTGGCAATATCGCGACACGCGATGATATTCACCCCGAAAATGATGTAAGTGGCGGCACTGGCCAAATGTCCTATAGCGGTATTTTTATGGATTCGCATCTTTGGGCAACCCTTGTTTTAAAATATAACGCAACTCTGTTTTAATTATTTCTCCATTATAAAACTATTGGCATCATAAGTCCTAAACGGCTATTCTTTTATTTTTTTATATATTGTTTCCTGATATTAATAATAATTTGTGTATCTTTGCATTTCAAATTGAATTGAATTATTCTGTAAAAAAAAAAACCATATGAAAAAAACATTATCAATCGTATGCCTGTTTATAATCTCCTGCACCATGCTATGGGCGAGACCTGTTGATTCGCGGACAGCCATACTTGCAGCAAAGAGTTTCCTATCCACCCACAGATGTACGGATATCACTTTGGTTGACATATCCGAACAGACACCCTTTGGCGAGTTTTACACGTTTGTATGGGATAACGGATTCATCCTCATCGCCGGCGACGACTGCGTAAAGCCAGTATTGGGCTATTCAACGACGAGCAACTTCAAAGTAGATGGTATGCCCGAACATGTTGCCGACTGGCTGCGCGTGTATGACGAACAAATAGCTTATTACAAGAAGTTGTGCAGCGATGAGCCTAACACTGAATGGAAACGGCTATTGACGGGCAAAGGTCCGGAGGAGCCTTATAACACATCGGTAAGTCCCTTGCTTACAACTACATGGTCACAAAACCCCTATTACAATAATTTCTGCCCATACGACAGTCTGAACAGCGCGCAGAGTGTGGCGGGATGTACGGCGACGGCGACGGCACAGATAATGAAATACTGGAACCATCCCACAACAGGCCACGGCTCGCACACATACAAACCCGACGACTGCGCACAGCAGAGTGCCAACTTCGGCAACACGACCTACGCCTGGAGCAGTATGCCCGACATCCTGACGAGTTCAAGTACCACAACACAGGTGAATGCAGTCGCAACACTCATTTTCCATGTAGGCGTTGCAGTGGAGATGAAATACCACAGCACCTCAAGTTCTGCAGCCACGTCGGGGGGGAGCATCACCAACATATCGGCTGAGAACGCTCTTAAGAAATACTTCAAATACATGCCAACGCTCTACACCGTCACCTTAGAGGATTACAGCACAACGGAATTCTGCAACATATTGAAGAACGAGCTTGACAACAGCCGTCCAATACTCTACAGCGGACGCGATGTGTCGAGCGGGCATGCCTTTGTCCTCGACGGATACGACAACAGCGGTCAGTTTCATATCAACTGGGGATGGAACGGCAACTGGGACGGCTATTTTGCCATTGGAAACCTGAACACAGGAGGTGGCGGCACAGGAAGCAGCTATACGCACAGCTACAATCTTAGTAATAAAGCCGTTATTGGCATCACTCCAAACAACAACTTTGGCGGAACCACGACAGTCCAGGTTTCGAGCAACAACAACTCGTGGGGAACTGCAGTTGGAAACGGGTCATACTCGTTGGACGACACCGTTGTTGTCAAAGCCAACGCCCAAAGCGGATACCGCTTCTCACACTGGAACGACGGCGACATGATCAATAACCGTACTTTTCTCGCCACGGGAGGCAGCATGACCTTCAACGCCATTTTTGAGTCACTTGGCGACGACACCATTTCCTATTGCGGCAACAAATCGTTCCAGTCGAGTCTCGGATATGCCTCGGGCGGCACAAAACACTGGGGAATCAAACTGCCTGCATCAGTAATTAACGCAGACCACAATCTTACAAAAGTACAGTTCTATGCCAACTATGAAGGCAGCTACACAATAACCATTCTGACTGGTTTTTCCTCACCGAACACAACACTTGCCTCCACAACAGTAACAGTGACATCATCCGAAGTGGAATCGTGGATAACTGCGTTACTGCCCACCCCCTTGGCCCTTGACGGAACTAAACCAGTATGGATTAAATTCACCAACAGCGACATCAACTATCCCGCCGCCTACACATACGGCAGCGGCAATGGCGACGGTATCCTGTGGGGCGACAACCTCAACTCATTGAACAACAGAGATGCCAGTTGGATGATCCGAGCCATTTTCGAAGACCCCAATATGCACCCATCGGTACACATCAGCGGTCCTACTGATGTTATCGTCTCTACACCGGCAACCTTCACTGCAAGCGGAACAACGGCAGGCAGTTTCACGTGGAACCTGCAAAGCGCAACACCTTCAACGGCGACAGGCAACAGCGTCACAGCCACATGGGAAACCCCAGGCCAGTACAAGGTTGTATGCACTGCCACAGGAGGAGGCGGTATAGCTCACGACACCTTGACTGTCAACGTACACGACCAATTCCTCATGTTCCTCGGGTGCGAAGGTAACGGAAACGGAAGCGTCGATACCGCGTTCATTGACCTGGACAACCTGTGCGGACAGGGATTTACAGTTAACGAAGGTGATGTGAGAACCGTGTATGTGGAGCCCGATATGGGAAGTTACCTTGAGCATTTCTATTTCAACAACACAGACATAATGAATGACCTGAATTACCCGATACCTGGCTACGACATGGCCAGCTATACATTCACCGTCAGCGGGAATGTCAACATCCGTGCTGTCTTCAAGCAAAATGTAAGCATTGATGAGACCTACGGCGAGAAGGTGCTACTCTATCCGAATCCCACCAGCGACAAGGTCACAATTGAGGTCGGCGAACCGGCAACAATAATAATCACCGACATGACTGGTCGCACTGTTACGAAGAAAGCAACAGAAAGCGGCACAGTAGAAATAGAGAGACTTGAAAACGGAACATATTTGGTCCTTATAACAACCTCCACAACAAACATTGTCAAAAAATTAATCGTAAACAAATAGCATCATGAAGAGAAATATCGCCGTAATTGCCTGCATCATTCTTCTTTCGGCAGGCAGCCTGAAAGCAAAGCCCATTGACGAAAACTATGCACGGACGTTGGCGACGACGTTCCTGCACGCAATAGGCTACGACAATGCCCCGGAGGATATGGTTAACATCACCTCAGAGACAGATTATACCGAATTCTATCTTTTCAGCATCAACAGCGGGAGGGGCTTCATCATCGTTGCCGGCGACGACAACAGCAACCCCATCCTTGGCTATTCGCTGCGCAACGCCTTTCCTGTAGAGAACATTCCGCCGCATGTAGATGCCTGGATGAAGAACTACGAGAAAGAGATACGTCACAACCGCGAAAATCCACTGAAAAAAGGATACACAATCGAACAGATAACGCGTCCTGAAGGCAAGGCCGGCGTTGAGCCTCTACTGACAACCATCTGGAACCAAAGTCCTTTCTACAACATCTATTGTCCATACGATGAAGAGAACAACGGTCGTTCCGCGGCGGGATGCACAGCTACGGCAACAGCACAGATAATGAAGTACTTCAACTATCCTGCGACAGGCTACGGAAGCAAGACATTCACGCACAGCAGACTCGGCGAGTTGAGTGCAGACTACGGCGCCACTACCTACATGTGGGATGACATGCCTATTGCGCTGAGCGACACAAGCACCGAAGTTCAAGTTGATGCCATTGCCACGCTCATTTACCAAATCGGCGTTGCCGTTGATATGAACTATAGCGCCCAAGGCAGTGGCGGCAAGACAGCCAGCTACGGATATGGTGGCGAAGCCTCTTCTGAAAACGCCTTAAAGTACAATTTCAAATACAGTCCCTACGTCTGGACAGCCTTCATCATCGACTACAACTACAACGGGTGGAAAAACCTGATGAAACAGGAGCTTAACAACGGTCGTCCCATACTTTATGCAGGCTATGACAAAGTCCAATCAGGACATGCTTTTGTGTGCGACGGATACAACATATATGGCCAGTTCCACATGAACTGGGGCTGGGGCGGAGCCTACGACGGAAATTACATGCTCAACAATCTTAACCCCGCGTCGCCCGAGTTGGGAATAAGCAGATACCACTTCGACCTCTTCTCCACTGCCACTGTTGGCATTGAACCATACGACGGTTGGGACGAGAATGGCAGCACGACAGTCTCCGTGACAGCGGAAAGCATCGACGGCGCTCCCGACAATGCCGGCCGCGTGACAGGCGCCGGCACATACAACTTCGGCGACACAATAACGATGACCGCCACAGCAAGCAGCGAACTCTACCGTTTCGTGCAGTGGAGCGACGGATGCAAGTACAATCCGCGTATTACCGTGGCCACTGGCGGCGAAGTCAGCTTCACAGCACAGTTTGCTCCAGTACAAAGCAACACCCTGCGTTACCACACCTGCGACAACGCCATGAACCGCGCCTCTAACATTCCTGCAGGTCTCGGTTGCGACTCGGTGTGGGGCATAAAGATTCCCTCCAGCGTCATTGCAGCAGGCAGTGTCCTTAATTCCGTCCGATTTATGGGCCATAAATCCGGCACCTACACCCTGTCCATCTGGTCTGGAGTGGCTGCTCCTGACCAGATGCTTTACAACGAATTAGTTGACGGGACCTTGGATTATGACTATACGTTCCTCCAACACGACCTCACTACCCCGATAGAGACAGACAACAGCCAGTCACTTTGGATTATGCTGAAATGTACCGATGTTGACACACCCGGCGTTTTCTCCATCTATGGAGGCAATCCCAACAGCCTTCTTATAGGGGAAGACATGGCTTGCAGAGGTGACGAATTGAAATTCAGTTGGATGATTGAGGCCCTGTTCGACGGCAACAATTACACACCTCCCGTGGCCATCAACGATGTGAACGACTTTGGGGAGATATCCATCTATCCCAATCCTGCTGACGACAACATAACAATCTCATTAAGAGAGATCAACAATCAAGCTATTGTACGTATCCTCGACATTAACGGGAAATGTTTAATAGAACAATCTATTCACGAACTTACAAGCATAATTAATACACAGAATCTTGCCTCCGGGGTATATGTAGTTCAACTGTCCAATGGGAAGAATAGTTATGTACAAAAACTGGTAATAAAATAGAGAACCCATTAATACAGAGTTAAAAGATTCCGCACAAAGTGTGGAATATAGATATGGATTTAAAAAAGCTTATTTCATTTAAGATTTGGTCAATTAATTATTATTTCTTACCTTTGCATTATCGAAATAATAAGGCATGAATCAGGACAATAGATATAACATGCTAATAATCAACACCCAAAGCAATAAAATACCGAATTCAATATTATATTGTAAATTAACCGTCTCGGTAAATGCACGACATGTGTCAAACTGAGGCATATTGTTTAATTTAAATACTTTTTAAAATGAAGAAAATCTTTTCAATTTTGACAGTAACATTCCTGGCAATAGCCATGGTATCCTGTGAGAAAGACGACGATAACAATGGCGGCGGTGGGAACACTAATGCCAACAATTACGCACAGGTCGGCAGCCTAAACACTCCGCTGACAGCCGATATATTTTTCAACGACTTTGGTGAAGCCAACTTCAATGCTTCGTATAATAATGAATCTGAGAACATCCACGTTCATTTTAGTGCCGGCATTGCATGGGAGTCGCTCGGTAAAACTTTCGACCTCACCAGCGGACATAATTCTGAGAACTTCTGGTTCCGCTATGAAGGTTGGGGTGAGAATGAATGTGAATTTACCCATAACAATCATACTGACGGAACCCTGTCAACATGGCTTAACCAAAGCGAACAAATGACTACACCCGTTTTCTCCAGTGGTACAATGAGCACTGCTCGCACTGCTGAAGGATACACCCTGACTGTCGACGGGACCCTCACTGACGGCACCAAAGTGCTTATTAAACTTGACGTACCATTCGAAGGCGAAGTTGTTCCCCTCACCCGCAATTCCGTCATATACGATGGTGTAAAATACGAATTCTCCACCACAGCCAGTTCTGACCCCAGCACTTCGAACGTGAACTGGAGCAGCACTGGTGACAATGGTGTTTCCTCTTCTGGAACAGTCTATTATGGCTCTAACAACTTGGGTATATACCTTCAAGACAACCCTACTGGTGACGGTTATTACTTCGATTTCGAAATCAATACCCCCGACATTCAGCTGAGTTATAATTGGCACAACGACCAGTTGACCGGCACCTTCAATGGCGTTCCATTCAACTCTACTCCTTTCACCTCTGGCGAGGCAAGCATCAGTGCTTATTATCACGAGATGCAAGTCACAGTCATCGGCACCCTCAATAATGGCAAGGAGCTAAAACTTTGTGTCTATAGTCCTTATTAATCATAAACATAAAACAACAACACGATGAAAGCAAGATTAATCCTTTGTGCCCTTGCAACAACGATTATGTTTTTTGCCGGGTGCGGGAAAGATGACCCTGAACACGACAACAATGTTGAGATGGTCGGTACTACATGGGTTGGATATCATGGCAATCCGCAAACAGACGACAACTATGCCACCTACACTTTGGTCTTCAACAGCAACAACAGCTGTACTATGAGCATTGCCTTCTATGCTTCCTCCGAGGGCGGGAACTACGCCACTACAAATTTCTCTGGAACCTACTCCCTAGATGGCAACAACGGCAATCTCACGCTGACTGACGATATTCTGCATGAAGGATACAACGATTCCTTCACAATAGACGGTGACGTGCTTACGCTGACACATAATCACATCTCAATCACAATGATCAAGAGCAACGGCGGAGACACTCCGAATCCCGAACTGACTCAAAACGGACTCATCATTGACGGACATCCTTATCCGGCAGAAGTCACAGCGACTTACAATGCTCATGCCAACTTATCCTATGAATTTAGGCTTTCCAATCAAAACGAAAATCCAATTTCTATTTGTGTTGAGATCGAACCGTCAGCCATTGGATATTCCATAGGACTTACATTGCCAACCACAGCTTATAAATATAGAGTTACCATCTATTTCTGGGATGAAGAGATTACAGCCACACAGGACGCCTTTACAGGAACTGTCTCAAGCTCATATTGGGATATTGCTGCACAGACCGACCATCCTGAGGATGGCTGCATCTTTACCAGTGGAACCCTCTATACTGATGAGGACAACAATTCCATCAGTATGACCTTAACTGGCGAACTCACCAATGGTCACTCCATAAGCGCCAGAATGCGCATTAACAAGTCAGAAATATCCGATCAAACGTAAAAAAAAGGTCTAAAGGAATTATATATCTTTAATTTCTGTTATTGATTCTGATAGAGCCGGTCACATATTTGTATTACAAATGTTATAAACTTTACAGCAGATCTGACAAGGATTCTTCAAGCCATTGATTTATAATTTCCATATCACCTGGCAAGGAGTTTGTCAAGTATCTTGTATCGTGTTTCGGCGTTTTTGTTTGCTGGCATAAGATGAATGTGTTAATGCGTGATTCTGTTTCCGTCTGCAAAAGCACGCTATATACGCGCAATCTTTTTGCGCACGAATTAAGTTTGGAAAGATACTTTTTTTCAATACAAAAACCCCAACATCCAAAGGGGCAGCTTGGCTCTGTCTGGCATATCCCAGTCGTCGGCGAAGACATAAGAGTCTTCAACACCTGCAATCTGCGAAAAGTCTTTGCTGCGGCCTCCTATCTCAAAAGTGTATTTTGCATCAACCTTAAAATCGCCTTGAGTCTTCCCATACTCAACATTGTGCGACTCGGAAAGACATCCCACGGCAAAAGTCTCACGGAGAGTGCCCACTTCCACTTTGGTAGGTGCAAGGGCATACATT
>JAEEGL012074518.1_pt1 | contig 16930 bp, 18 predicted proteins | sample 9134231 | NCBI WGS metagenome assembly JAEEGL01 (sample SAMN16246548, study PRJNA631951) | gut metagenome | biome: gut microbiome; feature: rumen; material: fiber-attached | host: Bos | place: Iran: Karaj | collected 2018-10
TGGTTTGCTCATTCTGTTTCCTTTCTGACAGACAGATAACCGAGAAACAGAATACACGGTCGGATGAGTCACGTGCAAGAGTAAATTCCACTTTTTATATTTTGAGGGCAAAACTAGCTGAATTTTGAATTTCACATTACGGTGGTGAAATAGAGTAGAAGTAAAGACTGCTGTAAAATATACGTGCAAATTATGCTGTAAAATATACGTGCAAATTATGTTGCAAAATAACTTTGGGCGTATTATAATCAAATTGATGGGGAAACTTGATTAGAGGATCATCTGAAGGAGGATGAAAGACATGCCTAACATTATGCCTATTTCCGAACTTAGAAATTATACAAAAGTCGTAAACAGCGTAAAGTACGGGAGCCGAGTGTACCTTACAAAGAATGGGTATGATCAGATTACCATGATTAACACTAAGGAACTTGACGAGCTGGAAAAGCAGCTTGCGTGGTATCGTTTTCAGCTAGAGATGGAGAGGGGAGAAAAATCCATCAGAGAAGAGGGTACCGTGTCATTAGATGAACTGAAGAAGGAGCTTGAGATCTAATCAATGAGCAAACTGGAATTTTCGCCTCTCGTAAAAACAAAAATGAAAATGTTAAAGCAATGGCTCACGGAGCACTATGGCGAGGAAAAAGCCAGAAAAGTGCTTACGGAGATGATTTCCGATGCGGAAATTCTGATCGACCACGAGAGAAGCGGGACGAACATTGCGGCAACCTATAACGTGGACACGAATTACTGGTACCTGTTTACGCATCAGCATTATTTGGTATACCGCATAGCTCTGGGGAAAGTGACAATCGTCCAGATGTTCCATGAACGGGAAGATTTCATGATGAAGCTTTTTGGAATGTCGGGTCGTACGCAGGAATCAATAGATTATTGGGGAGAATAGAAGAAGGCCCCATCCCTAGTTCATCATTCCTTCGACGGCTTTAAACCGTTCGTCATTGCGGATGAAATCGAACTGTTTCCGTTTCATCCAATCTCTCAGAATGTCACGTTCCGTTTGTGTGTAATTCTTGGCATTTTCCGCGTGGCGGAACGTTTCTCCGCGTAGAAGCGTCGACGTGTACGAACCTTCCTCAGGAAGAGTATCGCAGGCGATGGCATGTTTTGCAGCCGCCTCAAGATGGGTAAGCGCGGCTTCGGCATTCTTAAGCTTTGCCTCAAAGCTTGCGATGTATTCATGCCAATTTTTCAGTTGCCAATTGTTTAATCCGTAATTTCCCTCAAAGAAGAATTCCGTCAGGTCAATAGCCTTCTCTAAAAGCGCAATCCGTTCCTCAAGCGTGATGAGATTTTCCTCGCAATTGATATCGGCGTATGACTGGATCGTCAGCCACGTTTCAAAATACAGATCGGCCATATATTTCCGGCAGAACTCCCGTTTCCTCTCTCCGGACAGGATTGTCTTCAGGAAAATTTCACGGCAATTTTCCATCGACGGCAACGACTTTTCCGCAAGCGCGACAGCCTCATCCGTCCGCTCCAGCCAGTGAAGTATCCAAACTTTTTGCCCGATCATGGCGCGGCATATCTCCTCGTCCGGGCACTCCGCAAGAATCCGGTCGATCAGCCCCTCCGCCTCATGCAGGTTTTTAATCCGGCTCTCCTCATCGTCCGTATTTGCGAACTCCAGATCGTACACCAGCTTACTTAGCAACTCATAATTCTTCGGATAACGCTTCACGGTCTTTCGCAACAATTCGCAACTCTTTACGACTTCGCCGCGATTTTTTAACTCTTGCCGTTTCTTTAAAATCTCCGCGATTTCGCTCTCGTCCTTAAATGCCTCCATGCCCATGAGGTCGTCCATCGTGATCCCGAAATAAAGCGCGATCGTCGGCAGCAGCTCGATGTCCGGATATGTCGCGCCGTTCTCCCACCGGCTCACTGCCTGATCGGACACACCTAACACCTCCGCCAGCTGTTCCTGCGTGATCTTCCTGTCTTTTCTATATTTCTTAATATTGTTTCCCAATGCTATCATATCTTTCTCTCCTTCAGTTTATTCGAAGCTTCTGAATCTTATTATACACATTTTCCAGCCTGATTCCACACCTCATTTGTTAATATAAGGTAAACCAATGTGAGAATTATATGGGTGAATAAGAGAACCTTAACCTATAAGATCACGTGCCTCTCTTTAGGAATTTGACGAATCAACTTTATTAATTCGGGAGATTTCGATTATTACCGTTTTCACTTTTTATGTGAAAAAGACATTTTAATAGAGCCTCAAGTTTGCTATTATTATGTTAGGTTGGCAACCATACGTGCCGACTTAACCAAGTGTTGCTTATAAAAGGTATTTCCTGTTGAGAGGGATTAGCCGGAAAATTTCGTTAAAGAGGCGAAAAATGGCTTAAATATGCCATGGCAAAGAATCTTTGCGCGGGATAAATGGCTATGTCAAAGTGCAGTTGCTTGTTAAAATAGAATGATCCCCATAGAATTGAAACTGTTAGGAGGTAGCGAAAATGAAGTTGGGTCAGACAATTGTGCAAATCAGAAAAGAACATGGACTTACACAAGAGGATTTGGCAAAGGAGTTCAATGTTACGAGACAGACAGTTTCAAATTGGGAGAATGAGAAGAGTTATCCTGATTTATTTACGTTGGTAAAAATCAGTGATACCTATCATTATTCTCTGGACAGAATGTTAAAGGAGGATATCGACATGACAGAAGCAATGAACAGAAGTATTCAGTTAGGAAACGAGGCAAAAAATAATAGGAAACGAAATCTTTGCATTGGGCTAGTAGGTTGTTTATTTTGCTTATTAATGGTAGTGCTGAGTATAGTTGAGAGTAGTGGAACGTTAACGGTTATTTTATGGATGGTAGCAATGCTGATTAATGTTTTTTCAATAATTAGCAGTATAAAAACTGCTAGACAACCGAGGAAAACTCTCAGTGCAGATGATGCGGTTTTGGCAAAACAACTAATGGATAAGGGAATGAAAACTGAAGCCATCAAATTAGTCAGGAAAAGCACAGGCCTTGGTCTTGCAGAAGCCAAGGATTTGGTGGATAAAACGTATCATCAGTAAAGTGCCTTTTGATTCACAAAATTGGAAGTTGCGCGTTTCTACAAGCGGTGCGCAAACAGGACGGAATGGTCTGCTGGGAGCTTGCTCACAAGCAGACCCATTTCGGACTGATTGCATAGCGCGCCAGCGCGTCATCCGACGAATGCGAAGCATTTGGCGGATGGCACCGCGTAGCGGAATGCGGATGGCACCGCGTAGACAAACCTGAATTGTCAAATTCTTTGTTTTCCCCGTCCTTTTTTCCCATTTCGCTGCGATAGTACGGCGAAAACGAAGTTTACCTTGGATTCCGCCGTTTGTTCTTCCTCGTTCGCCTATGGAAGCAACAATTTCTAGGTTTTCAGCCTATTTTGTTGCCTTCTACTTTCTATTTTCACCTACGGCAGCAACAATTTCTAGGTTTTCAGCCTATTTTGTTGCCTTCTTCTTTCTATTTTCGCCTACGGAAGCAACAATTTCACAGTTTTCAGCCTATTTTGTTGCCTTCTTCTTTCTATTTTCGCCTACGGAAGCAACAATTTCACAGTTTTCAGCCTATTTTGTTGCCTTCTACTTCCTATTTTCGCCTGCGGAAGCAACAATTTCACAGTTTTCAGCCTATTTTGTTGCCTTCTGCATTCCGTCTCGCCTACGGCAGCAACAATTTCTAGGTTTTCAGTCTATTTTGTTGCTTTCCACCTCATCAAAAAAAACGGTAGGCTATAAGCTCTGAGGACGAGGTCAGTGGGGCATTTTACCCGCGCTCATTTTGCCCGCAACCCATTTAACCGAAGCCCGTTTGCCCGCAACCCATTTTAACCGAGTTTCAAAAACTCGCTTGTCTTCTCCATAACGTCACGAATGATACTTAGGTCAGCCAATACGTCATCCTTTTCCAACGAGTGATTTGCGCCGTCATAGACGTGCATAGGGATTCCCTGCTCCTTTGCAAGCCTTAGAACTTCGGAAGGTACGCACCAAGAGTCTGCCGTTCCAATAAAACCAATGGCATTTTCCGGATGAAAGGGAAACGTATGCTCCAGCGGCGTATACAACACGTGGCGGATCCGCATTCCCGCCAGCTTTTGGGCATATGCGGCTGCGATGACCGTTCCAATGCTCTTTGAAATCAGCAAAACCTCTTCATACCCTTCCCAATCCACGTCTGAAAGGCATTCTTCCGCACGGGCATACAGAATCCGGAATGCTTCCTCCATCTTTTCCAGATTCCCGCGAATCCTCGTTTCTCGCGGCAGGGCATACGCTATCCGTTTGCATTCATAACCACTCTGGGCTGCCAGATCCCCTGCATAATACAATAGCGGTTTGTCACAGGTATACCCGATTCCCGGAAAAATAATTGCCAGTTTTGCCACGATCAAATCCTCCAAACAAATTTTTTCATTGCGGTAATCCGAATACCGCAGCATAGATGATAAAGCTAATCAGATCCACCAAAAGGATGATCCCGAATACTATGCCCGCGATCTTTAGGCCCTTTTTTGCCCTCTGCTTGTTTGCCTCCGTCAGCACGTGCTCCTTCACGTCACCGTAAAATTCCGATTTCACTACCTGCACCGAAGGCTCCGCCTTTTGAGGCTCCTTATCCATAACCAGCTCATCCAGCGACACCTTGAACAAATCACTGATCGCAACCAATTTCTCCATGTCGGGCGTTGACTCTCCAACTTCCCACTTCGAAATCGTCTGTCTGGAAACGTTGAGACGATTCGCCAGCTCCTCCTGAGAGAACCCTTTTTGCTTTCGCAGTTCATATAATTTATTGTTAAATTCCATTTTCGCTCACCTTTCTCACAAGTGCTTCCCGTTGAGGTAATCATACCAAATATCAACCCTGCGCGCAAGTGACGCTCGTGCACCTTCGATTTTGCTCAAGTGACGTTCATGCGCCTTCGCCTTTGCCCACAAGTGACCATGACCCTCACCCCTTCTTTCTCTTTGCAACAACATAGGCACTCGTCAAAACCATCGCGATCACCACCGTCGTAAGAATGCTCGCTTCAATCCCATAGGCACCGCCATTTAACAGACTCCCTTCGTTCACGCAAAAGGCCAAAGGTCCGTCGGTTAAGCTTTCATTTCCGCTTACCGTAAGCCCCATAATGCAATTTAACACGTAATTCCAAGCAAAATGAAGTCCGCAGGCCATCCAAATGTTGCCTCTCCACAGCGTAAGCAGGGAGAATAAAAAGGAAATTAGATACAGATTGATCAATCCCACGACGAAATATTCCGGCTCACAGGAAAGCATTCCCAGGAAATGCGGGAGCGCAAATACCGTCGAGCTGATAAACACTGCTGCCGGATCGGAAATTTTCTTTTTCAACGCACCCAGCAAAAAACCTCTGCACAGCACCTCTTCCGATGCCGCCTGTAAAGCAATCCCGGGAAGAATCAAAAGAAGCCTTGACACGTTAACGCCTGCGCCCGCGCCCAAGAAAGAAATGGATCCTGACGCGCAGCAGCCACAAATGATCACCGCCAGCAACCCCACGGCAAATACCGCGCCCGTCAGATAATCCAACGCCTTCCCCTGAAACATGGCTTTCGGGGATTCCTTTTCGATCAACTTAAAATAGAGAAACGCAAGCAGAATATAAACGGCATATTCAAAATAAGAAAGAAGCCAAGTCGCAATTCCCTCCGGCGGCATTTCGCCATTCATGACGTCAAAGCCCATTCCCGACAGCGCCCCGATGATGACGGCCTCTCCTATGATCACGCTGGCAACATAGATCAGGACAAACGCCAACAGCTTCTTTATGACGTACTCCGGTGCCGTCATGTCCTTCCGATTGTTAAAAGGTAGCAAATTCAATACGATGTTTTTCATCAACAAATCCTCCTTCAAATTTTCTTGATGAATCCATCGTATGATTTTCTCCCAAAAAGCACCACCAAGCAGCCTTAACAATCCCGCAACGCCGGTTGGCAATCCCGTTAAGTGCCGTTGCAACGCCCAAACTGTAAGTTTATTTGTAAATCAGTTTGCATTTCAGCGGGATCAGAATCTGACCTTCATGTTCGTCATCTCCGTCCCATGCCTTTCTGTCCCCGATTTCATCACGTTCACAGTTTTCAACAATGTCAACCAGTTTTGGGCAATTTATGACATCAAGTTCACTCAGAGGTAAAAACTGAATGTCAAGATACCGCATGTCAGGATTGTTGGATAAATCCGGTTTCGTAAGATATCCGCTCTGCCATCCACAATTGAAACCCGTTAGATTTACGTTTGTGCTTAAATCTATGGACTCCATGGGAGTAAAATCTACTCCCAGACTTAGTTCTATCACGAAAAGGCTCTAAATCCCTCATATTAAGGCACCGCATCGTGCCCCAGAGATCCAACGGCACCTTGGCTGTTGCGTAATAGAAAAAAGAGCTCGAAAACACGTTGTTTTCAAGCTCCTCTCAATGTAATCGATCAATACAATCAATCCGCGGCAAGGCCGCTCATCAGCTTCTCCAATTCTTCGTCGCTCTTTTCTTGAATCTCCCCATCAGCATAAAAATAAGTAAGCATTTTGGCAATGGCCTTGCCCTCGTAAACATAGACAAAATCATAGTAACCCGGCTGACAGTCTGCGGGATTAAGGTAAAAACTTCCCCATTGGTATTCCTCAGGATTCTCCTCATCTTCGGGATAATGCAGGTCACAATAGGTCACAAAGTCAGGCATCAGATCCGAGAACTGCGTCGTCTCGTAGGAGCTCTGATCCTCACGATGTTTCAGAACCCAAACCCTAAGGCCGTACTTTGCGTCCGTATCCGGATAAAAATCTACCCATTCATTTAATTGAAAGATACAGCGGATTCCGTCGCTCCCTTTCTCCCTGGAATAATTGAACTCTGTGCTGCCACAGATATTTCCCGTGATACGCACTCCGCGCAGAATGGACGGATCCCTGTCTTCAAGCTCTATAAAATGGAGCTTTCCCGGGAGCATGCTTTCCTTTGCGGTCACGCCAGACGGATTTCCCTGACTACCCTGCGAATTTCCTGACTGCCCGTTGTCAGAGCTGGCCACGTTAGAACTGCTCCCGCCCTGATTGCCGGAATTTCCTGAATTTCCCGGCTCCGCCTTTCCGCATGCCGCTAGGCACAGTGTCATGGCAATTGCCACAAGCCCACATACCATTTTACTCTTTCTCATCATCAAATTCCTCCCTTGTTCTCGCCTTGACGATTAATTTGTGATTCCCTCATAATCCTTAAGGTTGTATCCTAGTTCCCTGGTTGCTCTTTCCAGTTGCGCAGCATAGGCATTTGCCGCTTTTTCCAACTCGGCATAGACATTCCTCCGTCTTTCCGTTTTCTTCTGTGCGCTACCGGCATTCAAAAGCCCTTCCGCTTTTTTCTGCGCACCGCTGGCATTCACCGCCCCCGACCTGTTCATCCTTACCGCCTTGTTTTCAAAAAGATTTGAGAAAAAAAACATGTTGTCCCCCTTTCCCAGTTCCTTTACGTTACCATCATCCCACAAACCGCGTAAAAAAAATAGTGCCAATGGTCATTCCATTTGGCACTATCTTTTTCTTACGAGCCTGTTCCTGCGAATAAGGCTCCGAATTCTACTCTTCGTCCACAAGATTGTTTTTGTACGCGTATCTCGTCAGGTCTGCCCGGCTGACGCAGAAGGTTTTGCTGAGCAGCATGGACACGATATTCTTCACCGTCCCGGGCTGCAGTGACAGGACTCCTGCGATTTCCTTGTTGGTATATCCCTTGCAAACCAGCTTTAGGACAGTCAATTCCCTCTCATTAAATTCTCCCACCCCGGGGGATTCCGCCTTTTGCCGGAAATGCTTCATGGCCTCGGCATCCATGACGCTCACACCGTCCATGACGGAGTGCAGGGAAGACCGGAGCTGTTCCGGATCCGATACCTTCAAAAGGAACCCGTCGCACCCGGCATTTAAGGCATTCTCAACAGTCTCATGATCATCAAACGTCGTGAGCGCCACGATCTTCACCTCAGGATGCTTTTCCTTGATGATCCTGGTCGCTTCCACGCCGGTAAGGATGGGCATCTGCATGTCCATCAAAATGACGTCGGGCAGGCTCCTGTCGCACGCTTCAATGGTTTCCTTCCCATTCACGCAGGTCGCGATCACCTCAAACTCTTCCCAGGACGCAATCTGCATGTTCAGACCTGCCAGCAATAATTTATGATCATCCGCCAGAATTACCTTAATCTTCTCCTTCATGTTCCCTCCAAGTCACGACAATTCCAAAGCCCTTGCCCTCTTCCGTAAGGAATTGGACCTGCCCGCCCGAAGCCCTTACGTATTCCTCCATGGTCATCAATCCAAACCCTTTCTCCAGCGGGCCCCGGAAGCTTCCGTTATCCCTGATCATTAGCGTAAAGCTATCTTCGTTCCCTGTCAGACGCACTTCCATGGCATCTCCAAGGGAATGCTCCATGGTATTGTGATAGGCTTCCTTCAGGATCCTCGAAACCGTCTCATATTTCTCCCTCATAAAGGCCGGCTCCCCGCCTTCGGATACGACCTGATTCTCGATGGAACCGCGCCGGAAGAAGGTTTCCGCAAGCTCCTTCAGGGAGGAATAATTCTCCTCTTCCCCTCCGTTCGAAGCCTTCTTGCAAATCTTAATGCCTTCTCCGATCAGCTCTCTGTATGCCTGAATGTCCTTGTCCATCAGCTGAAGGCACATCTGGCAGATTGTGTGGATTTCCGTCACGGCATGTCCGGAATCATCATGGATCGATCTGGCTATGCGGAGCTGTTCCGCGTAATCAGAAAGGTTCTTTACTTCCATGGCATACTCCGCCAGCTTCCTGTTCGCATCACTCTTTGCCCGCGCCAGTGCGCGAAGCTCCCTTCCCCGGTCCTCATTTTGACGCTCCAGGATGACTTCCTCCGTGACGTCAGTAAAGATTACCGTGTATCCAATGACGTGATTTCCACTGCTCACCGGAGAAATAACGCGGCTGTAAACGTATTCACCGATCTCCACGTTTCCCTCCTTTTGGTTAAACACGTCAGGGATCAGTTTTGTAAGGCGAATGCCTTTCTTTAGGCCCTCCACCTTGTCATTTCTGTTAAAGTCAAGCACGTACCCGTACGCATCCGTTATGACTGCCGTGTCGGGCATCTGCCTGAAAAGGACGTCCAAATTCATCATCGCGCATCCTCCTTTAGCAGTGCCACTGCCTCCCGAATGCTCCGGATCGTTTTTTCGGAAATCAGAAGATTCTCATTTAGCAAGTCTTTCGGGTCGGTACCCTGTTCCAGCGTGCGCCGCAGATTCTCTTCCATTTTTGTAAATGCTTCCTTCGATTGCTCCTGCGCTGCCGAAAATCTCTCCCACTTCTCCTTCAGATTCGGGATCTCATACAAAAAATCCAGATATGCGTCAATGTTACGTTTCTTTTCTTCCAGTTCCTTCAGAAGCTCCATGCTCTCCCGAATTTGGGAAAGCAAGGATTCCTGCTGTTTTTTTATCTCACTGACGTCCGTAGCGGTGACCAACAGTTCATTTTCCACTGTCGAAACGCTGCCCTTCAGGTATTTCCCGTCATATTTGCCCGCAAATTGTCTGCTGTCCTTATCCAGCTTGGAAACAATCTCATGGATCGCCTGAGAATACCGTTCCTTGGCGGCTCTGTTGCAATATCCGATCGACCCTTTTTCCGGGTCATAAGTAAAGAGAATATTCCCCGTCTGCTCCAACGTCTGTTCCATCGATGCCGGCAGAATGCTGACGTAATGGTTCTTAAATACCATAGAATAAAGGCAGGCAATGCATATTGTCATAACTAAAGGATTTAAATCGATCAGGGTAAAGCCCGTCAGGGATCGGATCAGATTGGTAATGCCGGGGAGCAGGGGATACATGGAAAAAACAAGAATTCTTTTTAACTTGTCCTCCCCAAACTTCACTATATGGACCAAGGAAATGATCCATCCGGCCAAAAGCATTCCATACACGATCAGCACGCAGGGGGCAAACACTTTTCCGTGGATCACGGGTTCGTCAAGAATCAGCTTTTCATAAAACAAATGATGTAACGGATCCGTACAGATGATGACGGCCACGGCAAGGGAAAGCGCGTAGACACACGTTCTGAATGCCCTGTTTTCCACAACTATCACGTTGCCAGCAACATACAGATTCCAAATCAAAAACGCCATGGTAGCCAGCATGGTTGACGTCAGCTGGTAGTAGACGCCAAAAGCGTAAATGGCATTATTCTTCCAGAACAAACTCAAAATAGTTTCCGTAAAATCGCCCAGCACGATCCCCCACAAGCCAAATACCAAAACAATGAACCACCTGGACACGGGGGACGGCGTGCGCCATTTGATCAATCTGAGAATGAACCATAAATGGGCAGGAAGATAGACGGCCTGCATAACCAGATCAATGACGTGAAATACTTCCTGATTGATACGCCCCACCTCCCCAAGCTTCTTGTTCCGTAAAGCCACGTGCCATATGATTAATTCTACTTTAACATAAAACCTCATAATAAAAAAGTCCTTAGAATCAATGATTCCAGGACTTTTTAAAAAGTACGGATTTGCGTGACGAATCCGAAGGTCTGCAGAATATTTTTACTTAAACATTTTTAGCACGCTGGAAACGGCGTCCACTGCATTTCCAACGTCCACCTTTGCCATCTTCGTGCCCGTTTGTCCGTTTGCCGCAGTCTCCGTGCTCACCGTTTCGCCGGCACTATAGCCGCCATACAGTACGGGTGCCATCCAAATCCTGCCGGTACCGCGATATACGTTGACAAGACCCTCTCCGCTGACTGCCGAACCAAGCAAACTCTTTCCCGATTTTTCAACCGTAAAGCTAAGGCTGCCCGACCATGCAACTGCCATGTTGCCGTCAATCTTCATGACGTCATCCTGAAGCACGATTTCGATCAATTCCTCTCTCGGCACGATACTTTCGATTGCCAAAACGCCTTTTCCGACAATGCTGAGATTGAACAAGCCTTCCTTGCCCAAAACCGCACTGGATAAGTTGCTTCTTGCAACCACTTTCTGCTGCAGCGTTCCGTCACAAGCCAGGAATAAACCGTCATCCAATACGATCTGGCCTCCCCAGTCCTCAACGTTCGTCAATATAATGTGACGATAGGTGGGCTCCAGCATCATTTCTCCATATCCCGTATAGATCGGTTTCGCTACGGATTCCTTCGTTACTGCTGACGCAACGGCCTTGCCAAGAAAACCTCCGACGCCCTTCACGCCGCTCTCCATGGATACCTGCCCGCTCATCCATTGCATGGCTCCTGCCTGAATGCAATAGGAATTTCCGTTCAGTGCCAGAAGGACCTGCTTTTTCTGAACCTTCATCTGCGCGCTGTAATACTCCATCCTAGACGTCAGGGGAGACGTACTCAAATCCATCTTATGCTGCAGAACCGTCATGCCGCCCATGGAGGCGATCACTTCCACGTTGGACGTGTTCAATAGATTTTGCTGTACCATATTGTCCTCCTTAATAAAATCGCTTCGCGATACATTGCTCCATTCCACTCGGCGTTTGCCTCATTTCATTTCGCTTATGCCGTCGGCGCCATCAAAATGGTACCCGTTCCGCGATATACGTTGACAAGTCCTTCTCCGCTGACTGCCGAACCCAATAAACTCTTCCCTGATTTTTCTACGGTAAATTGAAGGCTTCCGGACCAGGCAATTGCCATGTTACCGTCAATCTTGACAACGTCATCCTGTACCTGGAACACAATAAGCTCTGATTGGGGAACGGGACTTTCCAGCACGGCAACGCCACTGCCGGTGAGGCATAAATTAAACAAACCCTCCCCGCCCAAAACTGCGGAAGAAAGATTGCTTCTGGCAACCACTTGCTGCGTCAAGGTACTGTCACACGCCAAGAAAAGTCCGTCATCCAATACAATGCTTCCCCACTGGGCTACGTCCACAAAGATCAGGTGCTTGTACGTCGGCTCAAGCATCAATAAACCTGTTCCGGAATATTCCGGCTTCACTGCGGATTCCTTTGTCACTGCGGAACCGATGGCTTTTCCAATAAAATTGCCAACTCCCTTAACTCCGGAGGTCATGTTTACGTTGCCGAGCATCCATTGCATGGCTCCCGCCTGCACGGTACAGCCTGTTCCGTTTAAGTTCACTAAAAGCTGCCTTCTGCGTACGTTCATTTGCGCCGCAAAATACGCCGTCTCCGCCATACTAGGTGATACGGAAAGATCTTTTTCATGTTCAAAAATCTGATACTGCCCCAATGCACTGATACATTTCATATTGCCGTTGTCATAAAAATTGTTTAATTGAAACATGATGCACCTCCTCTGGTTCATGACCAATTTTTTACATTATATCATTTTGTTCCGCACCAAAACAATATTTTTTCGTAATCTCTTAAATAAAAACGCTCAGCTGCCCTTACTCCGTTTCATTTGGAGATGAATAAAACTCTTCTCCCGTTTCCAGACATAGGGCGGCAAGCCTGCCGCCGGGATAATTTGCTCCGCAGTCGATCGCGACGTGATTATTTTTCCGATAGATAAATCCGGGCCTGGGATTGTCTTCAATTGTTTGCGTTGGCGTATGCCCCGTGACAACGTAAACGTCCTCAAAATACTTTACGCCATAATCTGCTCTCATCCAGATCAAATCGTGAAGCGAATAATCTTCTAAGTCCTTCTCAGGGGAATAATTACCAAGTCCCGCGTGAACCAAGAGATACTCCTTGTCTCCTGCCGATACCTCCTCATAAATCAAGAAGTCCTTGATAAAATTGATCACCTCTTGTTTTTCTTCGAAATCCAAATCGCTAAACTCATCGATGGTGGTTTGCGACCCGTTAAATTGCCACGTAAGGAGATTATCCAACGTCTTTTCATCCAGCTTATTAATGGAATCCTCCGTGATTTCCTGCATCAAAAACTCCAAACATTCCAAGGCCATAAGCTCATGATTACCAAGAATGCATATGGCATTCGGCATTTTCATGAGTAACTTAAGAGTTTTTATCGGATGCGGTCCGCGGTCAAGCACGTCGCCGAGAACGTAAAGCATGTCCGTACTCTTCAGTTGGATTTTTCCAAGTAATTCCACAAACATCTCATACTGACCATGGACGTCACTAATCACGTACGTAGCCATAAACCGTCTCCTTCTGCGTTAATTAAATGATGACGCGCGTTCTTCAAGAATGTTTTATACTTTTCCTTCTTTAAACATTCGCATCATCTCATTTGTCAGACTCAGATTATTGGGCTGTAATACAATGTCTTCGCGCTTCACCCACTCAGCATATTTCAATTCATTTTCATCCATCCTGATCTGATCGTTTCCATCCGCATCACAATAAAATCCTACGAGTATGTCCTGTGCCATTCCCCAAGGCTGTGATTTGTAATACCGTATGTTTTTTACCTTTATGCCTGTCTCTTCCATGACTTCCCTGGCGACGGTTTCTTCAAGAGTCTCTCCGATCTCCGTGAAACCGGCCACCAAGGCATTGTTGCCATATCCGGTTCTATACCTGGTAATGAGCAGCTCATCCCCTTTTGTCACGCCTACAATGACGGCAGGATTGATCCTGGGATAGATTACGTTACCGCATTTGGGGCATCTGAGCGCTCTTTCCTTCTGATCTGGCATAAGTCTTTCCGTGCATTTGCCGCAATATAAGTTATCAGAATACCACTTCCAAAGATGATATGCCGTGAAAACTGCGTATACTTCTTTTCCCTCAAACCGATCCCTCACCTCACGGATGCTAAAATAAGTAAAGCCGTCTTTCTGAAACTCTATGTTTCCAAACCCGAGGAAATACCTGTCGTCATCAACGGAAAAAAGATAAATTGCGGAATCATGTTTTACTTCTCTTTCGACAGGAAATACAACACTTTCTCCCCTACTACCCAAAAGGACCTTTCCTTCCTCATTAAAGATAAACAAGTTATCCGATTCCGCAACTTCAACGCTTTCGTATTCATTTTTTAGTTTGCTGGGAAAAATATCCTGTATCATATGCTGCTCACCTTCGTATAGTATTCAAATTATTAACGGTGCCGTCAAAAAAGTCCTTAGAATCATCGATTCCAGGACTTTTTAGAGGTGCGAGCCGGATTTGAAGGAGATAGGACACGAAAACCACAATAAAAACAAGGAGTTGAGGCGTCGGCGCGTCCTACTCAACCTGGTACTCAACCAAATTTTTCATAGAAATTTCACTGCGCTTTTTTGTTAATCTACTTACACATTTACTCATCACTCGTTGACCTCTTACCATATATATATTTTAGTTTTCAATGATTCGACCGTAATTTCCACGGGAACAATCTCTTTGGTTTCTTCCATGCTCATGCATTTCCTCCGTTGTTTATCTTCATGATTCCATCCATCGTTCAAGGTCAAAATTTTTGACCTTGAACAAATTACCAATCCGTTTAATCACGCACTTATATTCTTTGTCCGTTTACTTTTTCAAAATCCGATGTTATTTGATCAGTCTTAAAAATATTCTAGCAGAAACTATTCACATATACAATGCTATTCAAACAAGCGACAGTCTTTCAATCAAATTGTTTGTCACTTTTCATTTCACCCTCTGGAAGCTAACTTTACTTTTGAACTGCCTTGACGGCACTGCCGGCAAGGATTTTCGGGGCAACGCATTGAAAATGACGTTACCCCTTTATCCTACCCCTCCCTTCATTGCGTGTCAAACAAAAGAGGCCAGGGGCGGACCTGTTTCGGTCGCCTCCTTGCCCCTACCGTCATCTGAAATTCTCACCTTCCCCTACCCCTGCAACACATGAAAAATCCTGCCGCTGCCCCTGGTCCCGTGACTTAAAAACGCCTCGTGCGGGCAGGCATCCTTGGCTCACAAAAACACGTCACGGCAGGCTCCTCGAGGTTCTGAAAAAGAAAAAACAGGAAGACTCCCAGATGGCGTTTCGGCTTGGCTGATTTTTGTGCAGGCTTAAAACAAAATCTGCCGAGACTTCAGATGCTCTTCCCACTGAGGCTGGTGAAGATTTATTGCATACTTAACAAATAGTCAGGTAACATTTATGATGGCTTCTATCTGCTGTTTCGATTGGTCTCCATTTGATGATAAAATTCCTTCTTTGAAGCATACATGTTGCTTTCCGCCTCTTTCACCATCTCATGCATGTTAATGCCATTATTTGCTTTCTCACGAACGGAAATGCCAAATGCCACGTGATAACCCTTCTTGTAAAGCTCCTCCCTGATCCGTTCCACTTCCGACTGTACGTCTTCAGGCCGCCCGTCCACCTGAAAAGCTACAAACTCATCGCCGCCAACGCGGAAGGAATGCTCCTGGCCAAAGCTCAGCAGAATGCGATCTGCAACCTCGCGCAACATTTTGTCACCTGCATCATGTCCATGTGCATTATTGATCTCATGAAGACCATTTACGTCGCCATAAACACAGATCAGATTCTTTTCACAATGCTTCGGATAATCCTGCACCCTGATCTCAAAGTGATTTCTGTTTTTAAGACCTGTCAAGATATCCGTCTGACTCACGTATTTCAGCTGCCTTGATTGCGCCAGCGCTCGAATCTTGATGCACATGATAAACATTGTCGTTACAATTGCCACCATCCCAAACGTGATTATGTTCCATACGTCCGTCTCTGCCACGTCCGGCTGCTTGAGTTTTCCCACCACTATGCAAAAGAGCGTAACAACCGCGACGATCAAGCCAGACAATCGAATGGGCCGATCATAGAAAAGCAGGGGACTGACCAATAAAAAGGCAACCGCGGAAACCGCTTGTTTATCCGGATGAATCAGCGAGACGTGAATGCTAAACCAAAACAGTACAATCTCGAATACGTAGACTAGGATCATGATGATCGCCTGATATTTCTTTGTAAACCAATGCACGCAAACCCAAATCGCCAACATTAGGATTCCAGAAACTAGGTAAATCGTAATGTTGATCGAGGCAAAGCCCGTGGTCAGCATGCTCGTAACAAACAGCAGGAAAAACATGACTGCTCCGATCAGCGAAAACACGCCCAGTAGGTTCTGATTCTCCTTTCGAACGTTCGGGCGCAGTTCATGATACTCCTCTTTACTAAGACCCGCATATAGAAACAATCCCCAAATCTTTTGCATCCATTTCATCAATCTTATAACTCCTCGTATTCTCAATCCTGCATAGTCTTTTTGCAATCCCTTAGCAATGTATAATACCCTATGTTATATCTTACCACTATTTTAGAGTTTTCACAATCAAAAAGAGAGCATTGCGTTAACAAGTTATTTGCGTTTTCCAGACGTGAGGATCATTGCTTCCCCCAAGAAAAAAAGCCTCGAAACATGAGCGTTTCAAGGCTTTTCATGAAATTGATTGAGAGGTGCGAGCCGGATTTGAACCGGCGGATAACGGTGTTGCAGACCGGGGCCTTACCACTTGGCTATCGCACCAAAATTATTTTTTAAAGTGACTCCAACGGGAATCGAACCCGTGTTACCGCCGTGAAAGGGCGATGTCTTAACCGCTTGACCATGGAGCCGTTAATTTCTCGCTCCGGCGTCTCCCTTTTGGGATCTCTTTCCTCGGGCTTCCCGCCCGCTTTCCGAAACTCTTGAACTCCCCAAGTAGGGCTCGAACCTACAACAACTCGGTTAACAGCCGAGTGCTCTACCATTGAGCTATTGAGGATTGTTGCCTGAGGATTGTACCCTCAAAACCGAAATCGAAGGAAAACATAAAGACAAAACTAAATTGTTAAGACCAATCGCGGGAATCTCTTCCCGGCTTTGGTTAAGCCCTCGGCCTATTAGTGACCGTCAGCTGAGCGCGTTGCCGCGCTTACACCCCGGACCTATCCACCTCGTACTCTCCAA
>JAEEGL014309504.1_pt1 | contig 16930 bp, 11 predicted proteins | sample 9134231 | NCBI WGS metagenome assembly JAEEGL01 (sample SAMN16246548, study PRJNA631951) | gut metagenome | biome: gut microbiome; feature: rumen; material: fiber-attached | host: Bos | place: Iran: Karaj | collected 2018-10
ATGATATCCTGCATACATATGCCATTAACCAAAAGACTAAAGGTCATCATGATAAGCCATGATATCTGTCACGCGCCGACACGACGTCGGCGCGCACGCCTGTGCTCGCCTGGATGGCGATTCACAGGCGTGAACCGGATTGAATAGAACTCAAAGCCAAAATAGGGGGTCCGGGGGCTTCCCCCGGCTGCGCGGGGGTTGGTAGGGGGTGTGCGCAGTGGCACACCCCCTGCCCGCTGCGGCGCGTAGCCGCGAAAGAATGTGTTTACGGCGCAGCCGTCCAAAAAGAACTGTAGGAAAACTATAGATTTACTGTTTCACGTCATCGGACGGAACAGAATCAATATCGATGCAGTTCTCAATGCTGGACGCCACATTCTCAAGCTCAACCGCATGGGCGCGTGCGCTCTCTGCAGCCAGACGCGCAGCATGTGCCGTATCCTCGGCCAAACGCGCCTGCTCATGCAAAGTGTGCGTCGGCTCATGATCTTTGGCAGATTCGCGCACTGCAATGGCCTGTTGTTCCGCAGCCTGTGCATCGATCTCGGCACGAATGGCTGCCTGCGCGGCTTCGGCCGCAGCCGCCTGGGCTTCCCGCTTTTGCACGTTTTTAATAAACTTCAGGTCGACTTCTTCGCGGCTTCTAAACCCTTCGCCCAATACCTCGTTCACGTTGTTCTGAATGATAAAGGCACTCGGATCGATCTTTTTGATAAAGGGTGTGAGTTCACGCGCATCATTCTTGCCGACGACCGTGAGCAGCACTTCCTTATCCTGATTCGTGTACATGCCGCGCGCATAAAACGCCGTCACACCGCGATCGAGCTTCTTGATGATGTAATCCGAAATCTCCTGATTCTTATTGCTGAAGATGATGTACTGATGGGCATAGTCAAAGCCATAGACGACCTTGTCGAGCAAAATGCTCGAAACATAGAGCGAAAACAGCGCATAAAATGCCAGCACAATCGCAGGCGTCTTGGTGCCGCCATCGAAATAGAACACGGCAGTTGCAGCCGAAATGACGAAGAAATCGATCGACATCATCGAAATACCCGGCGAAATGCCCAGACGTTTTTTGATGATTGCACACAAAATCTCGGTGCCCGCCGTCGTTCCCTTAAACTTGAACACCATTCCCAGACCGATGCCCGTGAACAGACTGCCAATGAGGATAAAGAAGAAAAAGTCCTTGTCGAGCAGGTAAACAATTGGCTCGGTATCCTGCAGATGGAGCCAGCCAAATCCGGGAATATCGCCGCGCAGCAAATCGATGAAAAACGCATTCGACGAAAACCCGTAAAACGTTCGAACGCCAAAGGAGTTGCCAAGCTCTGCAATGCCCCAGATAAACAGCGGCACATTGAGTATCCAGATGAGCGCACCCACCGTCAGCTTGGGAAAAATGAAATTGATCACCATCGATATGCCCGTCACACCACCCGGGATGACCTCGGCCTCGACCAGAAACAGACCAAGCCCAATCGCAGCCACAAAGCTGCCGATTGTGATCATCAGATAATCGAAAATGACGTGCAATTTCTGTGATAATAACAATTTCAGGCTCCTCTCAAAACCGTGCAAGATGCCATGCATTCAAATGCCGGCCCTCTATTTAATCGGTATGCATTCGGTATTCGAGAAAAAAATGCATGCATTTGTGCGCTTTGTTGGTATAAGGCCGTTCGGAACGACCGTTTTGACGAACGCCATGCAGAAATAAATCGTGCATGGCATACGTTAAAGAAAATGCATTGTTTCAGCATTTGTCCCCGAACGTGCGCATCGGCCATAAGACTTCGCATGCCGGCTTATAGCTCACCACACGATTCTTATCGTACAGATTTGGAGATAATCCAGCCCTCGGCGATGAGCAGTTCAAATGCGCCCCAAAAGGCAATGCATCATTTCACCAAAAAACTGGCCTTAAAATTTCATATAGGTGGAATCAGGCCCCACGGCCCGACACGATTCCGCAAAGGAGGTTCAAAATGATTCACAACATGCATATTCGTAAATATTTGGGAATTCTGGCAGGCTTTGGTCTTTGTGGTCTTTGTATGACCAACGCGATGGCTCAGGACAATGCGCCTGCAGATCCATCCACGCCCACAGCCACGAATCCGCTGGCCGGCAAGAAATACAATTCATTCGCGGCAATGCTCAAAGACTCCATGGCCGCCAATCAGGCCGCAGCCAAAGCAGCCGAAAAAGACAAAAAGGATGCCGGCGCCTCCAAAGGCACCGTTACGGAAGAAGCCAGACCCTATGTCGATGCCGTTCAGGCCTATTACGACAATGCCAAAACCTATTCCGCATCGTTCGATCAGGACTACGAGTCGGTAGACGGCATCAAGAAACAATCCAAAGGCACGGTCTGGTTCAAAAAACCCGGCAAAATGCGCTGGGATTACGAGACGCCCGAACAGCGATTCCTCATCAGCGACGGCAAGAGCTTCTGGAGCTGGGAACCCGTTTATCGTCAGTATTGCCGCCAGGATCTGGCCTCTTCACAGCTGCCGACAGCCCTGACATTCCTCGCCGGAGGCGGCCGCATCGAAGACGATTTCTCGGTAAGCGTCAACAAAATCTCTGGCAACCAGGTCACGCTCGATCTCAAGCCGGTAGTCGCGTCGGTGGCATACGATCGCATCAAATTCGAAATCCTCATGCCGAGCGCAAAAGTCTACCGCGCCACGATTTATGATGCGATGGGCAATGTGAACAAGATCACGTTCAAATCCCCCGAAATCAACGCGGCCCTCGACGATTCGTCGTTCAAGTTCGAACCGCCCAAAGACGCAAAACATATCTGCGAATAGTCATCATATGCTTTTGGTTGCGCGGCTATTTGCACTTCGTGCAAATACGCCGGCGCCCTGCCGCTATCGCAAAGCGATACGCGGCAGTTTTTTTACCCAAATCTGCAGCAGCAACCCCGACAGATACACCGCATTTCTTTTTTCTGGGGCTCTGCCCCAGACCCCGCCAAGGGCCTGAGGCCCTTGGAACCCGCATTATTGTTTGGATTCTGCCATATGCTTACTATCTGCAATGTCCAGCAAAGGATGAAATGGGGCCCCTCCCCCATTTCGCCCAAACTGTACCACTTGGGTAAGTCTGCATGGCGTAAGCATTATTTAATCCCAGAGTAAATGCAGTAGCCCAAAGCAACCCGAAGTCGCTTTTTTGCCAATTGCTGTATTCCTGATACACTGCGCCCTGCGATCGCATCGCATTCATGGAGGAATTATGCGCAGAATTCGCAGATCAACACAAAGAAAGTGGATCACCCTGGCCATATTCGTCGGTATTCTGGCTGTGTGGGGTATTTGCCAGATCACAGGCATTCTCAACCGCCAGGATGTGTATTTGCCGCAAACAGTCGCGTATGCGCAGGAATCAGCCGTAGCACCGGTCACTGTGCACGATACGCAGACAGCAATCGACAGCGGGGTCAAATTCGCGCTTTCGGATATCTATTGGCAGGGCAACATTGCCTACGTCGATTTGCCAAACAATCAAAAAGCCCGCCTGTCGCTGAATCGCGAAATCCAGACGTCGATTGAGAACAGCCTCAGCGAGCATCCCGTGCCGCATGGCGGCGCCGTGGCTATCGAACCGCAGACGGGACGCATTCTGGCGATTGTATCGGCTTCCAACGACAGACCGCATATCGACAATTATGCCACACGTGCGCTTGCGCCCTCGGCGTCGGTCTTTAAGCTGATTACAGCCGCAGCATTGCTCGAAAAAGGCAGCGTCGACACACAGGCACGCGTCTGTTATTCGGGCGGCCAGAGTGCGCTGAGCGAATCAGATGTGCGTGGCAATCCTGCAACAGACAACACATGCGCGACGCTTGAACAGGCGATTGGTCATTCGATTAATGCCGTGATGGCGAGGCTTGCTTACCAGCATCTGAGCAAAGAAGATCTCGAAAAGATCGCGCTCAAGTTTGCGTTTAACCGCGAAATTCCTACAGAATTTGAAACAGACGTGAGCCAGGCCGAATTCGTCACCGACGATATCGAGCGCGCCAAAAGCGCCGCCGGATTCTGGCACGTCAATCTCAGCCCGATGCATGGCGCTTTAATCGGTGCAGCGATTCAGAATCACGGCGTGATGATGACACCGACGATTATCGACGAAATCACCAATGCCTCGGGACAAAGCGTCTATAAGGTCAAACCGCGCCCCTGGCTGGTCACGATGTCGGCATCCAACGCCGATATGCTGTCGAAAATGGCCGAAAATACGACGCGCGAAGGCTCTGCCCGCAAGATGTTTGCAAGCCGCAAAGGATGGCGCAAAAACGTGCGCGTCGCCGGAAAAACCGGCACTTTGTCAAACAAACGCCCCTACTACACGTTCAACTGGTTTGTTGGCTGGGGCAGCGATTCAAAAGGCCGCATCGCCGTGGGTGCGCTCGTCGTGAATAACGAAAAGTGGTGGATCAAAGGCAGCCACGTCGCTGCGCGCGCGATGGGCACCTACTTCAAAGAATAACCGTGCGCGCCTTGCCGCGCCCAAGGATTTATGCAGGGGCGACCCAATGTGGTCGCCCTTATTTGCATGCGCGCCTTGCTGCGCCCAAGGATTTATGCAGGGGCGACCCAATGTGGTCGCCCATTTGCGCGGCGTATCGCAGATAGCCGCGCCGCACGGCGTATCGCAGATAGCCGCGCCACCCAAAAACATGAAAAAGGGCGACCCTATGTGGTCGCCCTTTTTGCGCGGCGTATCGCAGATAGCCGCGCCCCCAATAAAAAACGCCGAAATTATTCAGCCAGCCACTGTTTGAATGCGTCGAGATTGTAGTCGCGGCCGAGGAAATTGCGGACCATATCTTTGGCGTCGAGCGCGGCGCCGACATTGAGAATCGTTTCGCGGTATTTGTGGGCGGTTTCGAGATTGAGCAGGCCTTTCTTGAACGGAATGGCCAGATCCTTGGCGATCGCGAGCGACCACATATAGGTGTAGTACATCGACGAGTAGCCGTTGAGGTGGCCGAAGCTGGCGAACGACTGGTCACCGTCGAAGGCTTTGAATGGCGAGTATTTGGCGTAGACGTCGTTCATCGTCGCAAGCAGGTCGATGTTGGAGGGATCGACCGAGTGATAGATGTACGAGAGGGCTGCGAACGAGATCTGGCGCATGTTGAACATGCCTTTGCCCACGTCTTCGGATTTCTTCATCTTCTCGACGAGTTCTTTGGGAATCACCTCGCCCTTGTCGTTGACGGCGAAGAGTTTCAGCACGTCATAATCCCAGGCCCAGTCTTCGAAAAGCTGTGACGGTGCCTCGACGAAATCCCATTCACACTGAATGCCCGACTGGATCTCCCAGTGATGGCGGCTGGCGAACAGATTGTGAAGCAGATGGCCGAATTCGTGGAAGAAAGTCTCGACATCGCTGTGCTCCATCAGAGCAGGATTCGACGGGGTCGGTTCGGGGAAATTGCAAACGAGTGCGGCTGCGGGCAGCTGCAGACCTTCGATACCGTTGTAAATGCCAAAGCTGGCGGCGTGGCCGTATTTGCCTTCGCGTGGATGCATATCGAGATAGAAGCGAGCGATGAGCGTATCACCTTCGTAAACATCGTATGCTTCGACGCTCGGCGCCCACACATCGCGATCCGACTGCACGAACGTGACGCCATAGAGCTGGCTTGCAATATTGAGAATACCGCGTTTCACACGCTCGTATGGGAAATACTGTTTAACGGCCTGTGCGTCGAAATCGTATTTCTCGCGTTTGAGCATCTCGGTGTAATAGAAGCGATCCCAGGGATAGAAGCCGTCGGCTTTGGCATGCTCACGTTTTTTCAGTTTCATCAGCTCGGCGACTTCCTGGTCGGAACGCGGACGGGTGATCGTTGCGATATCATTGATAAAGGCTTCGATGGTCGCGGTATCTTTGGCCATCTTGTCGTCGGCATTATAGGCAGCCCAGTTCGGGAAGCCCAGCAGTGTGGCGTATTCGTGGCGCAGCTGCAGCAGTTTTTTGAAGACTTCATCGTTTGCGGGATAGGCGCGGCTGCTCGACAGTTTGGTCAAATCGGCACGGACTTTCTCGTTTTTGGCATATTTCAAAACCGGGAACAAATCGGTGTAATCGGTCGTAATCGTCAGCTTGCCGTCGGCATCGGGCGTATGCTGTTTGATGAAATCTTCCGAAAGGCCGTCGAGTTCGGCGGGCGTGACAAGCAGCGTCTTTTTGTCGTCACGGATATTGCGGTCGAAATCCTGACTCACCTTCACCATGGCCTTGTCGATTTCGGCGAGTTTCGCGCGAGTGGCTTCGTCTTTATCGACGCCGGAACGTCTGTAGCTCTGGAGCGTTTTTTCGACATAGCGTTTGGCCGCTGCATCGAGTTTCGATGTATCGACGTCGCTCACAGCGGCATAAAGATCAGGATCCATCTGGATCTCGGTCTTCACGCCGGAGGCAAACTCATAACATTTTTCGGCTGCCGAACGGACCGCTTCATCGGGATGCGTATTTGCCATCAGTTCCGATATGCCCATGATGCGGTCGAACGAAATATCGATTTCATTGAGTGGCTCAAGCGTGTTTTCCCGCGTGTGTTCGCCCGATACCTTCTTGATTGCATCGCGCAGCCTGTAGACATTGGCCAGATTCTGGTCACAGATTTTCTCTGCTTCTGCAGGGTACTTAGCAATCACCGGTGTATTCAACTCTTTGATGCTGAATGCACTCGTCATCTGTGGGACCTGCGGGGGCTCCGGTTCTGCTGCCGTTTTGGCGGCGCACCCCGAAAAACTGCCGGCAGCCACACACATCGCAAACAAAATAGATAATTTTCGCACAATCATTCTCCTTGTTCGATTTTTTGGGATTCATGCCCGAATCCACAGTTACGCAGGCGTATTAAATGACATGTAGGTCACTGTGGCAATCATTTATTATCATAATTATTAAAAAACAGATGCCAGATGCGTGTGAAATCTATAGAATACTGTGCGCATTTCGGAGGGCCAAAGTGTGCCTGAGTGCGACCGTTGGATTTCCGAAATACCATGCAGAATTCTGTCGTTTGAGTCACAGGACGCATCGTTTGGGGATGCGGATAAAGACTAAATTGGATAAAGCAAAGTGAAACCGAATCCACGCCTATTATTGTTGCTCTTGTTTGTTCTGGCCCTGGCCATGCTCTATATGCAGACCGGGGGAGGCCATGAATCGAACGAAAAGCTCAAGTTCAGTGAATTTTCTCAGGCAGTCCGTTCGAATCAAATCGCCTCTGTCGAAGTTCAGGGTGAAATCATCAGCGGCGAATTTACGCCCGAAGCCCAGGCCGAATTTAACAACAAGACCAAGTTCCAGACGGTTGGCGTATTGAACGCCGACATGCAGGATTTGCTCGAAGAGCACAAGGTGAGCTACGAGTTTATCGAAGCCGACGAAATCTCGTGGTGGCAGCAGCTTTTGATGTATTCGCTGCCGACGATCGTGCTGATTGCTTTTTTTGTTTATATGTTCCGGCAGTCGCAAATCGGCGGCGGAAAGGCGCTGAGCTTTGGCAAATCCAAAGCCAGAATGCTCACACCAGACCAGCATAAAGTCACGTTTGCCGATATCGCGGGCATCGACGAAGCCAAAGCGGAACTCGTCGAAATCGTCGACTTCCTAAAGAATCCGGCCAAATATCAGCGTCTGGGCGGCCGCATTCCCAAGGGCGTTCTGCTGATGGGTTCGCCGGGAACCGGTAAAACCCTGCTGGCCAAAGGTGTTGCAGGCGAAGCCGGTGTGCCGTTCTACAGCATCTCCGGTTCAGATTTCGTCGAAATGTTCGTCGGCGTTGGCGCAAGCCGCGTGCGCGATTTGTTCGAAGTCGCCAAGAAAAATGGCCGCTGCATCATCTTTATCGACGAAATCGATGCCGTCGGCCGATACCGTGGTGCCGGTCTGGGCGGCGGACATGATGAGCGCGAACAAACCCTCAATCAGCTGCTGGTCGAAATGGACGGTTTCGAAGCCAACGACGGCATTATTGTAATGGCCGCCACCAACCGTCCCGATGTGCTCGATCCCGCACTGCTGCGCCCCGGTCGATTCGACAGACGCGTCGTCGTTCCAAATCCCGATGTGAAGGGACGCAAGAGCATTCTCGAAGTACACACCAAAGACAAACCCTGCGCATCCGATGTCGATCTCGATACCATTGCACGGCTCACGCCGGGGGCTTCGGGTGCCGATCTCGAAAATATCGCAAACGAAGCGGCGCTCATCGCTGCATCCCGCGATGCCGATGCCCTCGAAATGAAAGATTTCGTCGAAGCCCGCGACAAGATCGCCATGGGCCGCGAACGCCGAAGCATGGTCATCTCGGAGCACGAAAAGAAAACCACTGCATACCACGAAGCCGGACATGCCATGGTCACCCTGCTGCTCAAGGATGACGTCGATCCGCTCGCCAAAATTACCATCGTGCCGCGCGGACGCGCGCTCGGCGTCACCTATTCCCTCCCCGCCGAAGACAGACTCTGCATCACCAAGAAATACGCCATCAACCGCATCGCGATTTGCATGGGCGGCCGCATCGTCGAAGAAATCGTCTTTAACCAGCTCACCACCGGCGCCGGCAACGATCTCGAACAAGCCACGAAACTGGCCAAGAAAATGGTCACCGAATGGGGCATGAGCGAAAAGCTCGGCCCGGTCGCTTTTGGCGATCAGGACGAACAGCCGTTCCTCGGCCGTGAACTCGCGCACTCCAAAAACTATTCAGAACATACCGCTCAGATGATCGACGAGGAAATCCGACGCTTCCTCACCGAAGGCTACGAAATGAGCCGACGCCTGATCACCGAAAATATGGAGAAAATCGAGCTTTTGGCTCAGGCGCTTATCGAATTCGAAACGCTTGATATCGCCGACGTCAATATTCTGCTCGAAAAAGGCATCGATGCCCTGCGCAACGAGATGAATAACCGCGATTCCGGTGATAAGGAACGCGTCGCGAAATTCGCTTTCGAATCCAAACTCGCACAAAAACTCGCCGAAAACGCCAGTAAAGATAATCCTCCTCTCCCCGACGACCTCCCGCCAATCGAACTCGAACCGGATAACGCAGATAAGAAAAAAGAAAGCTCTAGCTCTGTGTGACAGGCGTGTGGATAACATGATGACCATCGTAGAGGCAGCTAACGAAATCGGCTGGGAAATCCACAGCGAATCACAGCAAATCGCATTATCGTGGCTGCCTTTTGTGTTTGATTTGCAGCCAGACAAAATTTGCGGGGCGCTTTCTGGATTTCATGCATATCCCATTGCCCCGGGCGCAGTCGTTTGCCATTGCAGCGGCAAACCCGCCCCCCGGTTTTCACAGGCATTTATCGACGGTATCCATCGGGGCGGCACGTTGTATGTTGCCGAATCTGCTCTATGCTGGCTAAGGCTGCTGCGCAGCGATCCCGGCCATCCTTTTGTTCAGGCGCTCAAAACGTATCACCGGGCGCACCAGACCTGGCAGATCAAATCGCAAACGCTCGATCTGTCGCAGCCGGCGATTATGGGCATCTGGAATGTCACGCCCGATTCGTTTTCGTCGGGATTTGACGAAAATGCGTCATCCATTGCCCACGCCCAAAAGCTGTGTTCTGAGGGTGCAGACATCCTCGATATCGGTGCGGAATCGACGCGTCCCGGTGCGGTTGAAATACCGCCCGAGCTGGAAATATCGCGCCTCGAAGCGCCGCTTGAATGGGCCTCAAAAAACGCCAAATGCCCGATTTCACTCGATTCCCGTCATCCCGAAACGATCGCATGGGCTGCAGAACATGGGTTCATCGATATCATCAACGATGTCGCGCTCAACAATTGTGATGAGCTCAGCAGCCAAACCGATGGGGCGCGCATGCACCAAATAGGCACCATTGCCCGCGCCAATTCGCTTGGTCTTGTGATTATGGCCTGGCAGCCCCACGATGCAGAAGCGCAGCCATTCGACATCTGCCTGGAAAAAATTATCACACAGCTAGCCCAACGAATGGACTATGCATTCAATTGTGGTATGAATATGAACGCCATTGTGGTCGATCCCGGCATTGGATTTGGCAAAGGGCTGGACAATGACTACCGTCTCATTTTCGAAGCCCCGTCAGCCCTTGCACTGCTTGGCAGACCCGTTCTGATTGCACACAGCCGAAAAAGATGTCTGGCCAGATTCACATCGGGCAACCAGCATGAAATTGAGCTTTCAACGGCCATAGCAACAGCGATAACACTGCAGCACGGAGCCGCAGTCGTTCGCGTACACACGCCGTCAGATGCTGTCCTTGCACGGTCTCTCGTTTCCGCTTTTCGGAGCTAATCCATGTTTGAGCAATTGTTCTCCAATTTCTACGGATTCACTACGATTGAAATCCTGCGCGCGTTGCTCGATATCATCATCGTATGGTACCTGTTCTACAAAGTGCTCATGCTGCTTCGCGGCACCAAGGCCATGCAGATTCTGTTTGGCCTGCTCATTTTTGTCGCGCTCTATCTCGTATCCAAACCGGAAATCTTCGATCTCGCAACGCTCAACTGGATTCTCGACAATTTTCTGTCCTATTTCATCGTCATCATCGTCATCATCTTTCAGGAAGACATCCGCCGCGGTCTGAGTGAATTCGGCAAAACAGATACACTGGCGAACAAATCACAAGCCGAAGAGCGTCTTTCGGCCGAGCCAATCGAAGAAATCGTCAAAGCCGCGTCTTTGTTGAGCGAGCGCCGCATCGGCGCACTGGTCGCCATCGAAATGGAGGCCGTGCTCGATCAGTATATGGTCAAGGGCATCAAGATCGACGCCAAGATCACCAAAGAACTCCTCGTTTCGCTGTTTATCCCGTTCAAAGCCAATCCCACGCACGACGGTGCCGTCATCATCCGCAATCAGCGCATCGATCGCGCCGGTTGTTTTCTGCCGCTTTCGGCCAACGATCGCATCGACAAAGCCCTCGGCACGCGCCACCGCGCAGCCATTGGTCTGAGTGAATCAACCGATGCCGTCATCATTGTCGTTTCGGAAGAAACCGGCATCATTTCGGTCGTACACAACGAACTGCTCACCAGACGCCTCACCCCCGAAGCACTCCGCGATTATCTCCACAAGCTCTTCCTCTCATCCATCCAGAAGAACAAATACGCCGGCACATCTGCACTCGCCCGCCGCTTCCGCACATGGCGGCACAAAAAAGACGATCTCTCTTCAAAAGATAACTCGCCCTCGGCAAAAGCCTGAATGATACCATGAACACGAATTTGGCCAACCACACATCCATCCCCGAAATAAAAGTTCCGGTTTCGACGCCGCCAAACCGCACGCTGTTCAACCGCATCACCACCAATCTGCCCCAAAAACTGATTGCGCTGGTCTGCAGTCTGATACTGTTTATCGTGGTGCTCAGCGACCGCAACATGTCTGCGAGCTTCGAAAAACTCCCGGTCGAAATCACGCTGCCCGAGGGCTACGACACGGTTGAATCCCTCGACGATATCACCGTCGATGTCACCGTTCAGGGACGCGCATCATTGCTGCGCGAAATCAACCGCGACGTCATTGGGGCGATCACGCTTGCGCCGCCGGCACGCGAAGGCAACGTGCAAATGACGCTGCATGCCGACATGCTCAGCCTCCCCGATGGCGTACACATCGAAAAGTTCTATCCCGAATTCATCGGCATCAATCTCGAACCCGTCGAAAAGCGAAACGTCCCCATCAGCACCGATCACATCTTCACCGGTGAGCTTCAGCCCGGCTACCAGCTCGGCGAAATCCAGATGAAGCCCGAAGAAATCGAAATCTACGGCCCCAAATCGGTCATCTCCGACACCAGCAGCCTCTACATCCAAACCATCGATCTCACCGGAAAATCGGCCACATTCAACATCACGCGCTGGATCGTCCTCAACCGCGCCGGTTTGCACGCCGACACGCAAAAGGTCCAGGTCACGGTCAACATCGTTTCCAAATCCCAAAACAAGGTCATCCTCGGCGTTCCGGTCGTGCCGCTCAATCTCACACAAGACTACGAACTCGTCCCGCCCACCATCGATCTCACGCTCGTCGGCGACGAAGCCTCTCTCGCCAAAATCGACGCCTCACGCATCTTCATCACGGTCGATGCCAGCGCCGACAATACTGCCCAGGCGCACACGCGCACGCTCGACAAAGACGATTTCAACGTTTCCAATCTTCCAAGCGGTGTGGCTTTCGACGACACCAAAATCCCGACAATTCTGCTAAAAGTCTCGGCAGAATCCGACGATAGCATCGAATAATGGCAGGGGGCTCGCGCCCCCTCGCGGCTATTGCATACGCCGCTCCCCCCCGGCGCTATGGCTGCGCCATACGCGCCGCTTTCGATTTCCTGCGATTCTGTTGTGCTTCGTTCATATCATCATGCTTACTCCGGTTCACAAATATCGATTACACGCTGCGCTGGCCATTTGCATGCTCGCATCCCTGGCCTCGTGCAAACGATCCGATTGCCCAATCGAAACCAACGCCGGCGATCATGCGCCTTTATGCATCGCTCCGCAGCCTTCGGCTGATGCTGTCTACGAATCGTGGCACAGCGACAATCATCTGCTGCATACCTATTTTGGCGGTCTGCATTTCGATCCCAGTGCCCCCGAAGGCGCCAAATATATCGAACGAAACGATGTTTCCCCCTGGCTGAAACCGGAGTTCATCACCCCCGAAATCGCATCCGCCGACAAATTGCCATGGGCCGAAAATCGCTATCTCCGATGGCTGGCGGCACAAAGCACAACGGTGCATTTTCCATTCTTTCCCGACGACTGGCCAGACGATCTGTTCGTCGAAGTCACGCTCAGACCCAAGAACAATCCATCGATGGCTGTGCGCTTCTACAAACCAGACGGCAGCGGCGGACGCGTATGGTCCGATCCCCTCACCACCGATCTCACGCCGGGTTACTACGGCTATCGCTGGAAAGTCCCCAAAGAATACCTCTCAAAAGACGGCATGCAACTGATGCGCTTCTCGTTTCCGGGAACGTTTTTCGAAGGCGACAGCCGCGTATCGGCCAAATTTGTCCACATTGGCTTTGGACCATCCGACCAGCCCACCGGACGATTTGCGGTTGCACCAGCCGATAAACAGACTGAATCTGCCGATGCGCGCGTGCTCGACCAAACACTGTCCTCATACCGGCTCCATACCGGTGACGTCCTCGAAAGATTTATGGTCGTGCCGGATAACGCCTCGCTTAGGTTTTATGCGGCGCCGGCTGCATTTCTCGAAACGCCCGGTAAACTCAGCGTCGAACTCTCTACCGATGCCGAAAACGCCCAGTCCGAAACGCGCATGCTCGCCGAACTCCCATTATCACCAGGCGATTGCTGGCAATTGCAGGAAATCGATGTTTCGGAATACGCACAGCAAGCCGTGAGATTTCGAATCCATTTCGACGCCGACCCAACAGAACAGGTCTTCCAGACCGGCACACGCCACGCCGAAGCCTATCTCTCGGCCCCCGAAATCGTCGTCTCAGATGCAGAACCACTCGCAAAAGCACGCGAAACCATGGCCACTGCCCACCGAATCATCGTGCTGGCCATCGATAACCTGCGCGCCGACAGGCTGCGCATCGAAGCCAAAAGACGCGCCACCCCGGTGCTCAGTCACATGGCCGACAAAGGCATTTTGGGCACTGTAATGGGCGAAGGGATCTCCCATGTCGCCATGACGACATCGTTCCTCACCAGCGTGCCGGCCTATGTGCACAAAGTCTATTCGGTCGGCACCCATGTGCGCGAAAACATGACGTCCATCGCCGAAGCAGCCTCGCCCAAAGGCTGGAAAACCTACTTCTACTCGACCTCCGGCATCATCGATTCGTCGCGCGGATTCGCGCAGGGATTCGACAATGTCAACCAGCTCAACAAGGAAGATCGCACCGATACACGGCAAGCGCTCGAAGCGGTCGCCTCGGCAATTGCGGCATCTCCCGATCACTCGCTGTTCTATGTGCATCTGTCCGAACTGCGCCTGCCGCACCGCATCAGCGACGAAAAACTCGAATTATGGGGCGTGCCCGGATACAACGGTCCCATCGAATCGGCTGCCATGCAGAATATCGCTGTAATGCGCGATCCCGGGCCGCTTGATGCACGCCAGTTCGAAGCCTATTACGATGGCGAACTATCCGAAATCGACGAAGCCATCGGCGAATTTCTCAACCGCATCGGCGACGACAATCTGGTCGTCGTATTCGGCACACACGGAAATTCCCTTGGTGAATCCACGCTCGGATACGAGCAGGGGCTCACACCGTGGGAACTGTTCACGCCTTTCGTTTTCTATATGACCGGGCACTCATTCGGCATCCGCCGCGAGGGACTCACGACCGCTTCCGAGCTTTCGGTTTCGGTGCTCGATCTGATTGGTGCAGATACACCAGCCAACGCAAAGACCATCTTTGACTATCACAATGCGCGTCCATACGCGCAGCACGACGGTGTATCGGCAACTGCATCCATGCGCGATTTCTACCGCATCCGCCGCGAAGGCGTCGATGCCCTGTTTTCAACCGGGCTTGACGGCAATCCGGCGCGCTCCGACGAAGAATCCAAGCCCATCACACGACAGGCTTTGCGCGAGCAGATAGAATAAAATTCAACACGCCACACAGTGGCGTGCACCACCAGCGCCTGGAAGGCGCCGTATCAATAACCGGGTGTACCGCTGGTGCGCCCGGCAGCGACCCCGTGTGGTCGACCGTGCGAGCGTAACCCATAAAATCTGTCGCGCCCCATCAGGGCGCAACCACCTGCGCCCTGTAGGGGCGCAATGTCACAGCCCGGGGTAAGCGAAGCGCAACCCCGAGTACCCCCGGGAAACCCCGTCCTTGTGATCAATCGCCAGCTCCAAAGCAAGGCTCGTCTCCTTCATCTTAAAACTCAAGCATCAGTTCAAGCGACGGGTTCACCAAAGACCGGTTCAAATCGAAGACTTTCGCAAAATCATCGTTCAGCAGGAACCACACGACCATACCAAACGCAACGCTGCGCAAAACGGTTTTGCGCTGATCGAACGGCCGCACCATCACGCCCGGCCCCGATTCAAACGTAAAGATCCCGGTTCTGCCGGCAGTAAACGTCATCTGACCGCGCAATGCCCCCAATAGCGAGACGAGTCTGTCGGCAGTATGGATATCGACCACGGCCTTCAGATTCAGGCTGCCCACCGCACGTCGCGATAAATACTGGTTGTGGTAACGATACCTCAAATCATCATACAGCCCGGCGATACATCCCAAACCGATCAGCGCCTGAATCGATACATAGCGGAATCCCGGCCAATCAAGACCCAGATAAACCGCCATATCCATATCTGCCTGTGCCGATCCGGTTCCGGTTTCATAAGTGTTTATGCGGAATTCCGGATTCAGCACCAGCAGCGAGCGTTTGTAAGCGGCTTCATCATCCGCGTATGCCTGCTGCATCGTGACCGCAATCAGAGCGATCCACAATAAAAAGGATGTAAGCAGGCATCGCATGATATTCAAATCATTTACTTCAAGGTCGCAAAGACGATAACCACGACCAAAACCACGAGCAGAACCAGAACGCCGAGCAAAACCTTATTCAGCGTCGACATGTTGTTAAACATCTGAATCAGCACTGGCGGATTCTTGGCAGGTGCATCTTCGACCGGTCGGGTTTCTTTCTTTTCGGCAACGACATGATGGCTGCGGGACGGTGCCGATTTCTTCATCTCTTCGACGATTTCCACCAGCTCTTCATGCAGCGCATTGCCATTGGGATAGCGATCTTTGGGCTCTTTGTTCATGCATTTATAGATGCAATCGAGCAATCGCTTGGGGACATCGAAACCATCGCGGGGAACGCAGACCGGGGTTTTGTCGTAAACCTGGGCATGCATCACCTCCATCGGTGAATTCTTCTTGCTGTCGAACGGCACGTGACCCGAAACGATCTGGAACATCATCACGCCCATGGCATAGACGTCGACGGCCGCCGTAATATCGGTCATACCCATGGCCTGTTCGGGGCTCATGTATTGCGGCGTGCCAAATGCGACACCAGCCATCGTCAGCTTTTTGCTGGCATTTTGCAGACGCGCAAAACCGAAGTCCAAAACCTTCGCATGCTCAACGCCATTTTCATCTTTCATAATAAAGACGTTTTCGGGCTTGAGATCGCGGTGGAAAATTTCGTGTTTGTGCGCTTCGCCAAGGGCGGCTGCGATTTCGACAGACCAGTCGAGCAGCGTGCTCAGCGGCGGCACATCGCGCTTCAGCGCTTCAAACATCGAACGTCCCACCAACAGTTCCATCGCCATAAAAATGGTATTGAATGCCGGTTCGGGCGCGCAACCATAAAGCTTGACGATATTGGGATGATCAAGCGCTGCAACAACTTCTGCTTCACGGAAGAATCGGGCTTTCAGCGTCTCGTCTTCCATGTATTCGCTTTTAAGAATCTTAAGGGCAACCGTTTTGCCGGTATATTTGGCGCGAGCTCGATAAATCTTGCCCATTCCGCCTTCGCCAATCAGCGCGACAGGTACATACTGCCCGCCAATCAGAGCACCCATCAACTCATCGTCCGGAGCCTTCATCAGATCTGCCGACTCGATGTAATGACGGTGATCCTTCGGACACTCCTGACAAAACTCACCTTCTTGATGACATACAGGACATATTGCCATTTCTGTTTCCTACTAAAAAATTGACGCCTCCGTACACACAGAGGCGTTTTGCAATTTACTGTATTTTATTCAAATTGGCAACCATCCTTTGAATGCCAACCGTTACCAGTTCGTCGGCTGGTAAAACCAATACCGGAACATGTTGATATCACGATCTGCCGTCAGGCACGTCTGGCGAATCTTCAATACCGTATCATTCACAAAGTGCGATGGAAT
>JAEEGL015456957.1_pt1 | contig 16930 bp, 16 predicted proteins | sample 9134231 | NCBI WGS metagenome assembly JAEEGL01 (sample SAMN16246548, study PRJNA631951) | gut metagenome | biome: gut microbiome; feature: rumen; material: fiber-attached | host: Bos | place: Iran: Karaj | collected 2018-10
AACACTTTCAAGACATGCTTCAATATATTTTTCCAAGTTATAAACTGGAATAATAATAGAAATCAATTTTTTATCACTCAATATCATACAAATTGTTTGAATTAAGAATTAAATCCCATTTTTCTCTTTATTATTGAGAAAAAATTGCTTCTATAATACTTCAATAATCCAATTCTTTTTGCTTTGTCAAAATCAAAGGTCATGAACCAATCAACAAAATCCTTATCCTTGATAATACTGTAATTCTCATTCATTCGTTTCTTGATATATGGCCAATGCAAGATTTTTTCTGACTTAAAACTCATCAAGCCTGCTCTCCTGTCAAGCACATCTTCCCAATGATTTCTTAATGAGCCTTCAATATTAAAACCAAAATCATGGATATCGCCTCCTTCAGCAACAATCCCTAAAATGGTACGGAAGCATTTTTCACATTCACAGCAATTATGGTCATTGAATGAACAAACTCTTAGAAAATACCGTCTTCCTAATGCTTTTTGATATTCTACGACAATTTTAACTTTATCCTGCCGTGTCAACTCCGAGCCATCATGTACACAACCACCAATTGAAGCAAATTTAAATTCACTATCTGTCGTCACATGAGAAGCGCACATACAGTATTCACCCATTGGGACAGAACTGGCAATATAAATATCTTTATATCTATTTTTATAAGCCAAGGGAATTGCTATAGAAATAAATCCCATGGAGTGAGAAAATCCATGCCACCAGGAATCACCAAAATCCTTCTTGATTAATTTACCAAATACATGTTCATTTACTAATACAGCAAAATTAGATTTAGCGAATGAAAACTCCCTTTGCTCTTCTTTTGCAAAAGCTGCAATATCCCGAATATCGGCATCTGCTGCATCATCTTTATCATCCAAATTCCTATACCAACCTTGAATATTAAATAACATGGGATTTTTATCTTTTATTCTAACATATGTGGAATTGGCATCCATTCCCCCACTGAACAACAATATCGCTTCTTTTTCAGCATTATAAGTATTCTCAACAAATCGAGCGGGAACAAAATTCCCTTTTAATTGATAGTGATTATACAATCGTTGATAAGCATCTTTAATTTCTTGAATTGCGTTATAAAACGTATAATCAACTTCCTTCACCCATAATACAGTGTCTGTAAGCCACATCAAAGGTAATATGCTGGAAATAAATGGTATCACGAGTATTGATTCTGGAATATCAGATACATCCTCCTGATAATCTATAAACATGACATTTGTGGTCAAAAACTTTTTTAATTCGCCTTTGACTCTAAAATGAAAATCAACATGATGCCTATTGACATCAATATTCTGTAATATTATACCATCCATTTATAATTATAAATCAATTGTGTTATTAAAGAAATCTCTAAAATTGTATGGATGATCATCAACACTATCTTTTGGAAGTTTTTGAGCAATCTCATACAATTTAGGGATATCAATTTTTTCTTTGTCTATTTGAGTATAAGCAATAATAAGTCTTAATGGATCACAACCGACATCATAACAACATTTATAAATATATTTTAGAAAACTTGAATGAAACCCCGTATATCCACTGATTAATTCCAATGGATTGCTCATATTTCGTGTCGATATATCCTTTAAGGCAATATATCCATATTCCAAAAGACGTGGGATATCCATGTCAATGATGTCATCTCCGTATTTACGTTTGAGTGCCATCACAAGCAATTCAGTGGGAGTATTTCCCAAACTGCGTCCCAAGCCTTGAAACGATGTATCAACTAATGAAAATCCAAGTTCATAACACTTTAGACAATTCGCAACAGCCATGCCAAGATTATTATGCCCATGGAAACCAAGCTTGATATTGTTACATTTCTCAAGAGTCGAATTGTAGAATACTTCAATTTCCTCTGGCAGCATGCAACCGGCAGAATCAACCAAATATACAAAATCAGCACCATGTTTTTGGGCAATTGCGGCACTATTTGCAAAGTCTTTTGGACATGCTGAATAACTTTTCATGAAATTAACCATGACAATCATATTTTCGGATTTGGCCACTTCTATATATTTAAGAGCTGATGCAATGTTTGAAACAATCACTCCTATTCTGATAAAATCAATACCATGTTCTTTAGCGGTTATAATATCTTCAATTCTTGCAATACCAGGAATGCAAAACACACCTAAATGCTGATCATCGACACATGCCTTCGCTGTGTCCATATATTCTATATCAGAATACAATGAAACCCCTCGTTCTGGTGAACTCGCATTCAGCCCCATACCATGTCCAATCTCAATGTATTTTATGCCAAGTTTTACAAGTTTTTCAACGATATGTTTGACATCTGTTTGGGTAAACTTGAAATTTACAGCATAACTCCCATCACGTATGGTTGTGTCTAATATTTCAGTATTATTTCTCATTAACATGAATAATTCAGAATTGAATTATAATTATTCAATCAATAAACTGACTTTTCCATTTATATATGGAATCTAAATCCATTTTCACATTTGTCTGAAAATCACTAGATATTAAAGATAGAAGATCATTAATTTTTGTTCTTTCAATACTTATTATATTATTATCTTCCTTTATTGCTTTTGCTCTTTCATCGATCGAAATAATAATCGTCCGTCGGCAATGACGCATAGCATAAATTCCCCCATGCAGACGTGTTCCGACATAATCAGTATTCTCTTTTGTCAGATATTCATCATAAGCTTCTTTTGTAGCCTGAAGAATATTTATATGATTAATGTTTTGAAGCTGACTAAAATATTCATAGTCACCTAGACATTGAGGCCAAAAGAAAATATTTTTATAAAGCTTGTTCAGAGTATTTATCATGAATTGATCTGCTTCTGGTGATGCTCCATAACCTGATGTCAAAGTTAAAACAACAGAATCTGATTTTGTTACAGGAATTTTCTTGCAAAAATCAGTAGTCATCATCCACATGGTCACACAGCCAGTATTGATGGCTTTAAGACCTAAATATTCCACATATTTTTTACTTCTTTCATCCCGCACACTATGATAATACTCATTATGCAACATGTGCCGATAAACGTACTTCGTATGCCAGTCACTTCCATTTTCAGCACTTACACCTGCTCCTGCTCCTACAAGGATACATCCCCTTAATGGACGATAATTGAATATATTGATATTCCATTGAGGATAATAGGTTGTAAGATTTGGAACGAGAATATTTGAACCTCCAACAAACTTATAGTCACTATTGGCAAAAGACTTGACAGCAGTTAATCCTCGCCATGCCTGATACCAGTGAAATGGTGAAACATGGGTGGGCAGTGTACGGACAAAATTATCATGGAATATTGGGGTCAACTCCTTTCTCACACATTCCATGATTATATCATCGCCTTTATTGTCAGAGGCAATGCTTGTATCCAATAAAAGGATTTGTTTCATTTATGACTAATTCAAATATATAATATTGCTTTTTGTTTGTATATTCTTGTTTTTAATAATATACTTATGGATAAAATCATAAATTTTTATTTTTAGATTAACTTTTGACAAATAATAATTTATTCGTTTAAATTGTTTTTCCATCAAGTACTTCATTAATATATTGTTTTTTGACAAATGTTCATATAACTTAAGATTTATCAATCCATAAAAATCTTTATTATTAAATAAATTATTATACAATAAAGTTTGTTCTTTTAAAGAATCTTTATTGTTGCCTAATTGATAGTATATCCCTTCAATAGCAGATAATAATAAGATAATTAAATGTTTTCCAATATGATAAAATTCTTCATTATTTAAGTGATATAATTCAGATAATTTTATAGCAGCCTCCTGAATTGATTTTTGGCGATATAAAATCATTTCTATTGAATTTTTCTTATTTTTCAATGAAGTGACCGTTGAACTGTCATATATATACCCTAAAATTGAAGTAGTTGCAATACCATTTATATGGAGTAGATAATCATATAAAAACAATCGATCTTCAGAATGCCAAAGTTTAGGATTGAATCTTATACAATTATCTAATAATATCTTACGCCTAAAAAGTTTTCCCCATGGACTACAACGATGCAAGATATCAGTTTTTGCAATGGCTGTCTTTATTTGTTCATTCCCAATATATGTTTGAGTCTGATATGTAAAAATCGTCACATCATTTTTAGTTTTGATTAAATATCCTGCATAAACTAAATCAACATCATCATTTGTTGTTTCATAAATTGATTCAAGGAAAGAATCAAAAAGATCATCATCAGAATCAACAAATGTTATCCACTCTCCCTTTGCAGATTCAATTCCTAGATTTCTTGCAACGGAAGGACCTTGATTAGTTTGATGAAATACTTTTATTCGATTTTCAACAGATGCGAATTTTTCACATATTGTTAATGATTCATCTGAACTTCCGTCATCCACCAGAATCAGTTCCCAATCTTTGAATGTCTGTTTTATGATTCTTCCAATCAAAAATGGTAAGATTTTACTGGCATTATAGACTGGTATAATTGCTGAAATTTTTGGATACATTATCAATTTATATTAATATATATATTCAAAATTTGTATTTCGTATATGTAATTTATCAATTTTACTAAAAACTCTGATTTGTTCATCAATGTCTTTGTGGACGAGTATTTCTTATTTATTTTCATGTTCCCCTTCTCAAATGCCGTATTGATCGTATTCCCCATATCAAAGGATATAGCGGAATTCTCAAATACATCCTTATTTTGTATTTTAGCATTGTATACGAAGACTGTTTAATGCAAATATCTGGATGATTCAATAATTTTATTAACAATAATGTTGGAAGTAAATAAGTATCATTTACAAACCTACTCTTCTGCCATGAATTTAATCCTAATACATTTGCAACAGATATACGATGTTCTTTTTGTGTAAAATCCAAATTACATATCGCATACCCACCAAATGAAAAATAAGCAAATGTTTTGAATACATATTTAAATTTTATATTATTAAAATGAGCTTTGAAGAACATATCTGAATCAGCAGCAATATGATAACGTTCATCAAATCCACCTAATTCTCGTACTCTTTTTGTCTTTAATAATTCTCCTTGATGACAAACACATGGAGAAGTAAATATCTGATTCAATTGTGATATATCAGTAAACCAATCTTTCTCTCCTGAAGCAGTCTGTTTTCTCACAGTTGTAACGATAGCCTCAGCATCTTCGTTTTCTATCTCCTTGATTATACTATCAAGAATTTCAGGATTAGAAATATAGTCGTCACTTCCTAACACATAAAACCATTCGCCTTTAGCATCGCGAACACCTTTATTAAGGGCATTATAGATTCCAGTATCAGGTTCTGAAACAACTTTAAGACTGGGTGTTATCTTTTCAAATTCATATAGCAACTCAGCTGTACCATCTGTTGATGAACCATCATAAATCAGATGCTCGTGTTCAGTTTTGAGTTTTGCCACTGATTCGATGCAACGAATCAACTGCTCACAATTACCTGCTTTTATACAGTTGAATGTCGCTGTTACACAGGTTAGCTTCATATCGTAAAAGATCCATTCTGGCTCATGTTATTCTTTTGTCTAATCATTTCATCAATTTTTCCATAATATGAGCAAATCCAGGTATCCGTTTTACTATGATAGGATGTATTGTTTTAAGATATTCTTGGAATGGTTCAGGCTTGAATAGAATAGATAGCAATAAATATATGCTTATACCTACTAAAGCAGAAAACATCAGTTCTGCCGCCCAACCGACTTCATGGATAGGAATACTAACAAGAAGTGGCCTAATCACAAGTCTTGTACCTAACACAGTTAACGACATTGCAATGGTAAAGATAATTGATGAAATGATATCAGCCACTTGCATAAAAAGTGTATAACCCAATAATCGGCCATTGGCAAAAGTGTTCACTAAAACAGCGAATGGTCCTTGGAAGAATGCCCATGCAAGCATGAAAGTCAAGACACCATATCTCAATGATATGACAATCACAGCAATACCTACAATTTTCTTTATGGTATTCAGAAGAAGAAATACATCACTTCTACCCATTGCACTTATAGCCATTGTATTTATTGTATTGAATGGCCCAAGTGCAAATGCAAAACACGCTATCATGACATAAGGGACTGCCATCGTCCATTTTTCTCCATAGAGTAGAAGAATCAAAGGCTTCGCACATAGGCAAAGACCTGCAAGAAAAGGAAACACGAGATACGTTGAGCACATAATCATCCGCCGCATCCCAGATCGAAGCCTTTCCTTATCATTTTGCAATTGCGCCAATGCAGGAAAACTCACACTGGTTATTGTTCCATCGATTGAAGACATTAGAAGGTTTGGAATTGCTTTCCCTTTGTTCACAAATGCCAAATCGGCAGGAGTGTAGAACTTTCCAATGATAAAACCTGATAAATTGACATATATAGTATTTAACATTCCCGCAATCGACATTTTCCATCCATATGAGAATAGATTTTTCAACGACGAGAAACTGAACATCAACTTTGGACGCCAAGCAATTATCATCCAGTATGCCAATACTCTGGCGATGCTAGACATCGTGCTCGACAAGACGAGAGCCCAAACGCCCCACCCCATGTATGCAAACACAATTCCACAAACTGCCGAAACAGTACAAGTAATTAGACTAATCCAAAACCGTCGATCAAAAAGCATCTTCCGATTCAATTCTGCCGATTGAACAGAGTTAATCGCTGAAAAGATGAAGGACAATGCAGAGACCCTAACTATATTCTTCAGGATTGGAACATTGTAAAAAGTGGCAATCCAAGGTGCAGAAAAAAAGAATATGGCATAAATACCACAAGAAACAACAAAACTTAACCAGAAAACAGAATTGAACTGCAATTCACTTACTTCCTTCCTCTGGACAAGAGCATTTCCAAAACCACAATTTGCGAAAGTCCCTGCTATGGCGAAAAAAATCGAAAGAAGCGCAACCGTTCCATAATCATTTGGTGTCAGGAGCCGTGCCAACACGATTCCCACAACAAACTGTACAGCCTGAGTGACGGTTTTTTCCATCGTCGCCCAAATCGCCCCCTTTGCCACTTTGCCGGATAGATTATCCATCTGAAAATCAAATTCTTCCCTATTTTATTCTATCTTCGTATCAATTGCTTGAGATAATTGATGATTCTTTCAGAAGCATGCCCGTCAGAAATATTCGCTTCTGATATCGCCTTACGTCGTTCATTACATTTGGGATCAAATCCTTTTTCAATCACTAATGTCAATGTTTTCTGTAGTTCATCTAAATCATATACATCATAAAATGTGTCGAATACCTTTTGAGAAGGCGGCAACGGAGTAACGCCTGTATCCATACGCTTCAAATGGATAATTGGCTTGCCAGTTGCTCCATATTCTGTCAAGAAAGAGCAACTATCCGTAATCAATACGCGAGATTGGAGAAACAGATCCTGATATGAGCTGTCATATCTGGCAATACCGATAGTCTCCCATGCCTTATAGTATGCTTCCACTTCGTCGTGTGACATAAATCCATATTCTTCAAGATATTTGCGAAGAATGGGATGCGGTTTGAATACCCATTTTTGCTCTGGATGTGATCTGGCATATTCAAGAAGAGCTTTTCCACTCCAAAGAAATGTTCCAAAAGGAAACACATATCGACGCTTTGCGTCTGGATGCGGTAAGGAAAAATGCGGTGCATACACGATGAATTCATTCGTAGTGTCATTCATCCTCCCGCCGAAAAAATCCAGAGCTGGATGCCCCAACCCAATGAAACGTGTCGTACATTTCCACCATTGCCATGAATCACGGAATAGTTTGGCCCAAGCCTCACTCATGCAGATATAAGCATAAAGGAAACGATGAAATTCAAGATGACCTTCATATTTTATATTACCATGGCTCGGGACAAAATATGGCACATAAAAAGTTAAAGCGTATTTTGAAACAACTTCTGGCTCCTGCAATTTTGAAGGCTCCCATGGTTCTGAATAAAAAACGACATCAGGTGAAAAAGTTGATAATTCGATGGCCTTGCGTGGAAAAAGTGTATATGTCCTCACGCACTTGTCACCTAATGATGTGAAAAATGCCTCTGCATGCTGATGAAAATCCTCAAGATCCTCATCTTTCGGCATAAATTTTTCTGATTGCAGATTCCATGCCGTCAGTCCTATCATGGGTTCAAATACATTGGAATCACGCATTCTTTCATACAGCTTCTGACACTTCCATTTTGCAGGTTCGCCGACTAGAAATATGACTTTAATCTTATCACCATTGGATTTTTGACGTATTCGCTTCAGTACATGATTGTAATTGCGACTGAACACAATCGTGCGTCTTACATCATATAAAAAAATATATATATGTTCAGCCAATCCCAGAAGATGGAGATGATTCAAAACTCTTTTTATTTTATCTTTTATTGAAAAATCTGACATAGTATTCCACCATAATAATGGAATGTTTTCATTATTCACATTCTATCTAAGTAATTTAATGGATTTTATTCCACAATCTAACAATGATACCATGCAATCTTCTCAACATCATGTCATTCGCTGCCACAACCATGCGCGTCTTGACCATAGGACTGTTGAATCTCCATGCTCTTATATTATCATCCGGATACTTATGTGGAAGTGCTTTTTCCAAAGGAAAGTCTAAACTTCCTTCTTCATCTTCACTATTGTTATCAAATATTGTTTCTAAATCATTGATGTGCAGAAATGAAATCCAATTATCAAAATTTTCTTTTTGACACTTAGCTAATAATGAAAAATCAAGATTGTTGAAAATTGATTCCGCATTGAGATTCGTAAGGAAAAAATGTTCATCTTGTGTGTTTGTTTTTGGTGGAGGGAACATCATCGGTAAGCCATGAAACCTTGCAAGTTCCTCCGTACGCGATTCAAATGGGACGATAACCGCTGGTGTACCAGCAAGGATTGCAAGAATTGCTCCATGAATTCTATGCCCGAATGAAATGTCCCTAGTGGCAAGGAAGTCCATCCACGGTTTTCTGTTGAGAAAGAATCTCATCCGGTTTTCCTTTGCATACTTTTGAAGAAGTGCTTTGAAAACAGGTAAAGATTCCACAGCCTCATTGATTAACCGTCCATTTGTCAGCATGAACTGCTCAAACACATTCCAATTTTGGGAAACGAAAATCGACTCTTTGAATTGGTCTGCCAATCTATCGATAAAATTCCAATCTTGCTCACTCGCCCGATAATTCAAATTGAAAGCACATCGTTCAAGACTTTTTGGGGGCAGAAGGGATCTCTGTGGAAGAATTGCTCCATAAGTGTACATTGAAGGGCATCCTACAATTGTGAAATGCTCTTCCCGTCTAAAACCAAGCATTTCTAGATATCGCCCCGTAGTTTCTCCGCGCACTCCTATACGTGCTGATTTTTCCAAGATTGCTCGAACAAACATCTTGACTGTATCATCAAATCCAGGGGCATGTGGAGACCAGACACCCGATGACGCCCGAAGTCCAACGCAAGGGACGATGCAAGGAATCTTCAATCGATGGACTAAATCAGTTAGGCGTCTTAATAAATAAAGAAAAGTATCTGAGAAAACATCTGCAAGAGGACAGATGAAAGCGTTACAGGTTGCATTGATTTCTTCAATTTTTTCGTCAGAAAAACCTTGGAAATGATAGTATCCAGTTGGTATAAATTCTACAGATTCATCTGTCGCCAACGCATTCATTACCGAATACTCGTATGCGAGATCACCGGGATTTCTTTCTATATGGTTACGATACCGTCCAGAAATAATTCGCGTTGCTTGTCGAGGGTCTTTGAGACAGTTGAAAAGATAACGCATGGCATTCACACACAAAATCTATGAACACGATTTCGGAAAAGCGCATTGATATATTCGATGATAGACGCCAATCTTTGTTCATCTCCAAAGAAGAGAATACGAAGTTTAGGGATACGGCGAATACCCATAACGGCATAATGGCATAAAAGAAACCAGCCTAGAGCAAGTGGCCAACGTGACCAACGTGTCAAGGGAAGGAAAGACAATCCAGTTTTACCAATTTGAATCAGCGGCCATTCGTGTATGATATATACGCCCAGAGTTGTTGTTCCGAAGGTGGCAAGGTATGCAATCTGCGGGATGTGTGACAGAAGACAATTGATGCCCCATAGGATTGATACTGTTCCTGCCAAACCGACAGACATCCGTCCAAAGAATGCAAGCAGGTTCCAAGGATCGAACAAAATGTCACGCCAATGTGATGGGGCATTCCAGAAGTTCATCCGAAATGCGAACGAGTCCCCTTCAATAGCAACAACAATTAACACCAAGGCAGTGCATGTTAATGCGACATGAGTGAATCGCCAAAGAGGGAACTGCCGCAGGGCCATCAGCCCAAAGATAAAGAAAGGAAACATGTACATGGTCTGACTCCCACCAAGCCAGACAAGCACGATTTTGAAACGAGATGTCAAAAGCAAGCACACACACCAAATACATGCAAAGCCAATCCATCGAAAGCGATCATTAGGCAAACAACGGTAAATAAAAGCTGAAAGCAGGTAAATAACGGCAAATGTTCGCAAAAACCAGTGTTCGTAAATAACATGTTTGATAGGATACCACACAATTAAGCCCCAGCCGTGCCAGCCCTTCATGACAATTAGAACCAGAGCAAAGACCAGCCCAAACGTTGCCATCGGCCACAGGAATCCTACAATACGGGCTATTATTTTTGACCACGATCCTTTTCTTAACGTGGAAAACGACAAATATCCGCCAATCACAAAAAACACTGGCATATTGAGAAGAATCTTAGTCCGTGACATGTAGGGAGACGGCTCTAGTGGACCAGCTACGACACCCCACCTCGAGAAATGTCCCCAGACAACCCAAAGCATCATCAATGCCTTAGCAACATCGAAGAGTGGATCTCGTGTATGTCCGTGAGTGGGAAGAGATTCTTTTTGAATCATTTTTTGACTACTCTCTTAAACGTCAAAATTTATGAACAAATCGCCGCAACATCAACTCAGCGATTTCAATGTCCGCAGGATGCGTGACCTTGAAGACTTCACCATCACGAAAGATATTTTTTCCTATGGCCGATGGTGGAAGCTGCACGGCCGGATGTCCATTTGGATATTCTGGGTCAAAGCATTCCAAGATTTCAGGGAAACGGTAGGCATCCGGCGCTTGGATAAGGAAATAATCATCACGATTACACGTCCGCGCATGGCTTGATCCTAGAGCATCGGTCACATGAAGTGTTGTCTGCACCCAGTCGTAGTCGTCAAGAAGCAGCATCATTTCATCAATCCATTCTGGTCGTGTAAGCGGACAAGCAGCATTGTTTTCTATGACTTTTTCGCAATCAGGCCATTCGTAAGCGATGAAATCCAAGGCATTCTTGAAAGACATGTTTCGCGTCGATCCTCCTTCAATTGTCTTTACTCCATAGGTGCGAGCTATGCGTCCACTTGCAAATTCTTCAGAATTGAGGACAACGATGAAATCATCCAGAGTCTTTGCCTTGCGCATGCACTCAATGGAATATGCAATCATTTCCTTGCCAAGAAGTTTCAAATATTGTTTAGGTTTGTCTGCTCCAAATCGCATTCCAATACCGCCAGCGAGAATTATACCAATATTTTGTCTCATTGGAAACCTTTCGTCTCAAAAAAATTTGCTCTAACAATACAACCACAATTATGCTACACGGTGTGGAGGCGTCAGCCCATCAAGATATGCATTTAAACTGGCTGATACCATTTCCGTGCCACAAATCTGAACATCGTAAGACGAACCTCCTATATGTGGTGTTAGAATAAGATTCGGACAACCGACAAGCGGTGAATCGGATGGTATTGGCTCATTTCGCGTCACATCAAGAGCCGCTCCAGCTAGATGCCCAGATTTCAATACATAAACAAGATCTTCCTCCACCACGATTTCTCCACGTGCTGTATTTATAAAATAGGAACTTGGCTTCATCGCAAGAAATTCCTTTCGAGTAAACATGTCTCGGGTATTCTCATTAAGTGAACAATTGACGCTAACAATATCTGCGACCAATAATAGTTCTGAAAATGTCACTGGCATCACATTGCTTGGCGCATTTGTGATGTCAATGTGTGGGCTGTATGTCACTATTCTCATTCCGAACGCAGAAGCTTTGGTTGCAAGCATACGGCCTGTATTCCCAAATCCTACAATTCCAAGTGTCATATGGTTTATTGATTTTCCACGATATTTGATAAAAGGACTATTGTTGTCAAGTCCCCAGACAACATCTCTATATTCATTTGGCTTGGTGCTTTTACCTCCTGTAAGACTGCCAGAATGAATAAGGTTATTCGTTAGCGTCACGTTCCTCGTCATATCAAGAATATAAGCCATGATAAGATCTGTTGCTGCACCAGCATTGCGACCTGCATTATTGCAGACTACGATGCCATGTTCGCGTGCTGCAGTAACATCTACAACTGTCTTGACTCCACCTCTGCAACACACAATAATCTTTAATTTTTTTCCTGCTTCTATGACATCTCTTGAAATCGTATCATATTCGCAAATCAATATATCATAGCCTGAAATGGTTCGGACAAGCTCTTCATGGGGCATAACTTCATGATTTATGAAATATCCAGCATAGTCGAACTTAACGCGCCCGCTAAAGCGCTCCTCAAGCCTATGCTTTAGCAATTCCGCTGTCACCAGAGCTTTCATTATCATAACTCTAACCTGATTATTTCACAAAACATCATAAGAAACTAACGAAGAACACATCGACTAACATTCATTATTAAAATATTATTATAAGCCAATTACAAGACTCTTAAAAACAATGTTTTCACGGCTTTACAAAGTAGGAGTGAAAAATATTCTTGCCACCTCTCTCAATTTTTATTTATTTCATTATTTTTGAATGATAATTTATTTGTATAAGATTGAATGTATTATTTCACATTCTTATTAGCAAAAATATACATAATCTGTTGTAGCATTTTCACGATGAATTACTTTTGCTGGATTTCCGATCACAATACTATGATCTTGAACATCAAAATTCACAAGTGTATTTGGAGCAATCAACACATCATTACCAATCGTTATTCCACCAATAACAGTTGAATTGATTCCAATTTGCACATTATTACCAATTTTTGGAACCCCACTGTGTTTGCCACCAGAATTGCCTATAGTTGAGCCTTTATACATATTGACATTCATACCAATACTTGCTTTACTATTAATTGTTATATCTCTTGCATGAACCATTCTGAATCCTGGTCCAATTTTTGTTGAAGGATGTATTTCAATACCAGTTTTACGAGAAAGCAGGAAACGAAAAATATGAAATATTGGATGAACAATGCAAATCCTGTCATCCTGTAATATTCTTAAATATAACATATACTTCAAAGCAGGTCTGAATAATATTAATATTATAGCTTTTACACTCCCCGAAAAATTAAGTTTTTCTCCTGTCATTCGATAATAATCTTTTGAATATACACTAATAAAACTCATAATATTTTGATTTATAACAGAGAAATCTTATTCCTTACTGAATATTTATTGATTTCTTCCAATTTATTTCTTTATCCACCTGCTCTAAATTACTAAATCTTACACCAGACATTATGGATTGAAATTTATTAAATGTATTACCAAAAGCAAAATTATCCTTACAATATCGCTTAATTCTATTGAATAATGTTCCAGGTTCTTTATAATATTCCTCATATGTTATTTTCGACATTAATGGTTCTTTAAGACCAGCAAGATCACTGATATGAAAATACATCATCACATATTCGGATTTCATTATTTTTTTATTTATATATATTTTGGGGAAAAAACGAAAATAGCCACCTCCAGAATAAACAATTTGTCTTCCCCACCAATTAATAGGACAGACAGGAAACTCTTTTATATTAATTCCTTTATATGACACAATCACTGGAGTTGTTGAATTAAATTCAGGAAAACCTCCAAAATCACGCACTGCCGGAAAAACAGAAGCATCCATCTCAATACCATTCTCTGCAAGAATTTCAAATGCCCATGGATTCTTGCTTGTTATCGAAAATGCAGGTGCTCGATAGCTTTTCACTTTTTTACCAATACATTGTTCTAATGAATCAACTGCAATTCTTGTATCCTCACGACATTCATCCGGTTGCATTTTGTCAAGCCATGTATGGATATTTGAATGGCAACCAATTTCATGTCCATTTGCAGCAATTTTTTTTACAACTTCAGGAAATTGTACTGCCATTTGTCCCAAGCAGAAAAAGGTAGCAGTAATTCCTGAATCAAAAAGGACTTGAAGACATTTATCCAAAGTCCTATCAAATAATTCATATTTTTCAAGCCGCCCACCTTGGAATTTTTTCTCAATATACCATTCCTCAATGTCCAAAGTGATAATATACATATTCAATAAATATTTAAATAATCATAATATGTATCTTTACAAATTACTAACAATTAAACTTTATAACATGCACTAACCCAAACTAGATCCTCTGTTTTAACTTCAAATTCATCTTCGTTTGAAGCATTATTGCAAGCTTGGCACAATGGCACAATATATCGTTTCTTATCAGTACTATTAACTTTTATGACATGTCCTCCAACAGGTTTTGTCGTTGATTCTCCACAACAACGACAAATTAATTTACTATAATTTTTACCTGTATGTTTTCGCCAATGATCAATCCAACTATCACAGCATGTACAGTCATTCTCACCATGAAGATTCTTAACTTTTACCATTATATACCTCTTATACTTCCTTTAATATCTTCGATATATACTATAATCAAATTAATATTGATATAATCATTCAGCCCTATATAACGGGAAAAATGAACCTTTCGGTTTTTCAACTCTCATTCCCAATAGAGAGTCATACTTCTCATGCATGAAAATTTTCTTTCCAATATGGAATCGATATAGATCATCACCTCGATAAAATGATCGCTTGAATTTAAAAAGGCTATCCTCTTCACTACCAACTCCACCACCTAGATAAAGTGTATGGCAATTGTTTGAACATCCCCACAGTGCTGATTCATACAATAAAAGATTTGTCGGTGCGAGATGACTGTAATCCTTCAAAGAACCAGACAAATGATAATTCATCCGCCCATTTGTTGCCAACATTATGGATGCAGCAATGACCTTCCCATCCAAATCCGCATAGAATACCTGAGCATTCTGAGGTAAGTCATTCAAAACACTTTCATAGAATTGCTCATTAAAATAGTAATAGACTTCCGCATGATCTTTATCCATCGTACCATTGTAAATCTCACGAAAGACATTGTAAATGTCTGGGAAGCGTCCATTGTAGATTTTGATTCCGCTCTTCTGTGCCTTACGGATCATGTTACGGTTCTTGCTGATGATGTTCGCCCAGATTACTTCAGGTGATGAAAGATCCATGACGACCGTCTCCCCCAGTGGTACGACTTCATATGTATCCGCCCAGACTTGATTGGCAATGACCGGATGGAATCTCACAAATTCGCAGACAATGCCATGCTTTTCACACCAATGCTCATAGACTTTGAACAATTCTCCCCTTTCATCTCCTTCAATCAGCCAGCCGCCATAACCATAAGGCGATGAAAAATCGAAGAACTTTCCATATTCAAGACATCCATTGAAATGTTGATCTTCCGCCACATCCCTCTTCATGACAACATTGATTCCACGGACTTTTTCGTCTTCGTAATGGAAAAGCAATGGTTCACCATCACCATGAAGTTTGAATGCCTTCACATAACCGCTCAGCCAATAGACATCATAATTCTTGAACGTGCGGACAATTGCATCCCATTGTTCCGCCTGTTCCAATGTATAGACAGTCAGCATGATGTTTGTTTAAGAAATTTGTATATCGTATTGATAATGCGATGCATGTCATCGTCATCATAACGCTGGTCGCAGACCAGGCTCAGTTCATTATCATAAATAGCTTGTTCTTCTTCTGTCAATTGGTGAACTTCAGATACAGGCCAATGAACTGGACAATAGATTTGATGGTTTATCAAGTGTTTTCTCAGATTGTCCCGATGATCATCGGGAACCATGATGGGCACGAACATCGGGCAGTCACATTCTTCGAAATCTTTGAAAATAGCATATTCTTTAAAGGCTTCAAGGAGAATTAATGCATTGCTTCGACGACGGTCACGAATGAATTTGACATCAAGTATACGTATCCAATCATAATCTTGTTTATCCATCAATTCAATGCCACAATGCTCAAGCATTTCTTCAGCTTGAGTAAATGTCTTTAGAAAATCCTTTGAACCCATGTTCCCTTCCATGTAGGCTTTCTTGGCCGCCATGGCTTCACGTCTCAAACGGACATAGTCTGAATTCTCTGGAAGTGGTGGCAATGGATTTTTGAAGCCCCATGCATAGCCTCCCGTATAGAATCCAGCCCATTTTCTGAGGCTACCGAAATAATACTGGGCATCTTGGTATAGATGATTTGAAAACAGAGAGTGTGTTACATCGCGGATGACGATGCCATCATAATTTTCAAGCTGGCTGTATCCTGTATAGCCGAAAAAGTCCATCAATAGAACGGAATCTGTTGTAATGTTTTCAAGATGCTGTTCCGCTCCAAGGACTGGATAAAATACCACCTCTATGTCAGCTTCAAGAAATGGACGGATGATGCTGTCGCAACACCATGACGGAAGTGAAATAGAATTGACTTTTGAGGCTCCCTGTTGAAGATCTGCAATAATAGCCTTCAATGCAGAACGACCTGAAAGAAACCAGTGTGGTGATTCAGAAAAGAGAAAGTTTCGATCGCCATTAACAGGAACATCCCAAAACTCGCTGCCAATTTCTTTCATTTATTGTTTCTTCTAATCACATTAAGTGATTCAAGA
>JAEEGL010686003.1_pt1 | contig 16929 bp, 16 predicted proteins | sample 9134231 | NCBI WGS metagenome assembly JAEEGL01 (sample SAMN16246548, study PRJNA631951) | gut metagenome | biome: gut microbiome; feature: rumen; material: fiber-attached | host: Bos | place: Iran: Karaj | collected 2018-10
CATAATGGCTGTCCCCATCCCCAACTTTGATACTTCTATTATAACAAAAAAAGTGCCTCAATCCTAGATAAACACTGGATTTGTGGCACTTTTACACAAGAAAAATCCGTGGCATCGCCGCGGACTTTGTCTACAGTCTGAGGGTCTGACTTTATGAGTCAGACCCTTTTAGTGTGTTGACCCTCAAAAAGGATTGCCACTAAAAGATTTTGAATATCTTAAAAATGCTGCGCATGTGATAATACCTGTTGCGCGAACAACATGCTTTTTAATAAAATGAGAAATCTTCTTGTTATTTATTGTTAATTATTTGACAGATATATGTTATAGTGTCTATTGGCTAATTTGCTTACGGCTTTATAACACATCTACTACTTATAGAAAGGAAATGATAAATGGCTAAACATGAATTTTCACAATGGGATGGTTTTGTAGGTCGCGTATGGAGAGACAATATCGATGTGCGCGATTTCATTCAGAACAACTACACTGCATATGACGGAGATGAGTCTTTCCTGGCAGCGCCGACAGATGCTACCAATACTCTCTGGGGCAAGCTTCAGGAGCTTCAGGCACAGGAGCGTGCAAAAGGCGGAGTCCTTGATATGGACACGGATATTGTATCTTCTCTTACTTCTCATGGAGCAGGTTACATTTCTGAAGAGACAAAAGATTTGGAGCAGATTGTAGGTCTTCAGACGGATAAGCCTCTTAAGAGAGCCTTCATGCCCTTTGGCGGTATCACGATGGCTGAGCAGTCCTGCAGAATGTATGGGTATGAACCAAGTGAAAGACTCCACGAGATATTTACAAAATATCACAAGACACACAATCAGGGCGTATTTGACATCTATACACCTGAGATGAAGAAAGCCCGCCACAACAAGATCCTGACAGGTCTTCCGGATACATACGGGCGTGGACGTATCGTGGGCGATTACAGAAGAGTTGCCCTCTACGGTATCGATTATCTCATTGAAAAGAAGCAGGCTGATTTTGCGGCAACAGAGCGCCAGGGTATGCGCCGCTACGACTTCCAGCTGCGCGAGGAGATAACGGATCAGATCAATGCGCTTAAGGGTATGAAGGAAATGGCAGCCATCTATGGCATCGACATTTCAAAGCCTGCCGCTACAGCCAAGGAAGCTGTTCAATGGCTCTACTTCGGATATCTTGCAGCTATCAAGACGCAGAACGGTGCAGCTATGTCCGTGGGACGTGTTTCTACCTTCCTGGATATTTACTTCACCCGTGACCTTGCAAAGGGCATCATCACAGAGACAGAAGCCCAGGAGATCATTGACCACTTCACAATGAAGTGCCGCATGGTTAAGTTTGCACGTATTGAGTCTTACAATCAGCTCTTTTCCGGTGATCCGGTATGGGCTACTCTTGAGGTTGGCGGTATTGGTCTGGACGGACGTCACCAGGTTACAAAGACCTGCTACAGATTCCTTCACACTCTGGAGAATATGGGGCCTTCACCTGAGCCAAACCTTACAGTTATGTACTCAAGCCGTCTTCCCGAGAACTTCAAAAAGTACGCTTCCAAGATATCAGTTACTACATCTTCCATTCAGTACGAGAATGACGATGTAATGCGTGTCACATGGGGCGATGACTACTCAATCTGCTGCTGTGTATCTGCAACAGAGACCGGTAAGGAGCTTCAGTTCTTCGGAGCCCGTGCAAATCTTGCAAAGTGCCTTCTCTATGCTATCAACGGCGGGGTTGATGAGAAGTCGGGAGACCAGGTTGGCCCCGAGTACAAGGCTATCACTTCTGAGTATCTTGACTATGATGAGGTTATGAAGAAGTTTGATCAGATGATGGACTGGCTTGCACACCTCTATGTCGGAACACTTAATATGATCCACTATATGCACGACAAGTACTACTACGAAGCATGCCAGATGGCTCTTATTGATACGCATGTACGCCGTTCATTTGCTACAGGTATAGCCGGTTTCTCACACTGTGTAGATTCACTTTCAGCTATAAAGTATGCCAGGGTTAAGGCTATCCGCGATGAGAACGGAATTGCCAAGGACTTTGAGATAGAGGGCGATTTCCCCCGCTACGGCAATGATGATGACAGGGCTGATGAAATTGCTATATGGCTTCTTCGCACATTCATGGGCAAGCTTCGTCACATCCATACCTACAGGGATTCAGAGCCTACAACTTCAATCCTTACGATCACATCAAATGTCGTATATGGTAAGGCTACAGGTGCTCTCCCTGATGGACGCCCGGCAGGTGAGCCTCTTTCACCCGGTGCCAATCCGGCATACGGCGCAGAAGTAAACGGACTTATCGCTTCACTTAACTCAGTTGCAAAGCTTCCTTACGAAGAGGCTCTCGACGGAATCTCCAATACGCAGACCATCAACCCGGGTGCTCTCGGACATACTGAGGAGGAGCGTGTGAACAACCTCGTAAACGTACTTGACGGATACTTCGATCAGGGTGCACATCACCTTAACGTCAACGTGTTTGGCAAGGAGAAGCTTATCGATGCTATGGAGCATCCTGAAAAGCCTGAGTATGCAAACTTCACTATCCGTGTATCAGGATATGCTGTTAAATTCATCGACCTGACAAAGGAGCAGCAGCTTGACGTAATCTCACGTACATGCCACGAGGCACTTTGATAAGTACCGGAATTATTGGAGCTTGGAAATGAGTGAAATTATTGGATATGTAAACAAGCTTGAAAGCTTTGGCGCGGTGGATGGGCCGGGGGTTCGATACATCATTTTCCTTAGCGGATGCAGGATGAGATGTGCCTTTTGTCATAATCCTGAGACCTGGAAGGAGGGCGCAGGTCAGCAGTTTACAGCTGATGAGCTTTTGAAAAAGGCCCTGAGATACAAGCCGTACTGGAAGAACGGCGGTGGCATAACTGTTAGTGGAGGAGAACCCCTTCTTCAGATCGATTTTCTGCTGGATTTGTTTAAGAAAGCAAAGTCAGCCGGTGTGAGTACCTGCATAGATACAGCCGGGGAGCCATTCACCCATGAGGAGCCTTTTTATTCAAAGTGGAAAGAGCTGATGGCTCTTACAGATACGGTACTTCTGGATATTAAGAATATCGATCCGGATGCCCACAAAGAGCTGACTGGAGTAGACAACACCAATATCCTTCAAATGGGAAAAGAGATTTCCGATATGGGTATTCCGATCTGGATACGCCACGTACTTGTTCCCGGAGGAAGTGATAATGATGACTACCTGCATCGCACCAGGGAGTATATAGATAGCCTGTCATCTGTAAAGAAGGTTGAGGTACTTCCATATCACACTCTGGGCGTTCCCAAATACAAAGAGCTTGGGCTGCCATACCGCCTGGAAGGTGTGGAATCTCCATCAATTGAACGCATTAACAATGCAAAGAGAATACTTGGAGATGTTTCCGGGATAAAAGAATAGTCTAAATAATTAAGGGTGGAGTCGATTTGATTCCGCCCTTTTATATTACATTGAACCGACAAAAGAATATATAACACACATAACACATATATTGCAAATAACACAAATAATATATATTATCTATGCCATGAAATATTCTTGGATTTTTTAATCCAAGAATATATACTTATACAAAAGACACATGGATTTCGGATGTAGTTTTAGTATAGAGAACAAGAGGTGAATATGGACAGAATAATAGAATTTCTAAAAGCAAGGAAACGCAGAATAGCGATGTCCCTTATGGGAGTAATCATTTGTGCGATAAGTGTGGGCGTTTTTAAGCTTGCTGCGCTTGGAGTTGACCCTTTTCAGTCGCTGATGAGCGGGCTGGATGCGCTTATCCCTATTGATTTTGGAACGTTGTATGTCATAGTTAATGTAATTCTCCTGAGCTTCAGCCTTATAGCGGACAGGCACAACATAGGAATTGCGACATTCATCAATATGTTTCTTCTGGGGTATATTACACAGTTTACCTATGATATGCTTCAGAAGGTTTTTCCTAATCCGTCGATGATATTCAGATTTATATGTCTTTTTGTCGGGATCGTTGTCATCTGCATCGGTTCAGCGCTATATATGACTGCGGATCTGGGTGTGTCTACCTACGATGCGGTGGCAATAGTTATTTCAGGTAAATGGAAGATTGGCAAATTTAAGTATGTCCGTATCTGCACGGATCTTGTATGCGTGATATCGGGCTGCATCCTCTTTATGATTGCAGGTAATCCTGCATCCAGGATACCGCAGATAGCCGGCGTCGGAACGATCATTACGGCATTTTTCATGGGGCCGCTGATCGAATTCTTCAATGAGAAGATCGCACGTCCGATGCTTAAGGGTTCTAAGAAGAGTGAGTATTAAAAATCTGCAAAAGCGGTTTTTTTCGTCAAACTGAAATATTTTTTGATGCGTATTGACGCAACATAATATATTTACGATTTAGGAGGGATATTGTGAAAAGATCAGATTTAAAAAGAATGTTTGCATCCATGATGGGGGCAGTTTTAGTGGCAGGCTCAGTCTATGGGTGCGGAAAAGCGGATGTTGCGGCTCCCGCACAGACAGATGGCGGCAGCACGACAGGGGAATCAGCAGAAGCTGAAAATACTGCAGCTTCAGAGGAACAAGGTGTTTCGCAGGAAACCACTGCTGATGCAGGAGAGAAAGCCTCCGATTCTGCTGAATCCGGAGCGGAAGAAGCTGACAGCTCGAAATCTGAAGAGGGCGATTCTGCCGCCGCTGATGACTACTCGCTTGTCTGGGAGGACAATTTTGACGGGGACGAGTTAAGTACGCAGGACTGGAATGTTGAGCTTCACGAACCCGGCTGGGTAAACGCTGAGCTTCAGAGGTATACCTCGCTGGAGGAGGGAAATATTGAAGTAAGCGATGGCACCCTTAAGATAAAGCCTCACATCGAGAAGATTACAGGTGAAGATGGAAAAGAGGCCGAATTTATAACGTCAGGGCGTATCACAACCCAGAACAAGCATGACTTTACCTATGGAAGATTTGAAGCCAGGGCTAAGGTTCCGACCGGGAAGGGTTATCTTCCGGCTTTCTGGCTCATGGCTACAGATGAAGGCCTCTACGGCCAGTGGCCCAAGTGCGGTGAGATCGACATCATGGAGGTAATGGGGCAGGATACTTCCAAGAGCTACCATACCATCCACTATGGCTATAGCGCCGGAGACGGACATAGGGAAAATCAGGGGATAAAAGAGATTGAGACAAACGGTTTTTCTGATGATTTTCATGTGTATCGCGTCGACTGGGAGCCCGGCAAGATAACCTGGTACGTGGATGACGAGGAGATCTATACCACAGGAGACTGGTTTACAGGAACCGATGAAGACAATCAGATTACATATCCTGCACCTTTTGACCAGAATTTTTACATCATACTGAATCTCGCTGTGGGAGGAAACTGGGTTGGATATCCGGGCGATGCCGAGAAGGCTGAGATGAATGACAAAGAGTTTGAGGTGGACTATGTCAAGGTCTATCAGAGACCTTCAGAGGAATACAAAAATGCAGAGGAAGTTGCGGTACGCCCTGAGGGAGATGCTTTGGCCTTCAGGGAAGCCGATGCTGAGGGCAACTTTGTCAATAACCCCACCTTTACAGAGGAAATTGGCCTTGACCGCTCAGAAAAAGCCGATCCTGATAATTGGAAATTCCATTTTGAGTCAGATGCTTTTGGTTCAAAGTATGAGCTGTCCGATGAGGGAATCACGCTTATCCCCAAGACGGCGGGCTCTGTGTTCTACGCTGTACAGCTCAAGCAGGAACACATTCCTATGTACAGGGGATGGGAGTACGAGCTGAGTTTTGATGCATACTCTACTGAAGAGAGGGAGATCACGGTTGACGTTGAGGGACCTGACAGGGGATGGATCAGATACTTTGAGGATACGCCTGTTAAGATAGGAACCGAGAAAAAGACCTATAACCTCACCTTTACCATGAATGAGAAGAGCGATCCCAACGGCTCACTTGAGTTTAACCTGGGACATATGGGAACGCTGGCGCCTGTTACCATTACAAACGTAAAGCTCGTTCACAAGTCGGGCGAAGAGATCTCATCGGGGGATGCCAAGACCATAAGGCCGGATGGCAACTTTATATACAACGGCAGCTTTGATCAAGGTGAAAAGAGGCTTGGATACTGGGAGATTGAGGATAAGGATAAAGAATATGTCTCTGTTACCAACGAGGACAATATAAGACAGCTCAAGGTGGTTGTTCCGGATGATAATACTCCCGTAAGAGTTTTGCAGAGCAATCTTTCGCCCTTAACAAAGGGAGAGTACGAGCTTTCTTTTAACGCAAGATACGCTGATGGCGGCGCTGCAGATGGACTTACCGTAACTGCCGGAGGAAAAGAATATATCCCGGAGCTTGGAACGGAAGATAATGAATTCTCTGAAAAGTTTGGATTTGACGCTGATCTGACGAGGGAAGAATCATCCATAGAGCTGATGTTCAACAAGAAAGGCACATATTTAGTTGACAACATAAGCCTTGGAGAGTCGGCACTTATAAAGAACGGCTCCTTTAACGCGGGGCTTACAGGCTTTACGCCTTACATTTATGACTCTGTAACTGCTAACTATGTCATAGACAGCATGAATGGAAATGACAATTCATTTGCCATAACCATCGATGACACAGTGGCTACTGATTCGGGAAATGCCTGGTATATACAGCTCAATCAGGACGGAGTGACACTTACAGAAGGAAAGAGCTACAGACTTACCTTTAAGGCCAAGTCAAGCATACAGCGCAAAATTGCCTACTCGATCCAGCAATATGAAGGGGACTGGACCAATTACAGTCAGACTCCTGACTCTGTGGAAATAGGACCTGAGTGGAAGACCATTACTTCAGAATTCAAGATGGAGTATCCGACCGATACAAATGCAAGATTTAATATCACACTTGGATCGGTAGATGGCACCAGGATCACTGAAAAGCACGATGTGTTCATTGACGATATAGTTCTTGAAGAACTTCAATAAAATCATAGCCTGGAACTAAAAAACCCGTCTTATCCGACCGGATAAGACGGGCTTTGCATGGCATTTACATTATTCTTTCGAAGCAAGGCTCTCGACTTCGTCCCTTACCTTTTCCATTGTGTCTGCAAGTGTCTCAGTAGAAGATGAGATGTCCTTTGCGGAAGTTGCAAGATGCTTGATCTTGTCGTTTACCTGGGTAACGATATCTAAAAGGTCAGCAGTTTCTGAGGTTATTGTCTCAAGGGCATTCCTGATATTGTCGTTTGCAGCGCCGCTGTTCTGGGCTGTTGTCTTGGAGTCGGCTGCCAGGTCGTTAATCTCACCGGCAACTACTGCAAAGCCCTTACCTGCATCGCCTGCCCTTGCGGCCTCGATTGCGGCATTGAGGGCAAGGAGATTTGTCTGGTTGGCAATCTCGACAACCTTCCTGTTGTTGGTTTCAAGCTCTCCGAGATAGGAAGTTATTGTTGTCATTGAGTCATTTACCTTGTTGCAGAACTCATTGACATTGGACATATCATCGGAGATCGCGGAGCTTTCCTCGGCATTGCTTGTTTACCGGTACTGATCTCGTGCATTGTGGCGTTTACGGAGATGAAATGCTCATTTATAGTGGCGATGGCATCGAGAATGCTCTGTTTCTGTCTGTCGAGTTCGGCGCGCTCGTGCTCGACCATAAGCTGGGCTTCTTTCTTTTCGGTCTCAACCAGATCCTTGAGATAGTGTACGCAGTTGGAGCTGTGGTTGAAACCGTTGAATATTGCAGTTGCCATGTCTTTGCAGGTGGCATAGCCACAGCAGGAACAGTTGATCCTGCGGGATTCAGCGGTTGTCTTGTTCATGTCGTTAAATACTGCGTTTAATTGTGCCTCGGTAGGTATCTTATGAGCACATTGCCTGGATCTGTCGGTATATTTGCGTAGGTAATCTTCAAGACGCAGATCCTTAAACTGCTTGTTAAGTGCAGCCAGACGTTTTTCAGGTGTGAGCGGCCTTGACCATGGGCTCTTTTTGGTATCTTTTTTCACGCGCTCCTGAATCTCGTGGATGTTGTAGAATGCACTTATACATTTGTTGCAGCCCACACAGTTATCGTTGGTAAATACTAATGCTTCAAATTCATTTGCCATCTTATCAGTCTCCTACAATGTTTGTAAAATCGCACACATATTTATTTTAGTACGTTTTCATGTTGAATAGTGTATTATGTAAATCGGTTTATGAGAATTTAATTATTTGATTATTCAGGATGAAAAGGATAATATCATCTTAGGACAATGCAAATGAGGAGACATAGAGATGGCTTATGTAGTTATTACAGATAAACTTGAAGTTACAAAAGAAAACGGACAGGTTATTCGCGGGCTGATCTACAGACCTGATGCGGAGGGCTCTTTTCCGACAGCCATATTTTCCCACGGCTTCGGCTCCAACTACCGCGAGCTTATGCACTATGGCAGCGGATATGCAGAAAATGGTATAGTCTGTGTGTTTTTCGACTTTTGCGGCGGGGGTATGGAATCGGAGAGCGACGGAACTATGCTTGAGATGACGGTCATGACGGAGGCAGCGGATCTCGTGGCAGTCATGGAGAGTGTCAAGTGTCTCTCGTATGTGGATAAAGACAAACTGTATCTTCAGGGAGAGTCCCAGGGAGGTTTTGTGTCAGCGATAGTAGGAAGGGCATATACTGAGGATGTAAAAGGACTTATCCTCTGGTATCCGGCTTTTGTCATTCCTGAAGATGCCAAGAGGCGCATGGAGCAGGACGGGGATGAGGCAATGGGGCTTAAGCTCAGTAAAGACTACAACAAGGTTGCTGCAGACATTGATGTTAAAGACCTGCAGACCGGTTTTGGAAAGCCTGTTCTTCTTATCCACGGAAACAAGGATGACATCGTTCCTATAGAGTATTCAAGAACAGCTGCCGCCAACTACGGCTATGCTACGCTTCGGGAAGTTCAGGGTGCAGGACATGGTTTTGGCGGAGAGTTCAGCGACATGGTCAGAGATACCTCGATTGACTTCATAAAGATTTACGAAGGAATTACAGGGTCAGAAGAGTAAACCATGACATACAATAAACTGCATCAGATATTAAAGGCAGGAGGTCGTCGCTCTGAGAAGCGATTGATTTCCTGTTTTTTTGCAGTTTAGGAACCATGAATTACAGGTTATGCATAACCTATTGGCTGCAATATTATGAAGTTTTATTCCGAAAAATTTATTGTAATTTTGGAATTGATTTCACGATATCATGATACAATTATATTGGATTATTATACGGCCATATTTTGGCTAAAAATCAGTAAGGAGTTAATCGGCGTGTATACTTTTCAGAGCGAAGTAAGAAGAGCATTTGAGAACTTAAATGTACCAATGCTCGTAATTGCAGCTGCGGGAGACGGAAGCTTTGTGCCTCTTATAGTTTCAAAAGGATTTCTTGCTTTTAATGATCTTACAAGAGATGATCTCAGTGAGTATTATGGCAAAGATATCAACATCGGTCTCTATGAGAAGGTTCATCCCGATGAGAGGGAGAAGCTTCGGACGATAAGCATAGATTTCCTGAATAAACGTTCTGAATATGATCTTACTTTCAGACTGATACAGGAGGATGGATACCACCTGGTACATGCAGCAGGATACTGGCAGACCATGGATGATGGCACTGAACTTGCTTTCCTTTTGTATAACGATGTTCAAAAACATGAAGAGCGCCTTTTAGAGATTGCCAAGAAGTATAAGCTGTTCCAGAAAGATGATTTCTATACTGATTCGCTTACAAATCTTCCCAATCTGAATTATATAAACAAATATGGACAGGAGAAGACAGAGCAGATCAGGTCAAATGGCGGCACACCGGTTGTCATGTACTTTGACATAGATTCCATGCAGTCCTATAACAGACGTTATGGTATTGAAAAGGGCGATGATCTGCTTGTCCTTGTTGCCAACGTTCTTATGACTTCTTTTCCTCATGGCCTTGTTGTGCGCTCAACATCGGATCATTTCGGTGTTATAGACATATATTATGGCAAAGAAGATATTATAGAGCGGATTGACAGCATAAATAACAAAATAAAAAGCATGGCCTTTGGCACTACGACCGGAATAAATGTCGGGATTTTTGTGATTGACAGAGATGTCTCTTTTACAGAAGCCATGGATCATGCCTTGAGAGCAAATAAACTTATTGGTGAAGATTTAAACAAGTACTACAGATTTTACACGGCTGAAGATGACATTCTTTATAACCATCAACGATATATCATTGAGAGTTTCCAAAGAGCTAAGGAAGAGGGCTGGATAAAGGTCTTTTACCAGTGTTTTTTGCGTGTCGAGACAGGAAATGGCATGGGCTTTGAAGCTCTTGCCCGCTGGATTGATCCCGAGAAAGGAATGATAACTCCCGACAATTTCATACCTGCGCTGGAAAAGTATCATCTGATGCATGAGATGGATCTGTATATCTTTGAGACGGTATGTAAAGAAATAAAGATCCGTTACGATATGGGGCTTCCGCTGCTTCCGGTTTCGGTGAATTTTTCCAGACAGGATTTTGACTATATCGATGTAGTAGGCGAAATTAACAAAATCTATGATGAATATGATATCAGCCAGTATGGTATAGATAAGAGCTATTTTTTGATTGAGATCACTGAGCAGGGAATGGCTACAGCCACAGAAAAATTCTACACTCAGCTTGATGAAATAAGAAAAAACGGCTATAAACTCTGGGTTGATGACTTTGGAAGCGGATATTCGTCACTTAATGTCTTCAGTAATTTTGATATTGACTTAATTAAGTTCGACATGAAGCTCCTAATGAACCTGGATGCCCATAACGGGGCGAACCGCATCATAATCAAGGCGATGATCGATGTTGCCCACAAGCTTGGGATCCATACGCTTTGTGAGGGGCTCGAGACCGAGGAGCAGCGACAGTTCCTCATAGAGGCAGGGTGTGAACTTGCACAGGGCTTTTTATATCACAAGCCTGAAAGTCTTGATACCATTCTTCAAAGATTCAACAAGGATATCCCAATCCCTAACTGGGAGACAGAGGATGAGAGGAAACGCAGGGAAAACAAGTTTTCCAATTAGATGTAATGATTATGAGGCAAACCTTAAGGAGACCATAATACAAAACGGAACCGTCAGACACGGTTCCGTTTTAAAATGTCAGGTATCAGTACTGGAAATCAAAGGTCCAGGCGCCTTCAGGTCCAACAACGGCGTTGTCTGTCTTGGTCACATAAAAGCTTGCGTCCAATGTGGAGTGGCTTATGTATCCTTCAACGGTTCCGTCATCGCTCGTAAATAGCAGATAGGTATCGCTGTCAGGAGCATCCTCCACTTCTCCCCATCCGTGAAGCTCCTTGGAATCGTCAAAGTGGATCAGGATGTCATAGGAGCCGCTTTCCATACCTTCTGTTATGATAAGGTAGCTGTCGCCTGTATAATCGCCATAATAGCCACAGCGTGTGGAATCAGGCAGCTGGAAAATTTCATTGCTGACAATGTCGGCAAGAGCGCTTGCAAGACTGTAGGCCTCTCTCTTATAGCGCATGGCCTCATTGTACGAATACATCATTGGATAGATAGAACCCTCTGCGTAAGTGGCGCTCATCCTTTCTGCCATTGTGGGAACGTATTTTTCCCATTTCTCATATTCTGTAATGATCTCGTTGTAGCTTGTAGGATTGCTTTCCTTTATCCTGTTTAGAAGACTTTGAGTTTCTTCTTTGTATACAACTGTTCCCCATCTGCTGAGATCATTCATTGCGGTCTGATTTTCAGCACTTATTCTGAGCTGATCATATTTATCATACAGCTGATTAACACTTACGAGTTCATCTGACAGTGAAGCTGATCCTGCAGCAATCTCATCGATTTCAGACTTGATCTGGTCAGCATAATCTTCTGACAGGGCGGTATTATCTGAATCCTCTGCCTGATTTGAATTCTCTGTCTGATTTGAAGTCGCTGTCTGTTCGGATTCGTTTTCTGTAGCAGCTTCCTCTGCGGGAGCGGCTTCACCTGCATTGTCTTCTGAGACAGAGGTATCGGCCTCAGGCTCTGCCGGCTCTTCCTTGTCAATTTTTTCAAATGCAGAAGGCACTTCATCCGGTGCTTCAGACTTTGCAGAACATCCGCCAAGAACCACTGCTGTAGTCATAAGTAAAAGTAGAATTTTTCTTTTCATTTTTTCTCCTCTCATAAAACACAGCTTTTATAATGACACAACTGGTGACAATCTGCAATAACAATACAAGGACATACACTTAATAGCTGTTGCTGATATAATAGTAGATAGAGCAAAGATATCCTGAAGTTATCGAGGAGGGAGATAAGAGCATATGGGAATTCTTTTTGTAAACGCGTGTGTGCGCGAAGATTCACGGACAAAAGGGCTTGCGGAGGCGCTGCTGGGCAGACTTGGCGGTGAAGTGTCAGAGCTGAGACTGGAAGATATTGATTTTGAGAAGACAACTGAAGCTTTTTTATCAAAAAGAGATTCTCTGATAGAAGAGCGCATATTTGATGATGAGAGCTTTGCGCTTGCCAGACAGTTTGCAGAGGCAGACAAAGTAGTCATAGCTGCGCCGTATTGGGACCTTTCTTTTCCTGCAAGTCTGAAGCAGTATATTGAACATATAAATGTCCTGGGAATAACCTTCGAATATACACCGGAAGGCATTCCCAGAGGACTGTGCAGAGCAGACAGTCTCTACTATGTTATGACGGCAGGCGGCAACTACGTGCCTGAAGAATTCGGATTTGGATATATTAAAGCGCTCGCACAGAACTTCTACGGTATAAAAGATGTAGAGCTCATAAAGGCAGTTGGGCTCGACATCTATGGAGCTGACGCGGGGAGCATACTTGAATCTTCATATCTGACGATCAACCGGCTTTTCCCTGCCTGATCCTGCAGATACCCTGTGTCATGGTGCCCATAGGACAGAACGTGCACCAGGTGCGAGGTCTGTAGAGAGCCATGACGATAAGCCCGATGAGTGTTGATGTGAGCATGAGGCTGTAAAATCCATAGCTGAACTGTGTGACCCAGACCGGAACTGATGTAACTGTATATGCCCATTTCCACGGCACTTTAAAAGTCCAGAACAGCTTGACTACGGTCCTGAGGGGAGCATTGCCTCCAAAGACGAGATAGGTCTGATACAGCATGTTTCCGAACATTGTCATGAAGAATGCCAGAAATCCGTATCTGAAGAGGGGGCCGTACATCCATGCGGGCGCAACCTTTTTATTGGTCTTTTTGAGTACAGAGGGTATAAGGGCAAAGAGCTTGCCCCTGCCGCAGTACCTGTTGCAAAAAGCCTTTCCGCCACCGAGCGAGGCTATTATGATCGGAACAATGAAGTCGATCATGCCAAGCCAGGCAAAAAGTATATTAAAAAATCCAAGTGAAAAATAGATTATTGGCCATATCCATAAATAGTCGTTCCAGCGTTTCTTTTTCATATTGCGATACCCACTCTTTCTATAAGATTTATGCAGCCTGTCGGGCATGTCCTTGCGCATAGTCCGCATCCGACACAGGAATCTGCGTCAACCACTGCATATCGCCCGAAAGATGTACTTATTGCGCCCCTTGGGCACGCATCCTGGCATGCTCCGCAGCATACGCAGACATTTTCATTGATCTTTGCTAATCTTTTCATCTTTGATGTACTCCACTGTTTACATAATTGTTTTTGATGCAGCTTGTTGTAAATTTGGTTTGATAATGCTAATATACATGGTATAAAAAATATATCAAGTACGCAGATAATATATATCTGGTAAGAAAAACCTGAGTAACGTGAAAGGAGACGGATCATGGCAGATAAGGAAAAAAGTGTCCATGAACCTCTGTGTGAGGATATTGCAGGAGAGGGATGCGGTCTTAAAAAGGTAATCAATATTATAGGTGGAAAGTGGAAGATAATGATCTTGTGCGTTATGGACAATGAGGGAACAATCCGATACGGAGAACTCAAGCGCAGGATATTTGGAATCACTAACACAATGCTTGCCAATTCCTTAAAGGAAATGGAAGACGACGGACTTGTAAAGAGAACGCAGTACATGGAAATGCCGGTCAGAGTTGAGTACTCACTTACCGAGAAAGCTGAGAGTATTGTGCCGATACTGCTTGAGCTTAAGAGGTGGGGAGAAGAGAATATGTAGAAGAAACAGGCATGGTTCAAGATAACCTACTTTTATGCAAATGTAAACGCTTACAATGCAAATGTTTAAGTGATATTATTATTACATAGTTGTAAGTGATTGCGGAAAAAGGGGGTTATTCTATGTCAGTACACGTTATCGATGAAGCAAACCGCTGTCTTCAGTGTCCCAATCCCAGATGCAGGGAAAACGGATGTCCTATTCACACAAATATTCCTGAAATGATACGCCTTTTTAAGGAAAACCGAATGATGGAAGCTGCTCAGATGCTGTTTGAGAACAACCCGCTTTCCATGGTCTGTTCTCTTGTATGCAATCATGAGAACCAGTGCGAGGGCAATTGCGTCAGAGGAATAAAAGGCGAGCCGATCCATATTTCTTCAATCGAAAACTACATATCAGATTCCTGCTTTGAGAGACTTGAGCTAAAACCTGCTCCTTCAAACGGCATGAAGGCTGCAGTTATCGGTGCCGGACCTGCAGGGATAACAATTGCTATTATTCTTGCGCTGAAGGGATACTCCATCACGGTTTTTGAAACGCATGACAAAATTGGCGGAATCCTGCGCTATGGCATTCCTGAATTCAGGCTTCCCAAGTCTATTCTTGACAGGTACTACAAGAAGATGCGTGAGCTTGGTATCAAGTTCAGACCTAATTTTGCGATCGGTGGATCGACAGGGATACAGGATCTTTTGAACGACGGATACAAGAGCGTCTTTATCGGAACCGGTGCCTGGAAGCCAAGAAAGCTCGGCGTTCCCGGTGAGACCTTCGGCAATGTATTCTATGCGATCAATTACCTGAACAATCCCGACGTCTATGAGCTTGGTGATAAAGTGGCCATAATCGGAGCCGGAAACGCTGCCATGGATGTTGCCAGAACAGCTATAAGACATGGGGCAAAGGAGGTAGTTGTCTACGTCAGGGGAGATGAAGTAAGCGCATCAAAGGCAGAGTTTGAGTATGCCAAAGTTGATGGTGTGAAGTTTGAATACAGAAAGTCCATTGTGAGAATCGTGGATGAAGGTGCTGTGTTCATCGAAGATGGACCTGATGGGGATAAGACAGAGCGTCTTTACCCGGCAGACAGCATTCTGATCGCAATATCACAGGTTCCGCAGGACCGTATCGTTACCCATGAAAAAGAACTAAAGCTCAATGAAAACGGCAATCTGGCTACTGATTCCAAGGGAGAGACCTCTCTTGCGGGAGTATTTGCATCGGGCGATGTGGTGACCGGAGCCAAGACTGTAGTGGCTGCGGTTGCAGTGTCCAAGCAGATTGCAGAAGACATGGACAGGTATATGAAGGCAAACTTATGACCCGGTCACTCTTTTCATCACCTTACCAACGGGGTGATATAGTACCAGCATGATAATAAAATTACCGCCGCAGTGAATAAAGTCCCATGGAATTCCTGCGATCCACCAGGTGATGGCGGTTCTTATGCCTGAGGCAAGGCCGCCAGTGCCTACGCCAATCACAAAGCATGGGATTGAACACAGAGCACCAAAGCAAAGACCAAATATTGCTGAGAGCACAGCCCAAAAAATGGCATAAGTGCTCTTCCTGAAAATCCATGCTATTCCGGCAAGCAAAGGCCAGGCATAAAGGTACATGATCCACCACAGATGAATCCCGTAAAATGCACCTTCTATCAGGATAAATACCGGAATCACCGCGATGATCTTCCGGCCAAAGACAAGTGTAAACATGATGATCCAAAAGCTTGTGAGTTCAATATTGGGAAGCCCTGAGAGCACAAATTTGGATACTTCGATAATGGCAACCATTATACCTATCTGTGCGATGTCAAGAACAGAGAAACCTTGCGATGTCCGGTCATATTGCAACTATCTTTATTCATATGTTGCTCACTGAGCTTTTTCATAAGCCCAGGTAAACTTATCTTTGTCTGTAACAGGCTGGGAGTCAGCTCCATACTGTCCATATTCACCGTTGACATATAAAGACCAGTAGGCCCCGTCCTGTGCATAATCAGCGCGCTCATCATTAATATACTCTATCATGATCCCATATTCGCTGTCAGAGCCTTTATAGCTAAAACCTGAACCGTTTCCTGAGAGCTCATCCATGGCCTGTTTAAGAAATTCGGCATCTGTTACAAGATCATAATCTGTAACTTCGCCTTTGCTGTTTTTCACCTCGACCACAATGCTCTTAGAACCGCGTACTGCTGATGGCCTGTTAAATGTATAAACCGCTGCAAAAACAGCAACTAGTGTCACCAATATAACTAATCCGATTATTACTGTCTTTTTATTATTCTTCATAAGTCCCCTTTCCAATCTGAAAACCTTGTTATATTCTATCATCACATGATCAGAGGGTCAAAACATCCTATTCTTCTTTTTTAACACGTATCTTTAAAGCAGTGGTGGATTTGTCGTTGACTGGTGGCGAATCTGTCGTTTTATTCGTTTATCTGTCGGTATGATGTGGTAAATATGTCTGTGACCATTCATCATTCTGTCGCTATCAGGTGCCAAAACTGTCGCTGCAAAACGACCGTAATGCGCATATTTACTGAAGTAAGACAGGCTTACTATACTTACTATACATATAACTATGCATTTTTGAATCGAAGATTCAAAAATGCCGCAAACAAGCCATCCTAAAGCGACTGCGTCGCAGGGCTTGTTTGCCTCTCGTATCATGTTCTCACGAAACCCGCAGCTGGTGCGGGTTTCTGGTATATCATTCAAGA
>JAEEGL011790312.1_pt1 | contig 16929 bp, 12 predicted proteins | sample 9134231 | NCBI WGS metagenome assembly JAEEGL01 (sample SAMN16246548, study PRJNA631951) | gut metagenome | biome: gut microbiome; feature: rumen; material: fiber-attached | host: Bos | place: Iran: Karaj | collected 2018-10
CGCTCGGCGCGAGCATGTTGCAAGCAACATGCTTTTTCAATGGCCAAAAGCACCCAATCTGTGCATTTTAGACAAAATGTTTTAAGTAAAAACATGAAAATAAACTAAATGAGGAAAATGAATTGACTGGTTTAATTATCGTAATATTATAATGTTATAACATTTGAAAGAGCGGTATACCATCTTAAGAAAATTGAAATACATAACACAATAGGAGGATTGAAATGAAAAGGGAACTAATAGCTTATGCTCTTGGTACAGCTATTTTGGCGGGAACTCTGACAGGATGCGGAGCATCTAATGCAAATAGTGCAGGTGCAAATGATGGAGCAGCCGTTTTAGGAGCAAAAACCGGAACAGTAGAATTATGGAATGACAAATTAAATAATACAGATCAATCAGCGATAGATGAGCTCACGGAAAGCGCATCCTCTCTAAGCGGAGTTAACGTATCCTGCGTGGCTTATCCTGACACAGCTTCTTACCAGACAGCACTTCAACAGTCAATCACAACGGCTGACGCACCGGGGCTTTTCACCTGGTGGAGCGGCCCGCAGCTGATGACACTTGCTGAGAGCGGAAATCTGGCAGATCTGACTGATATATGGAATGAATATGTTGTTCCTAACGGTGTTGCAGACAGTGTTAAAGACTCACTTACATACGATGGCAAAATCTATGCAGTACCCTACAGCATAATCTACAACATGATCATCTATAACAAAAATGTATTTGCTGAAAACAACATTGAAGTACCTACCACCTTTGATGAGCTTTTAGCTGTATGCGAAACCCTTAAGTCAAAAGGCATCACACCAATCGCACTTAAGAATGACAGCTGGGCAGGATTTATCTGGTTCCAGGCGATGCTCGCTGCTTATGATCCGGATCTCTATCAGGGCGTTTGTGACGGATCCATAGCCTATACGGATGATAAGGTTGTTGAAGTAATGCACATCTGGCAGGACATGATTGATAAGGGATATTTTTCAGAGCCCATGCAGATTACAGACATGGACAAATCCCTTGCAAACGGAACTGTTGCCATGATGCTTGAGCCTAATTATGAGTGCAAAAACCTGACCAATGATTATGGCATGGAGCCCGAGAAGGATATGAGCGTATTTGTTGTTCCTTCTATGAATGGTGAAAAGAGCATTATCTTTTATGAAATCGCACCTCTTTGCGTAGCTGAAAACAGTGATGATAAGGACTCTGCCAAGGAAGTTCTTAAGAGCTGGTACACAAAAGAGAATCAGACAGTATTCACTAACGTAACAGGATTTTTGTGCACCAGTCAGGTTGTCAGTGAAAATGCAACCTCCAATCAGATGGTTAAGCTTACGCAGGATGATAGTAAATATGAAATGATGCTTCGGTACTATGAAAACACAAATGATGCCATAAGAGATGTGGCGTTAGATGAACTTATGAAATTCGAAACAAAGGCAGCTATGGCAGATGATATTCTGCCTGTGATTCAGAAAAAGGCTGATGAAGTATTCGGAAAATAAATTTGATCGTATAGCTGATTATGGGCGGGGGACATAATGTCCCCCATCCGTTTGTATGATCACGGAGGAGATGAGAATTATATGGCTTTTAAATCTGGCCTAAATAATAATAAGTCGGTTATAAGGGATTATTTATATATCGCTCCGGCTGTTTTGCTGGTGGCAATATATTTTATATCTTCAATTCTGTATACATTTTTCCTGAGTTTCCATGACTGGGACGGCGTTAATCAGATGATTTTCTGCGGAATAGATAATTACAGATCTCTTTTTGCAGATAGTAATTTTCTGATATCAGTAGGGAATACTCTTATATGGGTGGTGTCTTCGCTGGTGATATCGGTTTTACTACCGCTGTTATTGGCCATTATGATAACCAAAAGCTCGTTTGCAAAGCTTTTTACAAATGTCTTTTATTTTCCTACAGCCATATCTGCGACAGTGAGCGGAGTTATCATGGCAACACTTTTGTCTACATATGGAATTCCTTATCTGCTTGGACTTATGGGGCATCCTGAAATGGTAAAGGACTGGCTGGCGGTTCCCTATGTAAATACGTTTGTAATGATCCTTACGGGAATCTGGCAGGGCATAGGACTTAACCTGGTTTTATATGTGGCTGCTTTCAGAAATGTGGATCTTTCGCCGGTTGAAGCCGCCATGATAGATGGTGTAGGTGCAGTAAAAATGTATACAAAAGTGATACTTCCGTTGATAAGACCGACAATCATTGTGGTACTTCTAATGTCACTTGTAAACAGCTTCAAAGTATTTGATGGCATCTGGGTTATGACAAAGGGAGGCCCATATCGCTCATCAGAAACATTGGCACTTACAATGTATGAGGAGAGTTTTATCTATAACAGATACGGAAGAGGCGCTGCAGTAGCTATAGTCTTAACGGTAGTCATTCTTATCGTTTCATACTTTAACCTGAAAAATACATTTAGAGAAGAATAGAGGTACTGCCGGATGAAAACAACAAAAAGAACTAAGATTATATTTAATGTTATTTTATCGATAATATCGATTATATGGATGTCTCCCATATTCTTCGTTTTTCTGAATGTTTTTAAGACGAAGCAGGAGTACAATCTTGGATCCTTATGGGCTATGCCGCAGGGAAATTATCTTTTGGAAAACATAAAAACACTGGTGAGTAACCGTGTGTTGCAATCACTTATGGTTACATTGATATATGCCCTTAGCGGTGCGATTTTGGCGGTTATCATTGCTATGTTTTCAGCCTATGCACTTACACATCTTAGGATAAAGCATAAGTTTTTCTGGTTCATAATGATATATTGCGGAACAATTTTTCCGTTTCAGGTATATTTGATTCCGATTTTCAAAGCATATCAGAAGATTGGATTGTATAATACTCGTATAGGAATGATCATTTTTTATTGTGCTATCTGTATTCCTTACAGTATGTTTGTTTTCAGGAATTTTTTTCTGGGAATAGACAGGGAGTTGTGCGAGTCTGCAAGAATCGAAGGGGCTTCTGAATTTAAGATTTTGACAAGAATTTTCCTTCCAATGTCAACAGCGCCTGTAGCAATTGTCTTTTTATCACAGTTTACCTGGTGCTGGAATGATCTGATGTTTGGACTAACTTTTACAAAATCTGAGGAGACGCGTCCGATTATGGCGAGTCTGTCCATGATAGGTGGAGGTAACCCGCCGGCATTGTTTGTAGCATGCATTGCAACATCACTTCCAACTCTGATACTCTTTTTCATTTTGAACGGAAAATTTCAGACAGGATTTGCTTATATGAGTAAATAGTTAAAGAGGAGTATAGAAAAAATGTCAGAAAAAATATGGGATGTATATCTGATACACCACTCACACACTGATATCGGATATACAGAAAGACAGGATAAAATCACAAGATATCATTACGATTTTATCAGGCAGGCAATCGAGCTTTTGGACCTCATGCACCAGCAACAAAAGCCTGAATATCAGGGATTTGTGTGGCAGTGCGAGAACTTTTGGCAGGTCAAACAGTTTTACAGATTTGCAGATGATGAGCTTAAAAATAAATTCGAAGCCTATGTAAAAAGCGGTGAAATCGGACTCTCCGGCAATTATCTCAACATGACCGATCTGACGCTTGAATCTGCTTTTTCCGATGTTATGGAGCAGGTGGAGGATTACGGAAAAAGAATAGGCCATACCATTACGGCAGGAATGAGCGCTGACATTAACGGTCTTGCCTGGGGATATCCTGAGATTTTGTTCAGGCATGGTCTTAGATACTTTTATACCGCTTTACATCCGCATCATGGAATGTTTCCGCTTTATAAGAAAACATGCCCCTATTACTGGGAAACTGAAGCCGGAAACAGGATACTGATGTGGAACGGTGACCATTATCATTTAGGTAATGAGATGTTTTTGGTGCCTCATGCAGGTTCTGATTACACTTTTCATGATGAATATACTGATGGTCTTAGAAATAATTCTATTTTAAATAAAGATGCAGATTCCATAGAGCAAAAGGAACTGGAAATCTGTACAAAACGAATTGGGCGTTATCTTGATAATCTGGAACAGGAGGGATATCCCTATGATCTTGTTCCATTCATGGTATCAGGTGCTATTACAGACAATGCTCCGCCAAATATTGAAATAGCAAGAAGGGCCCACAAATTAACAGAACTTTTCGAGGGTCGCGTTCGCTTTAAGATGGTTACCCTGGAGCAGTTCTTCGAGCAGGTTGAAAAGCGATGCACCAATATTCCCACCTATAGAGGAGACTTCACAGACTGGTGGGCTGACGGTGTTGGTTCTACGCCTGCTGCTACAAAAATATATCTTGATGCTGCAAGAAAATATGATCTGTGCAAAAAACTTGATCCAGATAACATGGTCGTTTCAAATGAAGACATGCTAAGTGCTGCGGAAAACCTGATGCTTTACGCAGAGCATACCTGGGGGTATTCCAGCAGCGTATCAGAACCTTGGGATAGTATGGTAGAGTCTTTGGAATACAAAAAGACTGCCTATGCAACCAATGCTAACACAGCAATATCAAAGGGGCTTGATGATATCATGTCGGATATGGGAGAGGTGTCGATTCGTCAGGATAAGCCACAGCGTTATATTATTAAGAATCCACATAATCACAGACTTAGAACGAGCTGCTATCTGTATATCGAGTTTTGGGAATATATAGACGGGGTGTGCTATGATGCATCAATGCCAATAGTTGTTACAAACAGCAAAACCGGTGAAGTGCTGAAAAGTCAGGTGAAAGGAATTGCCAGAGCCACGCAGGTAGAGGTTGAAGTGGATTTGGAAGCAGGCGAGATGATCCTCGCAGAGCTTCATCTGGCAAATGATGAAGGGCTTAAGGAAAACACTGTAAAAAATCACGCTCATATAGGTGCAGATGGTATAGAAGATATACTTCAGGATGTACGAATAGATGAATATCAGATTGATACAGAATACTTCACCATCAGATTAAATGAAAATAAAGGAATCGAAAGCATTGTATGGAATAAGGATCAGACAGAGCTCATTAGGTCTGACAGTGAGCTTGCTCCTTTTTCCGGAGTGTACGAAATAACGGATATCGATACGACCCCCTGTGACGTGAGACGTCGTATGGGAAGAAATCGTAAATCTTGTGCGACACACAGATATTTAAGCAAACTCAGAAACAGAAGAATAGTTGAGGATGGTCCTGTTTACAGTGCTATAGAATTGGATTACGAGCTTATGGGAACAGGGATTTACACAATTTTTCTTAAAGCTTATGCCGAATTACCCAAACTTGAGTTTAATGTTCGAATCCATAAATCCAGCAGGTGGGAGCCTGAAAATCTCTATATAGCACTTCCTTTTACTGCAGGAAATGACAACAGCTTTTATGTAAACAAAACCGGCTGCATAATCAGACCGGGAATAGATCAACTGCCGGGAACCTGCCAGGACTTTTATCTGATTCAGAACACCATGGCTTGGAACAGTGGTGATAAAACAATTGCGCTAGTTACGAAAGATGCGCCGCTTATCGCACTTGGGGATTTACAACCAAGAAGGATTGTGCTTTGCAATCAGGCTGATGAAAAACGCAACAGAGACCAGGTTTTTTCCTGGCCTATGAATAATTTCTGGGAAACAAACTTTAAGGTTAGTTTGGGCGGCTTCTATGAATTTCGCTACACGTTAATGGTAGAAGAAAAATGTGCTGTCGCAGATGTTTTTGAGAAATGTGAATCTGAAAATGAAGGAATACTAACCGGATATGCAGAATAATAACGAGTGCTGCCTGTTGTTTGACGTTGGCGGAACAGGCATAAAAGTAGGTGTTTCCGATACTTTTGGAGAGCTGTCTGATGAGCTGCAGGAATACCCCTCGAAGGCGGAAAAAACAAAAGAAGAAATCTTTGATAACTTTTATAAAATAATCCTAGAGCTTAAAGGCGATAAAAAGCTCACTAAGATTGGCTTTGCGTTTCCCGGTCCTTTTGATTTTGCTAATGGAATAAGCCTGATGAAGGGGATAAATAAATACGATGCTATCTATGGGATTTCTATAAGAGACGAGCTTTTAAAGCGTGATAATAGCTTTGCAGAGACACAAATGCTTTTTTTGCATGATATAGAAGCCTTCGCACGTGGGTGCTATAGCTGCGGAGAAGCCGCTGATTATGACAGTATTATGTGCCTTTGCATAGGAACGGGCGCAGGCTCTTGTTTTATAAAAAATGGGCAGGTTATCAAATATTCTGAAAAAGGTGTTCCGGATAACGGATGGATATATAATACGCCGTTTCGTGAAGGTATTATAGATGATTATGTGTCAGTCAGAGGGTTAAGCCACCTGACACAAAGATCTATTGGTGAAGATATTGACGGATATGAGCTTTACCTGAGATGCCTTTCAATGGACCCGGAAGCACTGAGAGTTTTTGAAGCATTTGGAGAAATTGTTGTCCAGGCAATTGCGCCATTTATTGAGGAGTTTAAACCTGAGGCATTTATACTTGGCGGACAGATATCTAAAAGCTTTGCTTTTTTTGGTGGCCCACTAAGAAAGCTTCTTAACAGAAGAAATATCAGAATCATTTTGGAGGGAAATACTTCGAAACGCGCTATGCAGGGGCTGCTTGCAGAAATGAAGAAACTGTAGAAAAGGGGTTATTTTTATGGAACTAAACAGAGAAAAAGGGGCAACACCGCTATACCTTCAATTGGAGGATCTGATACGTATGGAGATAGAGAGCGGCAAATACGTCAAAGGAGATATCCTTCCATCAGAAAAGGAATACATGGATAAATACGATATTTCCAGAGTGACGACGAGACAGGCCCTGGCTGCACTGGTTCAGGAGGGATATATAAAAAGAGCAAGAGGTATAGGAACCGTTGTGTCTTATGAAAAAATCAGTGAAGCAATCAGCAACGTGATCAGCTTTACCGAAGAGATGAAAAAACACAATATTACTATGAAGACCTCATATTGCAAGATGGAACTTATATCTCCCGATACCAAGACGGCACTTTCTCTGGGGATTCTTAAAAGTGATACCTGCTATAAACTAAGCAGGGTCAGAGATGTAGATGGCAAACCCTTGGTGTATACGGTTACATATCTGAAAAATCTCATGGAGCTTCCGCTTGACCCGGGGTATTACAAGGAGTCCCTGTATCAGTTCCTGCATGATAAATATAACATTAACATAGTCAGGGGAAACGATACTCTTGAAGCGGCTCTTCCAAATGATGATGTCAGAAAAATGCTTCAGATTAGTGCTGATATGCCTATTTTTATCAGAACCCGCAAAACTTTTCTGCCAAATGACGAACTATTTGAATATTCCGTCTGTTACTATCCGGGCAACAGGTATAAATACTCGGTAGATTTATAGAAAGTGAGTCGTATGGGTAAATTTAGCAGTTATAACAACTATGATTTTGCTCCTGTTACTAAGATAGATGGTTATGACAGTCATGTTTTCAGTAATACAGAGGAAATGATCACAGAGCTGAATTCTGCTGTTTTACGTAAAAAGGAGCATGAAAATAAAAATTTGCTTGTGGTGTCTTTTGATCTCTATCCGGGTGTGAATAAGGCAGCTATCATGAAGATTGCGCGAAAACTCCGGGCTGAAGAAGTAATAGATATTGAAGATGCAGCAAAGCCAGAAAATAAGAAGTTTGAGGAATTCAAAGATTTTATAACGGACGATCGAGTTTTTGGTGTTATATGTCACAAAAGGCCGGAAGCTTTCTATGATGACGGCAAAAGGCTGTTATTATCGGATGAGATAAAGAAAAAGAGCGGAGTTATAGTACTTGTCGGCTTTGCTACAGAGTTATTTGCAAAAGCAGATATACATGTTTACTGCGACATCTCAAGATGGGAGATTCAGCTTCGATACAGAAACGGAATGGCTAACTGGAACTGCACGAATAATAGCGCGCCGTTTCTCACAAAATATAAGATTGGATATTTCATAGAATGGAGGATTGCTGATAGATATAAAAAGTCACATTTCGATGACATGGACTATCTGATCGATTCCAACAGAGATGAAAATCTTAAAATGGTGACAGGCGAAGCCTTTCGCGCCGGATTAAAGGTTGTTTCCACAAGACCTTTTAGAATGGAACCCTATTTTGATCCGGGAGTATGGGGCGGAAAATGGATGCAGAACATGCTGGGGGTTGGACAGAATGAGAAAAATCTGGCATGGTGCTTTGACGGTGTTCCGGAAGAAAATGCCATTAATCTCGGATATGGCGATAATGTGCTTCAGTTCCCGACAACTGATGTTACTCTGTATTGTCCAAGACAGCTTTTGGGAGAGAGAGTTCATGGAAGATACGGCGCCGAATTCCCGATTCGTTTTGACTTCCTTGATACGATAGATGGCGAAAATCTATCGCTTCAGGTTCATCCTCTTACAGAATACATACAGGACCAATTCGGTATGCATTACACGCAGGATGAAAGTTATTATATTCTCGATGTTGATGATGAAAAACAGAATTATGTATATCTGGGAGTTAAGACAGATGTTGACAAAGCGCAGGTTGCCCGGGATCTTAAGGCAGCGGAAAAGGGGGAATTATCTTTTCCTGCTGAAAAGTATGTAAACAAGATACCGGTCAAAAAGCATGATCATCTGTTGATTCCTGCAGGAACGGTCCATTGCTCAGGTGAGGGTTGTATGGTTCTTGAAATAAGCTCAACTCCTTATATTTTCACCTTCAAATTATGGGATTGGGGACGCGTAGGATTAGATGGTGTTCCACGACCGATTCATGTGGACCATGGACTTAAGAATATCCAGTGGGATAGAGATACGGAATATGTATATGAAGAACTGGTTCATCAGGAAAAAACAGTGGATGAAGGGCAGGGATACAAAGTTGAAAGGACAGGCCTTCACAGCAGGGAACCAATTGAAGTAATGCGTTATTCAATTGACCATCCCTTCGATATTGAATGTAATGATTCTGTCATACAAGGGAATCTGGTAAATGGAAGAGAAGCTGTAATAGAAAGCTGTGATGGGAGCTTTCCTTCTTTGACCATTCATTATGCTGAAAGCTTTATAATCCCTGCATCCACCGGAAAATTCAGACTGGTGCCTAAGGATAAGGATGTTATGGTATTACTGGCATCAATATCTTAAATTATTTTCTACATACATAGATTTTTAATTTTGTTTTGACGGCCTTGGGCTTGCTCCAATCGGAGTAGGTCTTTGTGCCGCCATTTTTCTTGAAGGTACGAATTCTTACGTAATACTTTCTGCCGGGCGTAAGCTTTTTGACGGTTTTAGAAGTCTTTGCTTTGCCTACGGTTACTGTCTTTACATTCTTTGTAAATGATTTGTCCATGCTGTACTGGATTTCATATCCGGTAATTCCCTTTTTCTGTTTTTTCCAGTTCAAAGTGATGGATGTCTTTGTTGATTTTGTCTTAGTAAATTTAGCCTTTTTCTGAGTCTTATCGATGTTTTCTGCAGCCTCAGTTTTTGCAGGCTCAGTCTTTTCAGGTTCGCGCTTTTCATAGGTAACAGTGCCGTGAGCAGGCTCCTGCTTGGGCTTTTCCTTAGGAGTTTCCTTCGGTTCTTCAGATGATTCTATACCATTAAGAATTCTGAAAACATATTCGTGATACTCGGGATGTTTAGCTGAATAATCATCGCAGGTCTCCACTGTAAGATGGGTGTTTTTCGGCATATCACCCCAAAAATCCACATAATCAGGCGCAAACCATTTTGCACAGGATGAAAGATCATATTCATCTCCGGGCTTTATATGTGCCTCATAGGCCCAGTTAGGTTCCGGATCGTCTTTAATATAATATGCGTATGGAGCACCCACTAAAGCAATATACATGGGCTTATTGCCGCCAAGAACAAATTTTGCAGTTTTCAGCTCTTCCAATGTAAGCTCCCCACCATCGGAAACAGTGCGTCCGTCTGCCAGTTTAATAACGTTGCCGCCTGATCCCCCTGCGGCCATAGTGTGAATACTGATGCTTGAAAACACTACAAGCGCCGCCATTATCATAATAATGGCATTTTTAAAACTTTTTTTCATACACTCACCTCTAAGAATTAGATTTAGAAGTCTAGAACGCGATCAGTCTCCACCCCACAAAAAAATTTATCACAAAAATACAGTGTAAAACAAGCTATTTTCAGTGGAAATACCATTTAGATTTCATTATTATTTATACTGTTAACAGAGTAAAGAAAAAGAGGATTTTCGATAATGAAAATTATAATCCATGACCTTGATGAATCTTATAATGAAAAGCTTAAAGCAGCGTGCGATAAAGTAGTATGGGCGGATGGAAAATACGCTCCCTGTCAGGGCTGTTTTAATTGCTGGACCAAGCATCCCGCTACCTGCAGCATGTCCGATTCACTGCATGAAATGTGCAGAATTGTGGGACAGGCAGATGATCTTGTCATAATCACGGATAACACATATGGCGGCTACAGTTCAAACGTCAAGAATGTCCTGGACAGATCAATCGGAGCATCGACGCCCTTTAGCACATATCGCGGATGGCAGATGCATCATACGCTTAGATATGGCCGCAAGGGCAATTTCAAGGTCATTGTCTACGGCGATATTGCTGATAATGAGAAAAAGACCTGGGAACTGATGATAGAAAGAAACAGGCTGAATCACGGTTATACGTCCACTGAGCTTAAATTCACGGATTCTATAGATAAACTGGAGGTATCAGAGATATGAAGACCTTATTCATAGATTGCAGTCCCAAGAAAAAACTCTCTGCTTCCGGATTTTTAGTGGATATGACAAGCCTTTTTGTGCTTGGAAACAAAAAGAAAATGAAGCTTCGCACAAGGGCAGAGCATGAAGAGATACTGAAAGAGCTTGAGGATACCGACACTGTGGTTTTCACAATGCCGCTTTATGTAGACGGAGTGCCCTCCCACATTATTCCCTTTTTAAAAACAATGGAGGCGTGGTGTAAAGAGCACAAGCCGGATCTTAAGGTCTACGTTATAGCAAATAACGGCTTTATCGAAGGCAGACAGAATGAGCCGCTTATGCAGAATATGGAGAATTTCTGTATCAGAAGCGGTATAAAATGGTGCGGCGGCCTCGGAATCGGCGGCGGTGTAATGATGAATGTTATGCGGATCATGATCGTGGTAGTTTTCGCAATCGCTGTTTTGAATCTCGTCATAACAGGCATGAATACAGGAAATTACTTGGATAAAAATGTAATTGTTGGATTCCTTAAGGATCTTGCAGAGGTTCTGTTTTTTGGCTGCGGAATCATTACCTTTGATATATGGCTTGCTACCTGCATTAACCGTAAAAAAGAATATGGAAAGCACTACACCAGAATAATGCTGCCTTCATTTATATTTATTCTTGGCGCAGATTTCTTTTTCATTGTGCTTTCAATACTTAAGGGCGGCGTGTTCAGGGGCTGGCTCTCCAAAAAGAAGCCTACTTTACCTTAGTTTTGAAGCACTAAGCTTCTCGAACCACGCTGTGGTGAAATCCAGAAAGAGCTTTTCCTCTTTGTTCAGCTTCTTGCCTTTGGGATAGGCCAGGACAAGAGTTCTCGTGGGATGACCCTTTAGCGGAATAAGAGATGTATAGCTGGAAGATGTCTGCATCCAGGAAGTGCCGGGAACAAGGGCGATTCCGTGGCCGGCTTCTACCATGGAGCGGAGACTTTTCATATCATCTGCTTCAAAGGCGATATCCGGAGAAAATCCCGCTTCTTTACATAAAGAAGTCGTGTGAATTCGCAGCTGGTTTTTCTTGTTATACGCGATGAAGGATTCGCCTGACAACGCCTTTAGGTCAATTTGCTTTTTCTTTGAAAGATGATGAGACTTTGGCATAACAGCCATGATTTCATCCTCCATCAAAACTACATAATCATATTTTTTTTCATCCACAGGGAGCTGATAGAAAGTAAAATCAGCTTCCTTATTTTTTGCTGAATTGCCCTGCAGGAAAAATACCCTTATGCCCGGATTTATCTTTTCAAAATCGGGAACAAGGTAGGTCATGAAATGTATGCCGCTCTGAATATTTATGCCGATTCCTGTTACGGAAGGCTCACGAAGGGAATTGATTCCGGCATCCAATGCGCTTAAAGACTGGTCCACGGCCTCAAGAAAGCGCTTGCCCTTATCGTTTAAGCTTATGGCTTTACCTGACCTGTCAAAGAGTTCGCACCCCAGTTCACGCTCAAGCTTCTTGATGGTGACGCTTATGGCAGACTGCGGAATAAGATGATGTTCTGCAGCTTTTGAAAAATTTTCCATTTGTGCAGCGGTTCTGAAATACCGCAGTTCCAGCAGGTTCATAGGGGAGTCCTCCTTTTTGTATATATATATTTATATATATGATTATATAGGTTTTCATATTTTTAATCAATTTATCCCTCAGATATACTTCATATTGACAGCGATTAATGGGTAAACAGTAACGAAATCCCTGGGGATTTTTGCTGTCAGATCCGCAGGTGGAGGAAAAGGAGAAAACTATGTATATGGGAGGAAAAAGGCCAAAAAGGAGAAGTCCCAAGTGGAAAAGACTTTTTGCAAAGCTCATGCTGACGACAGTCCTGACAACGACTGTTTTGGGGCAGGGCGGGGTGACATCAATTGCTGCTGAGGAGCAGGCTGCAGCGGAATATGCCGCAGATATGGATGTTTCAGTGGATGATGTGACAAATGACCAAAATGAGCAGGAACTTGATGAGGTTAATGAGATAACTCAGGAAAATCAGGAAGCTCAGACTGATGAAAACACTTCAGAAGTAACGGAACAGACAGCGGAAGAGAGCAAAAGTGATGAGCTGCCGGAAGAGACTTCTGAGGAAACTGCGATAGAAGATCTTAATTATTCTGATGTCGAAGAGGATAACGCTACAACAGATATTACTGATATTGAATATCCTGAGACTGAGGTAATTGAAGAGGCAGATGAAGCTGACGCCGGGCTCGAAGTTATGGCCCTTGAAGAAGCAGAAGAAACTGATGGAGCTGCCGATGATACAGTAAAGATTCTTATGGTTGGTAACAGCCTTACAAGATACAACGACGTTGCCGGCAAGCTTCAGACACTTTTCGCACTTGATGGAATTGATGCTCAGGTAGATACAAGAACTCAGATGGGAGCTTCTTTGTTTGACCAGGCTGACATTCTTAAGGAAAGCACAAGAGCAGCAATCGTAGACGGTGACTATGATTATGTGGTACTTCAGGAAAAATCCTCAGGTTTTTCCGAGGCACTTCTTCGTCAGGGTGCTGAAGCATTCTATCCCTGGATAGAGGAAGCTCCTTCACAGCCGCAGCTAGTATTATACATGCCTTGGGCAAATGAAGACGTACTTAAGAGCATGCAGACAACAGTTACAAATGCTTATGTTTCTGTAGCAAAGGATTTTAATGCCAAGCTTGCTCCTGCAGGTGAAGCATATTACGAGCTTTATTTTGACAAGAATAAGAAATGGTACAGAAAAGGCGACAATGTGCATGGTAATGATCTTGCAAGTCTTATCTCTGCAAGCACCATTTACTACACAATGACAGGAAAAGACAGTGCATTCAGCTTTACTTCCGAAGATAAGGATGCGCTTACAGCTCTGGTTGAGAGTGCAGACTACAAGAACAACAGAGTTTCCTATAACGCTGATACTGTTAATCTTATCGAAGAAACTGCACTTAAATACACAGGAATTTACAGTGATCTTAATAATGTTCCTGATCTTGAGGGCAGAGGAATGGATGGCAATACCAACCTTGCCAAGGGCAAGCAGGGAAGCGCATCCTCAAACGGTAGAGGCTCAACAAGAGGTATCGGTGCAAGAAACGTAGGAAATCTTACAGACGGAAGCTATACTTCATTTTTAGTTTCACACGAAGAGGATCCTGATATCTGGTATCGTGTTGATTTTGAAAAGAGCACAAAAATCGACGAAGTAATTCTGTATTTTGGCGGAACAGGAACCTATGTAAATACTGAGAACGCAGTATTTACAGTGGAAATGTCCGACTCCCCTGATAGCGATTATTTCGTTGTTGCAAGCGGTGAAAGCACATCAACAGAGCCCATGGATATTAAATTCGATGAAGCTCAGGGAAGATATTTAAGAGTTCATGTATCATCCTTCTCAGGTCCCTATGTAAGTATGTTTGAGATCGAGGCATATTATCAGAAGCCTGAGACCACAGAAGATGAGAACGGTAATGATGATCCTGCAGAAACAGGCGATGAGAATGAAAACGGCGATGACGAAGGCCAGGGTTCCGGTAATCAGGAGGAGCCTTCTGAGGAAGATGAGTTTGACGGTATCGTTAAAGCTTTCCCCGGAGATTTCCTGCAGGTACGTGTAGGCGAAAACACCGCAAACATGGCACTTTATGACGGAAACATGTATGAAGCTGTTCTTCCTTTCCGCGCAGGTGAAAATACCGTCAGCATTCTGGTAAACGGAAAAGTAGTCAAAGAAAAAGTATGTAATGCATCAAAGGCTTCACAGGATGTTATCGTCAGATATTTTGCTGATAACGACAAGGTTGTAACCGGTTTTGACACACACAAGGATGGAAACGGCAACGTTGTACAGGATATCAAGAAAATCGCAAACTGGACAGGTAACTTCTTCAACAGAGCAGGCATAAATGAATTCAAGGAATTTGGCGGCTGGGATCAGGCAAATGTATTATCTCGTCTTGATTATATCGGCGGTGGCGTATTCAAGCGCACATTTACCTACACTGTTCCTGAAAGCTCAATATCCTATGAGTTCAAGATTAATTTTGACGGCGTTTGGAGCAACGGAGAAGTTCCTTCATCAAATGCCACAGTAACATTCCCTGCAAGCGAAAAAGAGACCGATACTTTCGTTCTTTTTGTAAATTCCACTACAGGTGAGTGGTTTGATTCCATAAACTCAGGAAAAATCGCTTACAAACTGGAAGATGGAAGCGTATATGAGCAGGAAGCAGGTAAGGCAAAGGTGGAAATCGCATTAGGCGATGAAACTAAGGAGATGGTGCAGACATCTAAAACCGGTTACAGACTTACAGATTATCTCGCAGCAGGTACTTATAACGTCAGCATCTATGCTGATGGTCAGCTTGTTGAAGATACAGAGCTTACACTTAAGGGTTCATCCTCAGTAACTGCAGTTTATGACACCAAAAAGGGTCTTGAGATCATCAAAAATGACAGCATTCCTGAAGAGACAGGAAATGATGATACTAACGAAAACAGCGGTAATACCGGCAGCGAAGTTGGAAATAAGTCTGAAAATACATCGTCTGAAACCTCTGAAAAGGTAACAACAGATAACGAAACACCTAAGACAACCACAGAAGAGGCACCTGTAGAGACAGTAGATAAAAAGCAGAAGAAGTCTTCTGTTTCTAAGCTCAGCGCAGGAAAGAAGACACTTACTGTGAAGTGGAAGAAGGTAACTGCTAAGGGCATCAAGGGCTACGAGATTCAGTACAGCACAGATAAGTCCTTTGAGAAGAACGTTAAGACAGTCACCATTAACAAGACAAAAACCACCACAAAGACTTTCAAAAAGCTTAAGTCAAAGAAAAAATATTATGTAAGAATCCGCACCTACTCCAAGAAGAACGGCGAGAAAGTTTATTCTAACTGGAGCAAGGTAAAGAGCATAAAGGTTAAATAAATAGTCATCTATCGGATGGATGCAGTATGAAGGCGCTATGTGTAATTGAGCACATAGCGCCTTTTTCATGATGGTAAATTTTTGGCAGAAAGTGTAATTGATTGATCAGGAATTCTCCCCGCGTGTTGATGTTAAAGGGGTATTATGGGAAAATATGAAATATATTTATAGAGAGCGCCAAACAGGAGGTTTTAGCCAGCGATTACTATGAGTACAATACGTTTTAGCGGCAATTCCGACGGAAGTAAAAAACTGTTGGAGATCATGAGAGATAAAGGCAGCCGTATCCATGCGGACTGCGGTGGTCGTGGCACCTGCGGAAAATGCAGGGTGCGATTTATTTCTGATGCTCCAAAGCCGCTGGATTTAGAGAAGGAACGCTTGTCAGAAGAAGCCCTGAGAGAGGGCGTTCGCCTTGCATGTCAGACAAGGGTAAGCGGAGATTTCACAGTTGAGATAGACGATTCAGACGAAGCCATGGAAATTGCAGCCATCGCGGAGGAAGATTTGGGCGAAATGCCTCTGAATCCCGTGGTGGCAATAGATATAGGAACAACTACTTTAGCTGCAACACTCCTTGATCCTGACAGAAAGAAAATCATTAAGACGGAAACAGGAGTCAACCATCAGCGCAGCTTTGGTGCAGATGTAATATCCAGAATTCAGGCAGCCAATCAGGGAAAAGGCGATGAGCTTAGAGAACTGATACGCGGGGATATTAAAGAGCTGCTGAAATCACTTGGTGTAGCTGAAAGCGTCCCGGAGATCATCTCTGCCAATACTACCATGCAGCATCTATGGCAGGGACTTCCTTGCGAAACTCTCGGCGTAGCACCCTATACTCCTGTGGACATAAGCTGCCGCAGGGTGGAGGGCTGCACACTACTTCCCGGTATTAGCACCTATGTGGGAGCGGACATCGTCAGCGGTATTGTGGCAGTGGGCATGGATCAGGCGGAAAAGCCCTGCGTTTTGATCGATCTAGGCACCAACGGTGAGATGGCTATAGGTAACAAAGACAAAATAATGGTAGCCAGTACTGCGGCAGGCCCTGCTTTTGAGGGCGGAAACATCTCCTGTGGCACGGCCGGAATTCCGGGAGCTGTAAGCAGTATCACCATCGAAGATGGAGCCGTAAAATATGAAACAATCGGAAATCAGCTACCGGTGGGGCTTTGCGGCACCGGAGTTATTGAGATAGTCTATGAGCTTTTAAAGAACGAG
>JAEEGL016664367.1_pt1 | contig 16929 bp, 11 predicted proteins | sample 9134231 | NCBI WGS metagenome assembly JAEEGL01 (sample SAMN16246548, study PRJNA631951) | gut metagenome | biome: gut microbiome; feature: rumen; material: fiber-attached | host: Bos | place: Iran: Karaj | collected 2018-10
AAGTCGGTCTTGGCGAATTTCTCGTAGAAGGACATGGGGGTGTAGGTGTCGGTGGAGACAATCTCGCCTTTGGCGTTTTTCTGCTGCCAGGTGAATTGTGCGGGGGGCTCGCCCATGGTGAGGGCCAGCATACGGTAAATGACACCCAGCATTTCGGTCTTCTTGGCCTGAAGTCTCTCGGGGGTCATGCCTTTCTGAGCAGCCATTTCGCGCAACTGCAGGCCGTCCTCGCGCAGCTTGAGAGCCATGAGGTTGCTGATGCTGGAAGTGTTGTTGGTGTTGAAGGTCTCGGGCATCGCCTCGGCGGGCATGAGTCCGTATTTGTCAATGAGGTTGGCCACACCGGTGAACTGGCCACCGTCGCCGATGGGGTTTTTGAAGAGCCATTCCACCTCTTTGCTGTCCATGGGCAGTTTATAGGTGTCGATGATGGCTTGGAGGAAGAGGTTGGCCTTTTCCAATTGGTCGTAGAAGAACAGGTAGGCCTGCGAGAACTGGAAATCGGCGGGCAGGTTGTGCTGGCGGATGGCTTTGTTGCGGAGCACATTCATGCCGGTGAACATCCAGCAGCGGCCCGAGGATTTCTGGTCGGTGATGGCTTTGCTTTCCACACGGTTGGAGAAATGGCTGTCGAAAGCCGTGGCGTTCTCATAATTTAAAGCCAGTTTGGCGGGGCTGTTGGTGACGAGAATGTTGCGGAGAGCCTTGTCCGAAGCATTGCCGACGTAGCACTGTTTCATCTGTTTCATCATCTCGGTGGTGATGCCGCCGTTGTAAGGTTGAGCGGGAGTCTTGCCGCCTTTTTTCTGAGCCATGACGCCGCTGGAAAATATCAATGCGGCGAGGGCGAATGCGATGTATTTTGCTTTCATATCGTGTAAAATTATTCTTTGTTATTCATCAGTTTCATTTCAGACCGAGGGCTTCCTTGATGGCAGGTTCAATATCGTTGCCGCGGATGTTGCGCTTGATGATGATGCCCTCTTTGTCGAGCAGCAGGATGGTGGGGATACTGTTCACGCCATAGTTATCGGTGGCGGTCTTGGTGGTGTCAATCAGCTGGGGATAGGTGATTCCGAGGTCCTCGACAGCCTTTTGGTGGTCGGGCAGTTTGTCCCACACATCGATGCCGATGATGTTCAGTCCCTTGGCGTTGTACTTGTTGTACAGGCGTACCAGATTCTCGCTAATTTCGCGGCGGCAGGGACCGCACCAGGAAGCCCAGAAGTCGATAAGGGTTACCTGGTCTTTGTTCAGCATGTTGGAGAGTTTTGTGGCCTCGCCGGAAGCAAAGTCAATACCTTCAATATCCACATATTTCTTGCCTTCGCTGGTGTTGTCGATGTTGAAGAGCATCCTGCGCATCTTGCGTAAAGGCTCAAACTCGGTGATGACCTTTCCCGAATGGTTCATGATGCTGTCAAGTTTGTCGAAATTCATTCCCTCATATTCTACCATTTGGCTGAGGGCGTAGGCTCCCACAATATTATCCTTGTTTTGTTCATACACTTTGCGGTTCACGTCCAGGTTGTGGGCATCCAGCAGGCTCTGCACCATGTTGTATTCGGTCACCAAGCCCACCTGTTCCTCGCCTGGGGCGGCGTTTTGGTACCTTGTCAAAATGTCGTGGATTTGGGCGTTCAGGCGTTCCGACACCGTGTCGGCAGTGAACGACTGGAAAAACAGGTCGTTCATGGGGGTGCCATAGAGCGAGTCGTTCACCAAGTTGATGTGGATGGTTCCCTTTTCAAGCACCACCACACTCCGGTACTGCTCCACCCCGTTGCTGGTGACGAGGGTGGCCAGCCTCGGTTCCTTAATCCTGTCGTTAAAGGAGAAAATGCCGTCGGCAATAACGGTGGAATCCTTTGTGTTTCCGTCGTTCATATCCACGAGATAAACCGTGGCACCGTCGAATCCTGCAATGGGCATTTCACCCAAAATAGTGTACTTCTTCGTGCAGCCAGTGATTGTCACAAGCAATAGGGAAAGGGCTAAAACATTGAAAATCTTTTTCATGATATTAAGTTGTTATTATTTTCAAAATGCAAATATACAACTTTTTCCCCGAACTTTCACAAAAAAACAAAAAGCCAAAGTCCACAACTTTAAACCTTGGCTTTTTGCTCATGTATCCAGATGTGTCTATCTCTCTTTGGGGTCAGAGTTGGAGGTTTTCATCACCTGTTTAGTGGCTGTGCCCTCGGGGGTGAGTATTTTTATCAGGTACAAGCCGTCGGCGTAAGGCGAAAGGTCAATCCTCGTGTTGCCGCCGTTGCCTGTGGCGGTAGAGACTATTGTGCCGCGGGAGTCGTATACCTCTATCCGCTGGATATTATTGGGAGAGACCACCTCGACCACGGAAGAGGTGGGATTGGGATGTACACTTACTGTTGCCTCCACGTCGCCCGTGGCTCCCGGCTGGCAGTTGTAGCAGAAGGGTACTCCTGTGCCCCAGTCGCCATAGCGGTTGGCCACGCAACGGGGTCGCACATAGGCGCGGTACTGTATGCCGGGTTCCACGGTGGCAGAGGCATTCGCCTCGCTGCACTCCACTGCCGTGCCGCCGTCGGGCGAGGAGCCTTCGGGTACATAGGTGAATTCCCAGCCCCGATGCGACAAGGTGGAGTCGCTCCACTCAAAGTAAAAGGTGGCACCTTCCTGTTTGATGGTGCGCAGCCCTTCCACCGGGGTGCAGTTGGCAAAGACCGACCCATACTTGACAATGGGGAAAACCATTAAGTAGCTTTTTATTGCGGTGTCGCGCCATTCATGTAAGGTACCTATATATTGATAGGAGTCTCCAGGAGAATTATTTTGGGTAAGCAACCTGTAGCGGTATTTGAGTGCGGGAAAATTGTAGGACCTATGGGTGCAATGAAAGTTTATGTCACTTTGGCTAATACAATAATAATAATTATCATCGTAAGCCATATAAGAAGTTACATCTATAGGTCGTGTAGTGTCGGGGTGAATAGTAACCGCGACATAGAAAGAGTCTTCAACTGTTATTGGCTGGTCAAAATAGTATTCCCGGAATGCCATGTCATAATCATACATGAATGTTGTCACACAGTCACTGTATTTAGATCGCATGGTGGTATACATGCTACCTGAAGGGGTGCAAGGATCGTCGTATAATATATGTTTCCTTCCCAACAGAAGCATACTATCCCCCTCCCTTTTATACAAAGATAAAAACGCGTTAGGACAATACGTAGTGTCAAGCCACTCTCGGGTAGGGGACCAATTGTATTTATAGTGATAACTACATAACCTAATACCTAATACAGACAAGGCCGTATCGGTATAAAAATATTTTGCGGCTTCACCGCAAATAGTAAGAGGTTGCTCTAATGGATCTGTCCACCGTCCAGAATCACCGGTTGATACATCAGAAAGTAAAGTTGGAAGAATCATTTGTGCAGTATCGGCAATCAGATCTTCATACCACCAATAGTAAAAGAGATTGGTGTCGCGGGGAACAACAGACACTTGGGCTGAAAGGGTCATCCCCCCGATAAGCATTAACAATAAACTTATTTTTTTCATGACATTCAATTTTTTATTTGCTACAATTTACGATAAAATAATTGGTTGTAATAGTAGGGAAATGATTCTTTGGCGATGCCCAACTGTTTATTACAGTTATTCCTGGCCCATATATTAGAGAAGGAAATGTTTGGCTCATGGTCTCACCTCTTACAACGGTACAGGTGCTGCTTATCGGTAGTTTCTGCAGGATTATGCCGAGGGAGGATGTCTGTGTTTTGCCGCATGCGGCGCAATGACCTGAGGATAGGGAACATAGAGAATTGATATAAATGGCAGTATCCTTGGCCTCCATTATCTTCGGCATAAATAATGAATTGATTTCCCCAAGCCCTGATAATGGAGTTGGTATTGGCCGTTGTGTTGATTTCTCCATAAACGCTGGCTTGCCCTAAGAGGTTTGTTGACAAAGTCAACAGGCATAGATACAGGATGATACGATATGCTTTCATGGTATGTGTCGTTTGTAATGACGATGCAAATATACGTTTTTTTATTGAATAATTTTTTTTTTTTTATTATTTTTTTTATGGGTTGGTTATTTTGTTGTCATACAGCTGTTCGGAAATGGTGGCTAAGAGCTTTGAAGTTGGAGACTTCGCTACTTGTCCCTTAGTTCTCCCATATTTCTCCCATATTTCTCCCATCCTGGATGGGAGAAATATGGGAGAAATAAGCCTTTTGTAGCGGCGAAGGAGCGAAGTGTGGCACGATTTGGAAACAAACCTCTTTTGTCAAGCCTAAAGGCATGTATGAAATTCTAAAAAAATGTCACTGTCGTTTTCTTCTTTTTGATAGGGCTATCTGTTTGAGACAAAGGTTGTAGGGAAAGTGTCGGTGATGTTTTTCTTTTTCTTTGCGGGATGTTTTTTTAATTATGTCGGAAAAAATGGGTATCTTTGCATAATTTTTTAGACAGATAAAAACAGTTATGGCTATGTACACAGATACCACAAAATTCATTGGCGAAGGCCTTACCTATGACGACGTGCTGTTGGTGCCGTCGTATTCCGAGATTCTCCCCCGCGAGGTGAGCGTGGCAACGCGCTTTTCGCGGAACATTGAGTTGAACATGCCGCTGGTGTCGGCGGCTATGGACACGGTGACCGAGGCGGCCATGGCCATAGGCATGGCTCAGGAGGGCGGTATCGGTGTGCTGCACAAGAATATGAGCATCGAGAGCCAGGCGGGCGAGGTGCGCAAGGTGAAACGTGCCGAGAACGGGATGATTGTCGACCCGGTGACGTTGACCAAAGACGCTTTGGTGAAGGATGCGTTGCACCTGATGAGCGAGTACGGCATTGGGGGTATCCCCATTGTTGACGAGAACCGCAAGCTGATAGGTATGGTTACCAACCGTGACCTGAGGTTTGAGAAATGCATGGAGCGCCCCTTGTCGGAGATTATGATTACCGACTTGATTACCACCCATGTGGGTACCACTTTTGCCGAGGCTACGGAAATACTGCAGCGCCACAAGATTGAGAAACTGCCTGTGGTGAACAGCGAGGGCGTTTTTGAGGGGCTGATAACCTATCGCGACATCATGAAGACCAAGGAGCGCCCCTTGGCCTGCAAGGACAGCAAGGGTCGCCTGTGTGTGGCCGCCGGTGTGGGCATCACGCCCGACATGATGGAGCGTGTGGACGCTCTGGTGAAGGCCGGGGCTGACGCCGTGGTTATCGACACCGCCCATGGCCACAGCGTCCGTGTGGTGGAGGCTTTGAAGCAGGTGAAAGGCAAGTATCCCGAAATCGACGTGGTGGTGGGCAACATCGCTACGGGCGAGGCCGCCATTATGCTGGCCGAGGCCGGTGCAGATGCCATCAAGGTGGGCATTGGACCGGGAAGCATTTGCTCAACCCGTATTGTGGCCGGTATCGGTGTGCCGCAGTTGACGGCGGTGTGTGAGTGTGTGGGAGCCCTGAAACAGAAGGGCTACGATGTGCCGGTGATTGCCGACGGTGGTATCCGCTATAGCGGCGACATAGTGAAGGCTTTGGCTGCCGGAGCCAGCACCGTGATGGTGGGTTCGCTGGTGGCCGGTGTGGATGAGGCTCCGGGCGAGACCATCATTTTCGAGGGGCGCAAGTTTAAGTCCTACCGCGGCATGGGTTCGCTCGAGGCTATGCAGAGCGGCTCGAAAGACCGTTATTTCCAAGATAAGGAAGTGGACGCCAAGAAGCTGGTGCCCGAAGGCGTGGTGGGACGAGTGCCTTACAAGGGTACGCTGAGCGAGGTGCTGTACCAGATGGTGGGCGGACTGAAGGCCGGCATGGGTTATACCGGCTCGAAGGACATCGCCGCCTTGCAGCAGGCCAAGTTTATCCGCATCACCGCGGCAGGCCGCACAGAGAGCCATCCCCACGACATTGCCATCACCCGCGAGGCTCCGAACTACTCGAGATAATGAATAAACATTTAGATTTAAAAATATTGAATCGATAAAGAAAACAAAATGAAGAGATTGATTTCTATTCTTGTGCTGTCGGCCACCATGTTGTGTGCATCGGCACAGACTCAAAGCGACCCAGTGATATTTGAAATAGGCGGGAAACCGATTTACAAGTCGCAGTTCATGAAGGAATTCCTGCAGTCGATTGGCAAGGACCCCTCAGCCGCCCCCACGGCCTGCACTTATGAAAAAAGAAAGGCTCTGGAGGACTATGTGCAGCTTTATGTCAACTTCCAAACCAAGCTGGCTGATGCATACGCTATGGGTTTGGACACCATGCGTACGTTGAATGACGAATTGAAAATGTACCGCAAGGATTTGGCAGCGCCATATTTGATTGACTCCGCCACCATGCAGGATTTGCTGCGCGAAGCCTATGAGCGTAACCACTACGCTTTGCATGCCGCCCACATCCTGGTGCCGTGCGACGAGAACGCCCTGCCTGATGACACCCTGAAGGCGTATAATCATGCCATGGAATTGTATAATAAGGCACTTGCAACCTCCGATTTCTATGCCATTGCCCAGGAAGAGATGCGTGAACAACGCGCCAACAATATGGATCCGTTGGTGAGGGAGAAAGCTGACCAGGTGAATCCTTACGAGGGCGATTTGGGATGTTTCACGGTGTTTGACATGATTTATCCTTTCGAAACCGCTGTCTATTCCATGAAACCGGGCGAGGTGCATCGCCCTGTGCGCACACGCTATGGCTACCATGTTATCAAGTTGTTCGACCGCTATGAGTATTATGGCAAGGTGCAACTGGCACATATCTGGGTGTCGGAAAACAATGACAACCCCCGTGGCTTAATCAATTCGGCTTACCAGATGTTGAATGATGGGAAGGAGTTCGGCTATGTGGCTAAGAACCACAGCGACGACCAGAGTACAAGCAGGGCCGGCGGTGTGATGCCGGAACTGCCTTGCAACCAGTTGCCTTTTGAATATGTCGATGTGGTGGCCAAGGGTTTGAAAGTGGGTGAGTATTCCGAGCCTTTCCATTCCCGTTTCGGCTGGCACATTATCAAGCTGCTCAAGAAAGAGAATATCGCTGATTTTGAAAGCATGATTCCCTATTATAAATCCCGCATGACTCGCGGGGAACGCAGCAAAAAGCCCCAACACATCTTTATTGAGCAATGCAAGACCAAATATGATTTTGTCGACTATACCACTGTCAAGACTTCAAAGAAAAAGAACGCTCCCTATGCCGCCAGCCTGGACGTTTTGAGAAATGGTTTTGTCGACACTATTTATACCGACGGGTTTAGTCTTGATTCATTCAAGATTGACGACCGGCGTCCGTTGTTCAAGGTTGGAGACCGCAAGTATGACGCTGCCGATTTGGCAAGTTATATTTACAAACACCGTGCCATTTATAAGAATTATGACAAGGATGCTTTCTTGCTTGACCGTTACCATGAGTTTATTGACGAGATGGTATTGAAATATGCCGATGACCATTTGGAGACAGACATTCCTGAATTTGGTGACTTGATTAAAGAATACCGTCATGGTTTGATGATATTCTCTTACAACGACCAGATGGTTTGGGGACGTGCTATCAAAGACTCTGTGGGCTTTGAGGAGTTTTATGCCCGTACTGCCCCGACACACAGCTACGACGACACCAACGATGCTGTCTATTTCTGGAACCACCGTGCCCGTGTCAACGTTATTACCGTAGAAGACAGTGCCTGTCTCGCTCCTGCCAAGGCCAAAAAGATTATCGACAAGGCTGTTGCCAAGGGATGGGGTATGGTTGACGTGCTTGACAAACTGAATGGCAAGGTGAACAAGAAGAAATGCCAGTCGGAGAATCCTGTAACGAGCGAATTGCAGGTGGTTGAGATTGGAAACCAAGATTTGCTCACCAACAAAGAATGGGGCAAAGGCGTCTACACCCGTCCAACGGAAAAGGGATACCGGTTCCTTATCGTAGAACAGATTCTCCAACCTGAGTTGAAGAGCAGACAAGAAGCACGCGGCTATTATCTCAACGATTACCAGAACTACCTCGAAGAGCAGAACAATGCTGCACTCCGCAAGAAGTACAATGTGGTAATCCATCAAGATGTGATAGACGCAATTACTTATTAATCTGAAGGTATGTTTGTCGGATGATGTGTCTTTTGCCATATTGCATGTCATTTCGACATTCAACCTATTGTTATCAAAAGTAACCCAATGAAGAAGATTGTCATATTGTTTATTGCCTTGCTTGCCAGTGTGGCCGTTATGGCTCAGGAGCGGCAGGTGGTTGACGGTGTTGTGGCGGTGGTGGGTAAATCAATCATCCGCCATTCCGATATAGAGCAGGCTTTTTCGCAGGTACGTCTCCACCAAGGAATGCAGAATGCCCGTGAGGAACGTTGCAAGATTCTGGAGAACATGCTGATTAACAAGCTCCTTATCCACAAGGGGACGATAGATAGTGTGGAGGTGAGCGACGACCGTGTTGAAGAGGAGGTGCAACGCTATCTCAGTGCTGCTGTGATGCAAGCAGGTGGTAAGGACAAGTTGCGCGAGGTATTTCATTATAGTTACGATGAATTGCACGACCAGTATTTCGACCTCCTTCACGACCACATGCTGAGCCAACAGGTGGAGTACCAGTTGACCGAGAATGTGTCGGTCACCCCTGCCGAGGTGGCTGAGTATTTTGCGACTTTCAATGTGGACAGCCTCCCTGAAATCCCGACCCAGTACGAGGTGGCGGAAATAGTTATTGAGCCTTCCGTCAGCGAAGCTGAGCGCGACAGGATTCGATATGAGCTGGGTGAATTGCGCGAGCGTATTGTCAAGGGCGAAAATTTCTCCATGTTGGCAAAACTCTACAGCCAAGACCCTGGTTCGGCTTCAAAAGGTGGAGAGTTGGGCTTTTTTGACCGTGGGCGCATGGTAAGCGAGTTCGAAACGGCTGCCTTTGCACTTAAACCCGGCGAGGTGTCGCCCATTGTCGAGACTCAATATGGCTTCCATATCCTCCAGCTTATTGAACGTCGCGGCAATACTATCAATGTCCGTCATATTCTTATGCAGCCCAAAACCTCCTCCGAGGATTTGCTGAAAGCACGTATTACCCTTGACAGCCTTGCCCAGGAAATCCGCCAGGGTAAAGTGTCCTTTGCCGATGCCGCACGTAAGTTTTCCGACGGGGTTAGCAAGCAACAGGGTGGTACGGTCTCCAATCCTGCTACAGGAGGGTCGTTGTTCGACAAGGAGACTTTCAACCAGCTTTACCCCGGTATCGGAATTGTGGCCATGGAGGAAGGCGAGGTTTCCAATGCAACGGCTATCACCACTTCCGAGAACAAGAATGCCTATTGCCTGATTAAACTGGTCAAGAAGATTCCCTCACATAAAGCCAATCTCACCGACGATTACGACCGAATCTACAATGCTGCCCTCCAGAGTGCCAAGTCGAAAAAGGTATACGAATGGTGCTACCGTATGGTCAAAACCACCTACATCCGTATTGCTGATGAATACAAGGATTGTTCTGGGTTTATGGTTGATTGGTTCCGGTCGGCCGACAGAGGAAACAAGTAATGAATAAATCTGTTGCAATGTCTTTACTTAATCCCGTGTTCACTTCTCAATACATTGATTTACGTTTAAAATATTTTGGTTTCTAACATGTCCGACAAAGAACTCATAGATAATTTTGTGAACCAGTATCACACCCTGAAGAACGAGATGGGTAAGGTGATAGTTGGTCAGGAAAAAGCCATAGACAGCCTGCTGCTGTCTATTTTTACTGGTGGCCATTGTCTGCTTGTGGGTGTTCCGGGACTTGCCAAGACTTTGATGGTTAATACTCTTTCCAGGGCATTAGGCCTTTCCTTCAGTCGAATCCAGTTCACCCCCGATTTGATGCCGTCGGACATCACTGGTTCTGAGATATTGGACGAGAACCGCAAGTTTCAGTTTATCAAAGGACCTGTGTTTGCCAACATTGTGCTGGCTGACGAAATCAACCGTACACCTCCTAAGACACAGGCAGCACTGCTCGAAGCCATGCAGGAGAAATCGGTCACTGTGTCAGGCAAGAGCTACCCCTTGTCGGCTCCGTTCTTTGTTTTGGCCACCCAGAACCCCATCGAGCAAGAGGGTACATATCCTCTTCCAGAGGCTCAGCTCGACCGTTTCATGCTCAATATCCGTATGGACTATCCCTCTTTCCAGGAGGAAGTGGACATCGTGAAAGGCACTACGGTCATGCACGACCCACACATTAATATTGTCCTTTCGGCTGATGATATTCTGCGCTATCAGCAGGTCATTAGTCGCATCCCGGTGCCCGACAATGTGTGTCAATATGCTGTGCGATTGGTGTCGTCCACGCGTCCTTCCGATGTCGCGGCCGGTCAACGCGGTGCCTCTTCCGATAGTCTGGCTACCAAATATCTCTCATGGGGTGCCGGCCCCAGGGCGTCGCAGTATCTTGTCATGGGTGCCAAAACCCATGCCGCCATGCAGGGGAAATACTCCCCCGACATAGAAGATGTGCAATCCGTGGCTATTGAAGTTTTGCGACACCGCATTGTCCGCAACTACTATGCCGAGGCCGAGGGTATCACCACTGAGGAAATTGTGCAGCAATTGCTTTCTGTTTAATTGTGGAATAACTTAAATGCAGTAGTCATGAACCGTTTTGCTTTCATCCTTCTTCTGTTTGCCGCCTTTGCTGCGGTAGGGCAGAATTCCGGGCTGTATATCCCGACGGAAAAGCCTATCAAACCCAAGGATCTCCCCAAAGCATGGACCAACCCTGAGGTCTTCTGTCTGCTGCTGCATTTCGATTCGGGCGACAGCAACTATAGGGAGCGCGATTTAGACCTGCTGGATTCGGCTTATTTGGTCGCCTTCAGCCGCGAAAACCCGCGGCTTTACACCATGTCCATCGAGGCTTATGGCAACGCAAGGAATGAAGAGCTTATGCAGGCTCGTATTGAGTCCGTCTACCGCTATTTTACCATGCGGGGACATGAGATAGTGCCTGTCCGCTACGCGTATAACCCTATTCATTGCAGTTGCCACGGCGACACAGTGGAACTCATCCGTTATGAAGTCCCCACCGACAAACAGGTGTACAATTGTGCAGAGTTGCCCTCCAGTCGTAAAGTGCTTAATAATGACATCCCATTAGAAGGGGCCTTGCTCGTCACTTTCCGCCACAACCCAATCGAGTGCATTGGGGGTGGAGGAGGTTGTTTCCTGCCTTCACAGGACAGCAACATCAGGGCTTATTACACGCAGCTTATCTTGAAAAAAGGCTCCATCTATTCTGTCCAGAACACCCGCGACGAATGTCCTCCCCCTGTCACCATCTCAATCGAAGAACATCTCGATTACCAACAGGTCTTAGACAATTATTTTCTTGTGCCACACCGTCGCAATATCATCCTCCCGATAGGATATGTTGTTCTTCATTCCAGTTTCAACCGCAAACCTGACGAATGTAGCAGTCTCACCGATTCGGTTTTTATCCGTTTCCCTGTCACCGAAGAGCAGCTTGAGTCGCGACTTCGTGTTTTTGCCAAGAAATATAGTGAAAAAGGAGTTGAATACAAGCCTTTGACAACTAAAAAAATCAAGAACGGTCCTGTCCTAATGATTCAGGGTGCCTTGAACCCCACCCAGTTCGACACTGTCTTCATAGCTAAGCGCATCACAGAAGACGAGGTGTCCAAATATCTTTTCCCTGCCGACTCTCCAACTGAGCAAGGTGCTGTAACCATCACGGTGAAAGGGGAGGAGCGTTATTACAAACCTTTCCGAATCAACAACAAGGGAGAATACGAATTCAGAAAACTTTTCCGCAATATGCTCCGCATCATAGATGAAGAGGAAGAGACCCTCGACCCATCCAACGGAAACTCTTTCCGCAATGACGGAGACGAAGAAATAGAATAATATGGCTTATTTACAGACAGATGTGACTAAGGTCACAACACATGTTCTTCAACGTATGAAACACAGCGGTGAAAAAATCGCTATGCTCACCGCTTACGATTATTCCATGGCCAAGCTGCTTGATTCCACCAAGATCGACGTAGTCCTTGTAGGCGATTCGGCAGCCAACGTCATGGAGGGCTATGACACCACCCTTCCCATCACTCTTGATGAAATGATTGTCTATGCCTCTTCCGTAAAACGTGCTATCAAGCGTGCTTTGGTTGTTGTGGACATGCCTTTCGGCACCTATCAAGGCAATTCTAAGCAGGCTCTTGCCTCGGCCATCCGTATCATGAAAGAAACCGGAGCCGATGCCGTAAAACTCGAAGGTGGCGAAGAGGTGTTGGAATCCATTTGCCGCATCCTTACGGCAGGCATTCCCGTCATGGGACACCTTGGACTTACCCCGCAAAGCATCAATAAATTCGGCACTTACGTGGTGCGTGCCACACAAAAAGAAGAAGCTGACAGGCTTATTCACGATGCCCACGTACTGGAGAATGCAGGTTGTTTTAGCATTGTTCTGGAGAAAATACCAGCCAAGTTGGCTGCACAGGTCACCAGCGAACTGAAAATCCCTACAATTGGTATTGGTGCCGGCAGTAGCACCGATGGTCAAGTGCTCGTGCTGCAGGATATGCTTGGCATCACTCAGCAGTTCACTCCCCGTTATCTGCGTACCTATGGCAGTTTTGGTGCCGACATCAGCAACGCCATCCGTCAGTATATCTCGGATGTGAAAAGCCTCGATTTCCCCAACGAAAAAGAGCAGTACTGAGTCCTTTGCTCTGTACTGCCCTGATTATTGTGTTGTGCTGACTTCCGTGGTTCGTAAATGGCTGTATTAGCAACGAACCACGGAGTGTTGTTAACTATTTCTTCTTCTGCAAGGGGTCTGTTGTCAACCCGATGCCCAATTTCTTGAATATTTTACGGTCCACCTCGCTCAGCATCACGGTAGCATGAACTTGGCATCCGTTCAGCTGAGGCAGGGTGGCCAGCGAGCGGCGGCAGTTCTCATCAGTAAGGCTCAGCATGGAGAGGGCCACCAGCACCTCGTCGGTGTGCAGTCGTGGGTTGTGACCGTGAAGAAGTTTAACCTTAGTGTGCTGAATAGGCTCTATTATCTCTTGGGCAATCAACTTGATACTATGGTCAATGCCTGCCAGATATTTGGTTGCGTTGAGCAGCAGGGCGGCACTGGGTCCGAGCAGGTCGCTACTGTGTGCCGTAATGATAGTGCCGTCGGCCAGTTCTATTGCCGAGGCATCGGCGTTCTCCTTCTGTTTGCGCTCATGTGCCGCCACGGTTGTACGTCGGTCGGCGGTAGTCAGTTTCAACTGCTTCATGAGCAGGGCAATTTTATTCACCTCTGTCTCCGAAATTTTGCCTTGGGCAAACTCGCATAAGGCGTTATAGTATCGTCTGATTATCTCGTCCTTCGAGGCTTGGCAGCAAACCTCATCGTCGCAGATGCAGAATCCCGCCATGTTCACTCCCATGTCGGTAGGCGACTTATAGGGGTTGGAACCGTATATGCCCTCGAATATTGCATTCAAAACTGGAAATATCTCTATGTCGCGGTTATAATTCACAGTGGTTTTGCCATAGGCTTCCAAATGGAACGGGTCAATCATGTTCACATCGTTCAGGTCGGCCGTTGCAGCCTCGTAGGCAACATTTACCGGGTGCTTCAGCGGAATGCTCCAGATGGGGAATGTTTCAAACTTGGCATACCCGGCTTTCACCCCTCGCTGGTTCTCTTGATACAATTGGCTCAAACACACAGCCATCTTGCCGCTTCCAGGCCCAGGAGCTGTAACCACCACCAATGGGCGTGTGGTTTTGACATACTCGTTCCGTCCGAAACCATCGGGTGAGCAAATCAACTCGACGTTTGTCGGGTAGCCCTCAATAATATAGTGGTAATATACATTGATACCCAAACGTTCCAAACGCTCGCGGAAGGCCATGGCACTGGCCTGTCCGTTGTATTGAGTAATCACCACGCCGCTCACCATCAATCCTCGTCCCATAAACTCATCGCGAAGGCGCAGCACATCCACATCGTAGGTAATGCCCAGGTCGCCGCGCACCTTGTTCTTTTCAATGTCGCGTGCGCTGATAACTATCACTATCTCGGCATCGTCGCGCAACTGCATCAGCATTTTTAGCTTGCTGTCGGGTTCAAAACCGGGCAATACACGACTGGCGTGGTAGTCGTCGAATAGTTTACCGCCAAATTCTAAGTAAAGCTTGTTGCCGAACTTGGAAATCCTCTCCTTGATGTGTTCGGACTGAATTTTGAGATACTTCTCGTTGTCAAAACCGTGTTTCATTTTCCGTCTTTTTGTGAACAAAAATACGGATTGCAAAAATAGACATTTTATCCGACATAGAGGATTTTTTTTGTTACATTTTATCAACAATCCATCCTCTATGTCGGTAATTGCCTGTGTTACTGCACGGCAAGTTTTTTAGAGCAGGAGCCTTGGGGTGTGGTTAGAGTTACGTAGTAGATGCCAGTAGGCAGTTCGGAAATGTTGGTTTGAGTGTTAAATCCTGTTGGTTTAAAATCCATCACCTTCCTGCCCGTTGCATCGTGCATTGTCACCCGGCATTGCCCGGGATTAACCCCTGCCGTAGTAAACGCGATGTTTACACACTCCCTTGAAGGATTGGGTGAGAGCGATAGTTTTGGGCTATTTCCCCGAGGTGCGATTTCCCCGTCCTCGTGGATGTCAAGCAGTGCAGTGTCCACCACAGCAAGAATGAATTCTCCTTTCAAAGGTGTGCCAATCAATTTCAGATACTGGTAGTTGTTGTATGACGAGGAGTAGGTTTCAACTTTGGCCGACTTGCGCAGCATCCACGGGCTGTTTGCATCCTTTCGGTAGAACAGGCGCAGCGAATCAAGTGTCATCGAGCCATGGTAGAAATCTCTGTCAAGTACAGGGTCGAAAAGCCCGAACATAAAGCCGTAATTGGCTTTGAAATCGCTGCCGTAAGTCCCGTTCACAAACCATCGGCGGTTGTACCATCTCACCACTCCGGGTATTTCAGGTTCGTCGGGTTCTCCGAATTGAAGTGTTACGTATATGTTTTCTGTTCTGTTGATATTAGTGGGCGAAATGATGAAATTGGTGAGGGTTGATGTATTGGTGGAAGTCGAACTCATTTGAAGCTTTTGTGTAATATTGGCACATGCCGAACGGTGATAATAGTCCACAATGGCGAATTTCGGGACGAAAGGCAGCTGGTACTGCCCGTGGGCATGAACGCCGTTGCTGCGCACGTGGCAGGTCACCGTGTCGCCGTTTGAGGAGAAGAAGGTGACGGGCACATTGGCCTGCCTGCAGTAGTCCGGAGCGTGCCATAGCCGCTGGGTAATCCATAATTCGGTCAGCCCGTCGATAGTTCTCAGCGAGTCGATAGAATAACTTGCAAACCCACCATTGAAGATGTGGAAATCATAAAAATCGGTCAAGTCGACACCGCTGTACAGGCTCATCGAATCGCGCAACTGATAGCTGTCCATGTTGGTGAAGGCGTTGCGTTCAAACAACTGCTGTAGCATCCCGAAAAACACCGAGTCGCCCAGCAATTGGTTCAACTCGTGAAACACCATGGCTCCCTTATAATAAGTAGTCTGCATGAACGAGTATCGATTAGGCATTCCGCACAAAGGATGGTACCCCCTTTCTGATAAGGGAGCGGAAAGCACGGCAGTGGACCTGTGCCAAACCAACTCAGACGTGGTGTTCGCTGCTCCAATCGATGCCAATTGGTCGGCGAAAGTTGCTCCACCCTCATTAAACCACATGTCTCTCAAATGGTCACAAGTAACGAGGTTGCCGAACCATTGATGTGCAAACTCGTGATCGATAAGGTATTTCAGATCATATTCTCTTTGGGAAAACTCTGCACAGATGTTGTTCACATGCTCCATGCCCGCACCAGGTCCTCCTTCGCTGAACCCGATAGTACCCCAGCGGTAGGGTCCGAACTTCTGTTCAAACAATTGCAAAGTCTGGTCGAGTGTGCTGAATCCCCGAACCAGGGCTGCACTGTCCATTGAAAAACCTGCAATCCTAACGGGGTAATTGCCGTAATGCCCTACGGCCTCACGTTGATGCATAATATATGGAGCCGCATTCAGTCCCACATGATATGTTGAGACAGGATGGCTCAGGGTGTAATGATACGTCAGACTCGAATCAGTGTTGGTAACCGTACTGTCGTGTTCGCCACTGCTAATGGCCCTCCATCCCTGCGGCACTGTGAGGTGGAACGTGTAGGTTGCCCTGTCGTATACGCTGTCGCTGCACGGAAACCAACTCCGGCCCATGCTGAAAGGACGTATGCGACGGTCCTCGCCGAGATTGTAGAAGAGGTCATCCTCGCACCACATGCCGCCATCGGTACCTGTCCATCCGTTCGTGCCATACCACACGGTAATGTGCATTGTGTCGCCAACTGCGGTGTTGCCAACGGGTATCAACAGATGTTTCTCGTCGTAGCTGTATTCCCGGCTGCCCACGCCCTGCCCGTTCACTTTTATCGAATCGATTGTGGCATACATCAACCCCAGCCCCACCTCGGTGGAGGGTTTCAGCATACGCACTGTTGTCTCACACCATCCCTGCATGTGGCGGGGTTGTTGGTGGCCCATGTCAAGGGTGATGTCATAGTGTAGCACATCAATGGTGTCGTTTTCAGTGAAATGTTTCTGGGCATTCATTCCACCTCCCCAAACCAGCATCATGCCCAGCAAAAGAAACATGTATTTTTTCATGAATATTGTGATTTTTTGGTTTTTAATGTTCGTTTATTCATTCTCAACAGGGCGTTTCATAGGGTCGCTCCAGGCAAAATTGTCGGGCACCTTCAGATAGTTGCGAATAGTTCCTTTCTTTAGTCTTATCCATGTCTCAAAAGTCCTTTTCCCTTCATGAAGC
>JAEEGL010089673.1_pt1 | contig 16928 bp, 14 predicted proteins | sample 9134231 | NCBI WGS metagenome assembly JAEEGL01 (sample SAMN16246548, study PRJNA631951) | gut metagenome | biome: gut microbiome; feature: rumen; material: fiber-attached | host: Bos | place: Iran: Karaj | collected 2018-10
CTGATCGGGGCACGAAGTCGTTTTGTATCCGCACCTGATTCCGGACAATCTTTCCATCGCCTCTTCCGCGTCCATTCCCTCGACAAGTTTTCCTATGCCCTGCAGGTTACCGCTGCAACCGCCGTTAAACACGACGTTTCTGAGCTTTCCTTCTTCATCGATATCGAATGATACGTTCCTTGAACACGTTCCCTGATTAATGTGACTGAACCTCATTTTGTTCATCCAATCCTTCCTTTTCAAACGCTCCCTCGACGTAATAGGTGTCGGCGGAGATTATTTTCACATTGACAAAATTACCCGTAAGACTATCGTCTCCCCTGAAATGAATAAGCCTGTTTTTTTCGTTTCTTCCCGTCATCATTCCGGGATCGGTCTTGCTTCTTCCCTCGACGAGCACCCTTTCAGTCCTGCCGACGTAAAGGTCGTTTTTCTCGCGCGAGATGCGGTTCTGAACCTCAAGCATGCGCGCAAACCGTTCTGTCTTCACGTCATCAGGCACCTGTTCCATCCGCGCGGCGGGCGTTCCCTTTCTCGGCGAATAGATGAAGGAGAAAAAGGCGTCGAAGCGGACCGTCTCAAGCATTTCCAGAGTATCGGAAAAGTCCTCCTCCGTCTCGCCGGGGAAACCGACGATAATATCCGTCGAAACGGCTATGTCCGGTATTTTTTCGCGCATATAGTTCACAAGCGACAGATATCTGTCTCTCGTGTATCTGCGGTTCATTGCCCTGAGTATCCTGTCCGAACCCGACTGCAGCGGGAGGTGAAACTGCCTGGCTATGCGGGGGCGGCTGTCCTGCCGCGAATGCTCGGCCATGACGTCAATAAGGCGGAACGTGGCGTCCTTCGGGTGGGACGTCATGAATCTTATGATATAGTCCCCCTCTATGCCGCATATATCCTCGAGCAGATCGGCAAACGAATAATCGTCGTAAAGCCCCTTCCCGTATGAATTGACGTTCTGCCCGAGGAGCGTGATATCGCGTACCCCCCCGGCGACAAGGCCCCGTATCTCCTCAAGGATGCACTCCCTGCGCCTGCTCCTCTCTCTGCCGCGCACGTAGGGCACAACGCAGTAGGTGCAGAAATTGTCGCAGCCGTACATGACGGAGACCCAGGCCTTAAAGCTGCTTTCGCGGCAGACGGGGAGTCCCTCCTCGATCTGATAATCGGAATCGGGGTAGAACGCTCTCCCGCCGCTTTCTATTTTTTCGGCGAGATATTCTGCAAGCCTGCCGTGGGAAGCGGTGCCGAACAGTATGTCGACGTACGGATATCTCTTCTTTATGTCCTCGAGGCGGTGCTCCTGAGCGACCATGCAGCCGCAGACGCAGACTATGAGCTCCGGGTTGCGTTCTTTCAGATGCTTGAGCTGTCCCGTGCGCGAAAGTGCCTTAAGCTCCGCGTGCTCGCGCACGGCGCACGTGTTGTAGATTATCAGATACGCCTCTTCCTCGTTGTCCGTCCTGCGGTATCCGAGCGATTCGGCAATACCGGTGAGCCGCTCCGAATCCGCCTCGTTCTGCTGACATCCGAAGGTCGTGACGGAAACGCCCGGTCGCCGTCCCGTTCTTTCGGCTATCCCGTCGGTATACAGCCTGATTTTTTCGGCGCAGGTCATTTATATTTCCTGCGCCCCAGCACAAAAGCGACTATTATTATCACGATAACAATCCCGCCGATTATAAAATACACGGTCGTGCTCTTGTCGCCCGTTGCCGGCGAAAATGAGCAGAGAAGCGCGGCGGCAGCGACCGAAAACGGTACCAGTTTTTTCATATTATCCTCCCTTAGACGCTGTTTTCCCTGATATACGCGTTGTAATAAGCCACGCAAAGGTCGACGACAAGCCCGTAGCTTTTTGTACCTGACGTCTGGCCCTGCGATTTAAGATAGGTGTTGTTGACCTTTTCGGAGACCGTCGCAGCTACGTTTTTCTCGTATTTCTTAAAGAAAACGTTGTACGCGGACATTTCGCTGCGCACCTCCCGCGGCGTGCCTGACATCAGCTCCTTATACATCGCCTTGTCGGCCTTGTAGAGCGCCGAGATCAGATATTCGTACATGCTGATATATCCCGAGTACCTGATATAGTCGTTCCCGCTCTCCGCGCAGATCAGAAAGGCCATGAAGTTCGCCTCGTCCTCCGGCGCGATCCCCCTCTGGTGGGACATCTCGTGGGCCGCCGTGTACGGCAGACAGTAATCCGGGAAATTCATGTTGACGTTGGCCTCTCCGGTGAAATACGTGTATACGCCTGAAATGTGCGTGTACGTCATGGGGACCGAAAGGACTATCTGCTTGGTTCTCGAATAGGTTTTCGGAAAAAAAGCGTAATTTTCGGAAATTTTCGCGCAGTCCTCGAGAAGCTGTCCGTTCATCTCGCTGAAGCTTACCGGCAGTACCGAGAAGTCGTTCTCGATCACCAGCCCGCCGGTCAGCTTTTCAAGCTCCCGTCTTATCCACAGCGCCGTGTCGTACAGCTCCTGCGCCGACACCGGCTTTTTTTCAATGCCGAGTTTTTCGGGGAGTCCGCTTCCGTGATACCCTGCCGCGAAGCCGAGCACAAACGACGAAAACAGAAACGAAAGCACCGACAGCAGTATCATAAGCAGTCTGACGAGATCGTGCAGCGGCTTCTTATAGGTCCTGAAAATCAATATGACAAGAAACACGAGAACCGCGGGTATGAGCATAAGCATCGTCTCCGCCAGAGAAAACGGGAACCACGACGTAAGCACAGCGCCCATTCCTCTGAAGAAAGCGCCGGGGTACCTGTTGAAGAAATCCGAAAAACCGGTGCTCAGATAAAACGCGGCGAAAATCGGAACGGATATTATCGCGACGGCGAGCAGTATTCTGCACGACCACGGCGTACAGCCGAGAAGTCTGACGAAAAAGTTCCTTTTTTTCTCCATCACTGATTGCCTTTCATGATCTTTACAAGTTCCGCCATATCGTCTGGAAGCGGCGCGCGTACAACGATTTCCTCTCCGCCGAACCTGAATTTCATTTCGGAACAGTGCAGCGCCTGTCTGCCTATATGCGGGCTTGCGTTTCCGTACAGCGTGTCTCCGACGACGGGATGGGAAACGGACGCGAGATGAACCCTTATCTGATGGGTGCGGCCCGTTTCGGGTTTTACCCTGCACAGGGTCATGCCCGCCCCGCTGAACACCGGAAAAACGCGGGTCAGCGCGGTCTGTCCTTCGCCGTCCGCACAGACGCACCGCTCAATAATGCTCGATTCGCGCCTTTTTATGTTGCGGTTTACGGCAAATTCGCCGTCAATCGCTCCCTCTGCGACGCAGACGTAGGTTTTCTCCACCCCGCCGGAGGAAATGAGTTCCGACATATATTTTGCCGTTCCCTTGTTTTTCGCGACTAAAACAACGCCGCTCGTATCCCTGTCAAGCCTGTTGCAGGCTCTGAAGACAAACGGTATCCCGCGCCGGGAAAAAATAAAGGCTACGCCGTTTGCAAGAGTATCGCGCAGGTGATTGCGCGACGGATGCGTAGGCATTCCGGCCGGCTTGCACACGGCAAGCAGTCCGTCGTTCTCGAAAACCGGTTCAAGCCCGAGATCGACAGACTCCACAAAAGGGTTCTCGTCGTCGCTTCTGTCGTCCCTGCCGAGGTACAGCCTGTCTCCGGTCTTCAGCACGGCGCGTACCGTAACACGCACGCCGTTCAGCAGAATGCCGTCTTCCCTTTTTTTCAGGCGGATAAGTTCCGCTCTCGAGATCCCGCCGGCTCGAATGAAATCCTTTACGGTTCTTCCGTCAAGCGTACGGTCTATTACGATTTCGCCCATCTGTCGATCCTGCGGAACAGCGGAAGAAGAACGCCTCCGACCGAGTTGCCGGCGATCACGGTGACAATAAACGCAAACGCGCGAAGGGATACGATCCCCGACGCCCCGAAATAAAACATATCGGCGATCGAATGCTCGTATCCGCTCAGGATAAACGCGGGAATTCCAACGAAGATCGCGACCGGCGAGCGGTTCTCCTCTTTGAAGATGCTGACCGCGATGTAAACGATAATTCCGCAGAAAACCGCCCTTACGAAGGTCTGCCACAGTTCCTGTCCGTCAAGCTTTCCCTGACACAGGGAAGCCGCTTTTTCGCCCATCGCGGGTATCGCCGCCCTGAGCAGAAGTGCCGGCAGAACGGTGCCGGCGAGGTTTCCGAGCAGGCTTAAAAAAACAAGAGAAAAGTTGTCTTTCGAGAGATCGTCGACAAGGCCGCAGACCCTGCCCGTGTAAAGGTAATATCCCTTTACGCATATGCAGTAAAGCGCGATGCAGAAAAGGAAACTGCCGACATACCTGTTTTCGCACGAAAGAAACACGGCCGAGCCGAGCGAGATCATAAGACCGGCGGCAATCCCGCCGCAGACGTAACCTGTGGCTTTCTTCATTTCTTTCCCCTTTCCTTTAACGCGAAACGGTAAACGATTACCACGATGATGCACAGCACGAGAATGAGCGACGCGGCCACTACAACGACGTTAAGCCCGTACGACACATACTTTTTCACCTGTTCGGAGAAAAAGCTCCCCGCTGTTTCCGCCGCGGGCGGCGGAACGGCAAACGACGCCCCGCTGTCCCGACCGGAATCATCAGTCGTTCCTCCGGTATCCGTCACGTCTGAGCCCTCCGGCACGGTACTCTCTTCGCGTGAAGCGTCGGTTTCCGCGGTTTCAACATAAGTGCCTTCCGTATCCGCGCCGCCGGAAAAGGGCTCTTCGGAGGTTGTGTCCGCGCCGCTTTGCTCCGGTTCGGTGTAAAAGTCGGTGACCCGTTCCGATCGCGGCTCCGTCTCCGTGTCCGGCGTTGTGACGGGCCGGGCGCTCTCGCTTTCGGTGACGGCCGGCGGTTCCGTCACTTCTTCCGTTTCTGTCGTTTCGTCCATATCATACACAAACGCGGGACTGCCCGCCGGGGGCGTCATCCGAGCGAGTATGTCGTAGAAATTCTTCTGTTCGCCGTCAAGCTGGTCGTAAAACCATCTGTCAGCCGGCTCCTGAGTTTTAAACCGTCTGCCTGAATCGACGTATTTCGTTTCACTAAGATCGGGATAATCGAAGGTTTTGAATCCCGTGAGGGACAGGTCTCCGTTCGGAGTGTGATTCTGCGAAAACGTCTTTGATCCCGTTACCTCGGTCGAGCTGCCGACAAGAAAGTAACTGTACGAAATTTTCGTCTGGTCGTCCCACGTGACGTCGACCGCGTACCATTTCCCGTCGTCCATCCTGACGCAATTCCACATGTGGTTTTCGCTGTTGCCCGTGCCGGACACGCATACGCACGGGATGCCGTTGTAATCGCAAAGCAGCTTGAAGGCCTCCGCGTATCCCTCGCATACCGCGCGGCCGTCCACAAGAGCGCCGAAAGGCGAGTAGCACCATTCGGCCGTCTTATCGTACACGGTGCGGCCGGCGACAAAATCGTGTATAGACCTGACCCTTTCGAGCATGGTGGTTCCGTCCGGCTCAAAGCCGCTTATTACGCTCATGAGCGCCTGCGACATGCCGGCAGGGTCGTAGTAGCTTTCACCGACGGCTATTTTCGCGTTTACCGAGCTTACGGTAAATACGGTTCCGTCCGATGACGCGCGCCCGGAGATGGAATAGGAAAACGACGAACGCGCGGGGTCCGTCCAGAACTTTATTCCGGGAAGGTCCGCGGCAAAGGCGTCGATAGCCGTCTGTGTTATCGACTGAACGCGTTGCCCGAGTTCTCTTTTCTCCGCGTCGCCGAGCTCAGACCCCTCCGCCGTAACGGTTACGGGCTCTTTCAGGTCAAACGTGAAAACGACTTTGTCCGCAGCGGCAAAGACCGGCGCGGAAAAGCAGTGGAAAATTATCAGCATAATCGCGAGCGCAGCCGCCGCAAAACGTTTGTCCATCCCCGTGACCTGTCCTTTCACATAGTAGCGCATAATATATTATACTCTAAAATTCCCGAAATGTCAAGTGTATCGCCCTATTTTCCTGAGGTCGCGTTTTTTTCGGACAATTGTAAATTTTCTGTGAATTTGACCTCATCGCTTTACAAAGCGGAAAAACTGTGATATAATAATGCGGTTATCGGTATCCCGGTCGCGGGGGAAAGCCCTCCGGGCATTCACCGGCCCCGGCCTGGGTATGCGAAATATTTTAAAGAAAGGTGAAAAAACATGTCTCCCGAAACAAAGAAAGAGATCATCGAGACCTATGCCATCCACGAGGGTGACACGGGATCTCCCGAAGTTCAGATTGCTCTTCTCACTTACAGAATCAACAACCTGAACGAGCATCTGAAGAGCAACAAGAAGGACCACCACAGCCGCAGAGGACTGCTTAAAATGGTCGGACACAGAAGAAACCTTCTCGGATATCTTCAGCAGAACGACATTGCGCGCTACCGTGCGATCGTCGAAAAACTCGGCTTGAGAAAGTAAGAGCCGTGCGCGGCGCCGCATAGCCGGCCTGCCGCTCCGCATGACGCGGAAAGATGTGTGCACGCTCCGCCGAACAGGGCGCGCACAGAGTATGTTTGGAGGAAATAACAATGTTCGAAAACTACAGAAAATTTGAGTATACACTCGCCGGCAGACCCCTTGTGATAGAAACGGGCAAAATGTGCGGACTGGCCAACGGCTCCTGTCTTGTACGTTACGGCGACACGGTCGTTCTCGCAAACGCGACGGCAAGCGCAAAACCGCGCGAGGGTATAGATTTCCTGCCCCTGTCGGTTGATTTTGAGGAAAAGCAGTATTCGGTCGGCAGAATCCCTGGCGGTTATTTCAGGAGAGAAGGAAAGCCGTCCGAAAAGGCGATACTGACGTCAAGGGTCATAGACAGACCCATCCGTCCTCTCTTCCCTAAAGACCTGCGCAACGACGTGGCTCTCACTCTCACGGTAATGTCGGTCGACAACGACTGTTCTCCGGAAATATCCGCAATGATCGGCGCGTCCATCGCCCTTTCGGTTTCCGATATTCCGTGGAACGGCCCCATCGCGGGCGTGTTCGTGGGGCTTGTCGACGGTCAGTACGTGATCAATCCGACCGCCGAGCAAAGGGAAAAGAGCGTCCTTGAGCTCACGGTGGCAGGCTCTGCCGAAAAGGTCGTAATGATCGAGGCGGGCGCCAAAGAGGTCTCCGACGACGAGATGTTCGACGGGATCATGCTCGCCCACGAGGAAATCAAAAAACTGATCGTTTTCATAAACGGCATCGTATCCGAGATCGGCAAACCGAAATTCGAGTACCCGTCCGCCGAATTCGATCACGAAATGTTCGACAAAGTGTTCGAGTTCTGCGAGAAGGATCTCATGTTCGCGCTCGACACGGATGACAAAACCGTACGCGACCAGCGTATGCTCCCCATCCGCGACGCGATAGTCGGGAAATTCAGCGAAGAGTATCCCGACATTGCCGACCGCATGGAAGAGCTTGTGTACAAGCTTCAGAAGAAGATAGTGCGCCGCTGGCTCATCAACGACAAAAAGCGCGTCGACGGAAGAAGAATGGACGAGATTCGTCCGCTTGCCGCCGAGATCGATCTTCTCCCCCGCGTCCACGGCTCCGGAATGTTCACAAGAGGCCAGACACAGGTCCTCACGGCCTGCACTCTCGGCACTCTACGCGACGCACAGGAGCTCGAAGGGCTTGACGAGGAGGATTCAAAGCGCTACATGCACCACTACAACATGCCCGGCTATTCGACGGGCGAGGCAAAACCCGTACGTTCTCCCGGACGCCGCGAAATAGGACACGGCGCACTCGCGGAGCGTTCGCTCGTGCCGGTTCTCCCGACGATCGAGGAATTCCCGTACGCGATAAGATGCGTGTCCGAGGTCCTCTCGTCAAACGGCTCCACCTCGCAGGCGTCGGTCTGCGGTTCAACCCTCGCGCTCATGGCCGCCGGCGTGCCGATCAAGGCGCCCGTGGCGGGAATCTCCTGCGGCCTTATCACCGAGGACGACGGAAGCTGGACAACCATGATCGACATTCAGGGTCTCGAGGACTTTTACGGCGACATGGACTTCAAGGTTGCCGGAACCCACAAGGGCATAACGTCCATTCAGATGGACCTGAAGATCGACGGACTTACGCCCGAAATAATCCGCGCCGCTCTTGAAACGACGCACAAAGGCAGAGACTACATCATTGACGAATATCTGCTCAAGGCGATTGCCGAGCCGCGTCCGGAAGTATCGGAGTACGCCCCCAAGATGATCACGATGAAGATCAATCCCGAAAAGATCGGAGACGTCATAGGCCAGAAGGGCAAGGTAATCCAGAAGATCACCGCCGACACAGGCGCAAAGATCGACATCGAGGACGACGGATCGGTATTCATCGCCGCCGTAAACCGCGACAGCGGACTTGCCGCCCAGAGAATGATCGAGAACATCGTTTTCGAACCGGAGGTCGGCGCGATCTACGAAGGAACCGTGACCCGCATAATTCCGATCGGCGCGTTTGTCGAATTCGCACCCGGCAAGGAGGGACTTGTACACATCTCCAAGCTTGACCACACAAGAGTTGAAAAGGTTGAGGACGTGTGCGCGGTCGGCGACAGAATGACCGTCAAATTCCTCGGCATCGACGAAAAAGGCAGAATGAATCTGTCCCGCAAGGATACCATGCCGCGCCCCGAGGGAATGCCCGAAAAAGTGGAGCGTCCCCGCCGTTCCTTTAACAAGAACAGGGGCGGCAAGCAGTTTTCCTCCGGCAAAGAGGAATGACGCGAACAATCCGCCGGGTGACTTTTGAGAGGCTGAAATGCGCGATTTAACGTTAGATGTTTCCCCGCTTACAGGCGGGAGAGTCAAAGAGCAGACGTTTTCCGTCGAATGGACCGAAATCCCCGAGATATTCAGCGGAGTGATCCCCGCGGAACCCGTTTCGGTAAGCGGTTCCATACGAAACAGGCAGGAATTTTACGAGCTTGACATGACGATTGAACTTGACTTCACGTCCGAATGCGCCCGCTGCCTGAAGCCGCTTAAGAGGCACGCGAAATACAGCTGCGTCAAAAGCATAGTCACCCACGCGGAAAACAACGACGACGGCGAATACATCGTCATCGACAACGACGCCGTCACACTGAACGAAGCCGCCGAGGAACTTCTGTTTCTCGAATTACCGTCAAGACTTCTTTGCAGAGAAGACTGCGCAGGGCTTTGCCATATATGCGGAAAAAATCTCAATGAGGGGCCGTGCTCGTGTAAAAAAGAGACGGACCCGAGATGGGAAGGCCTTAAAAGATTTCTTGGCAATGACCACATAATAACTGAAGGAGGTGCTGAAAATGGCAGTACCAAAGCGTAAAACATCAAAAGCAAGGCGCGACAAGAGACGCTCCAGCACATGGAAGCTCGCTGTCCCCGGCATGGTTAAATGTCCGAAGTGCGGTGAGTACACACTCATGCACAGAGTCTGCAAAAACTGCGGAACATATCTCGGCAAGGAAGTTATTACCGTCGAGAACGACTGAGCACCGCGGATTTCTTAACGGCATGAGCCGTGCGATTATTTAGCTGAAACGGGTCCGCGTCGCGGACCCGTGTTTTTTCGAATTGCAAACAGCCGAAAGGAATAACATGGTAACAATTAAAGGCGTACTTACAGGCTCCGCCGCCGACAGAGCCGGAATAAAACGCGGCGATTACCTGATACGCATAAACGGGAACGAGATAAACGACGTTCTCGACTACAGATATTACATAACCGAACCGAAGGTCAGACTCAACATTCACCGCGGTCCGGAGCTTTTTGACGTTGTGATCAACAAATCGCAGTACGACGACATCGGTCTGGAATTCGAAACGTTTCTGATGGACGATAAGAAATCCTGCCGGAACAAGTGCATTTTCTGTTTCATCGATCAGCTCCCTCAGGGACTGCGCGAAAGCCTGTATTTCAAGGACGACGATTCGCGCCTTTCCTTCCTGATGGGAAACTACATAACCATGACGAACATGTCCGAGAAGGAGATCAACCGCATAATTGACATGCGCATGTCTCCCATAAACATTTCCGTCCATACGACAAATCCGTCTCTCCGGGAGTATATGCTGAACAACCGGTTCGCCGGAGAATGCTACGGCATAATGAAAAAATTCGCCGAAGCGGACATTGAAATGCACTGTCAGATCGTGCTGTGCAAGGAAATAAACGACGGACCCGAGCTTGACAGGACCATGAGAGACCTGAGCGCACTGTATCCGCAGGTTTCAAGCGTTTCAATAGTTCCGGCCGGCCTGACCAAATACCGCGAAAATCTGTTCCCGCTCAGTCCGTACACTCCGGAGGAGGCGAACGCTGTTCTCGGACAAATAGAAAAATTCGCGGACGAATGCTACGAAAAATTCGGCTGCCGTCTATTCTACGCCGCGGACGAAATGTACCTGAACGCCGGAAGAAAGATTCCGGACGGCGACTATTACGACGGCTACCCGCAGATAGAAAACGGAGTGGGAATGGTCCGCTCGATGTGGGACGAGTTCAACCACGCGATAGAGGAGACGATCGAATTCACGCCCGAGCCGCGCAAGTGTTCCATAGCAACAGGAGCGGCGGCGTACGGATTCATTTCCTCGCTCGTCGAAAAGGCAACCGAACTGTGTCCGTCCCTCGACTGCACCGTATACAGGATCAGAAACGACTTCTTCGGAGAGAACATAACCGTCGCCGGTCTGCTCACCGGGGAAGACATCTACAAGCAGCTGAGAGGAAAGGACCTCGGAGACACGCTGTATCTCTCCGCGACAATGCTCCGCTACGACAAGGAAAAACTGCTCGACGACACCACACCGGGCTGGCTGGAGAAAAAACTGAACACGAAAATTGAATTCGTCGACTGCGACGGGTACAAATTCCTCGAGGCTCTTATGGGGAGGAAGAAAAAATGAGCATACCCGTATGCGCCATAGTGGGAAGACCCAACGTCGGCAAAAGCACTCTTTTCAACAAACTGGCCGGCAAGCGGATTTCCATTGTCGAAGACACTCCGGGGGTCACCAGAGACAGAATTTACAACGAAATCGAATGGTGCGGACGCCGGATAATGCTCGTTGACACGGGAGGCATTGAGCCTAAAACGGACAGCGCCATGCTCGTCAACATGAGAAAACAGGCGGAAACGGCCATCGAGACCGCGGACGTCATTATATTTCTCACCGACGTGACCGTAGGACTTACGGACGACGACAGAAGCATATCCTCCCTGCTTATAAAGAGCGGCAAGCCGGTAATAGTCGCGGTAAACAAATGCGACAGAACGGGCGACCCGCCGCTCGGTTTTTACGAATTTTACAATCTCGGGATAAAAGAGGAACCGATTCCCGTCTCCTCGATACACGGCAGCGGAACGGGCGATCTGCTCGACAGAGTGCTTTCGTACTGCCCGGAGGACGGGGAAGAGACCGGAGAGCTGGATGAAAGCGTAAAGGTGGCCGTGATAGGTAAGCCGAACGCCGGAAAAAGCTCTCTCATAAACAAAATCCTCGGCAGCGAGCGCCTGATCGTTTCCGACATAGCAGGTACAACGCGCGACGCGATAGACTCCGAATTTGAAAACGAATACGGCAAATACGTGCTGATCGACACGGCGGGAATACGGCGCCAGAGCAGGGTAAACGACCCTGTTGAAAAATACAGCGTCCTGCGTGCCAAGCTTGCGGTCGACAGGGCGGACGTATGCGTGATCCTCATTGACGCGTCCGAGGGAGTAACCGAGCAGGATGAAAAAATCGCCGGCCTTGCGCACGAAGCGGGACGGCCGTCCGTCATCGTGGTCAACAAATGGGACCTGATCGAAAAGGACAACGGCACGGTAAAGGAATTCACCTCAAAGCTCCGCTCCGCGTTTTCGTACATGCCGTACGCCGAGATACTGTTCATTTCGGCAAAAACCGGGCAGCGGGTCGAAAGGCTTTTCCCGCTTATAAACAGCTGTTTCGAGCAGTCAAAGCTGCGAATTCCCACCGGAACGCTCAACGACGTGCTCAACGACGCCACCACCCGCGTCCAGCCCCCGTCCGACAAGGGCAGATACCTCAAAATATATTACATGACGCAGACGGGGATACAACCCCCGGCGTTTGTGATCTTCTGCAACTCGGCGGAACTGTTCCACTTCTCGTATCAGAGATATATAGAAAACAGACTGCGCGAAGTGTTCGGCTTCAGGGGCACGCCGATCAGACTTATAATACGCGAAAGAGGAGATAAAGCATGAGAAGCGAGCTTTTGTTCGCCGGAGCCGTCGGACAGGCGGTGATGCGCGGCGATTTCCCCGTCTGGGCTTATATTACGCTGTTTGCCGTGCTCGCGGTACTGTCCTATCTGCTCGGCAGCGTCAACTTCGCCATCGTGATATCAAATCTCAGGTATCACGACGACATAAGAAATCACGGGAGCGGCAACGCAGGCGCGACAAACATGAAACGCACGTTCGGCAACAGGGCGGCGGCATTTACCTTCGCCGGAGATTTTTTCAAGGCTGTGCTCGCCGTTTTAGGCACAAGGCTTCTTATCGGCTTTGACGCCGCGTGCCTGAGCGGCCTCGCCTGCGCTCTCGGTCACGCCTTTCCCTGCTGGTACAAATTCAGAGGCGGCAAATGCGTCGCCGTGACCTCGGCGGTCGTTCTGTGCGTCGAACCGATAACATTCGCCATTGCGCTTGTGATTTTCGTGATTATAGTCGCTTTCACAAAATACGTGTCGCTCGGTTCTATCATATCGGCGCTTATGATACCGCTTGTAATGTACAATATACTGAACGGATTTTACGGACTCGGGCACGGCACATGGGGAATATTCTGCATCTTCCTGACCTGCGTCCTCGTCGTCGCGCTCCACAAGGAGAACATAAAACGCCTGCGCGAAGGAAAAGAAAACAAGATAGGCTCGAAAAAAAGCAAATAACAAAATTCCCGCCCTGTCGTTCGGAGCGGGAATTTATTTTTTACACGTCCATTATGATAGGAAGGATCATCGGCTTGCGGCCCGTCTGGCTGAAAATGAATTTGTGAATGGCGGTTTTGGTCTGCGCCTTGATCTCGTTGTAATCGACAATCCCGGCATACAGGCAGTTTTCGATCGTGTCCTTGGCAAGAGAGCGGATCTCCTCTACCAGTCCTTCCGACTCTTTCACGTAGACGAATCCCCTCGAAATTACGTCGGGGCCCGACACTATATACTGTTCCGTCGTGTCAACGGTCGTGACGATCGCCAGTATCCCGTCAAGCGAGAGCTGCTTTCTGTCCCTCAGCACCACGGAGCCTATGTCGCCAATCCCGTATCCGTCCACAAGCACCTTGCCTGACGTTACCTCGCCGGTTATCTCCGCGCGGTCGGAACTGATCTCAAGCACCTTGCCGATATCGGTAATAAAGATATTGGAGGCGGGGACTCCCATATACTCGGCAAGCAGTTTGTTTGCGTACATCTGCTTGTATTCGCCGTGCATGGGCATAAAATATTTCGGTCTTGTCAGCCCTATGAGGAGTTTGATCTCCTCCTGGCAGGCGTGGCCCGATACGTGTACGGCGACCGAGTCGTCCCTGAACACCGAAACCCCGTTTTTCAGAAGTTCGTTCACTATTTTGCTCACCATCCGCTCGTTTCCCGGAATGGCGCTCGCTGAGATGACGACAAGATCGCTCGGCCCGAGCTTCACCTTGTCGTGGGTCAGGAAAGCCATTCTTGAAAGCGACGACATGGGCTCGCCCTGCGTTCCCGTCGTTATGATTGTGACCTGCTCGGGGTTGTATCTGGATATATCGCCAAGATCTATAAGCAGACCGTCCGGCACCTTCATATATCCGAGGCGCGAGGCGGCGCTTACTATATTGAGCATCGAACGCCCGGTTATCGCGACCTTTCTGCCGTGCGCGTAGCTTACGTTTATGATCTGCTGGACGCGGTGAACGTTTGAGGAAAAAGTTGCGATAACAACACGCTTGTCCTGATTCAGAGTAAAAATGTTGTCAAGAGACTGTCCGACCTTTTTCTCCGACGGGGTGTATCCGGGGCGCTCGGCGTTCGTCGATTCGCACATCAGCAGCGTGACGCCCTCATGTCCTATCTCTCCGAAGCGCGTCAGATCCATCATTTCCCCCTCGATCGGCGAGGTATCAAGCTTGAAGTCTCCCGTATGAACTATCGTCCCTCCGGGGTATCTTACCGCCAGGGCGCAGGCGTCCGCTATGCTGTGATTTACGCGGATGAACTCGACCGAAAAGCAGCCGGCGTAAATAACGTCGCCCGCCTTCACGGAGTGCAGTTCGGGCTCGACCGCCAGCTCGTGCTCCGCCAGCTTGTTTTCAAGTATTCCGAGCGTAAGCTCGGTCCCGTAGATCGGGAAATTCAGTTTGCGAAGCACGTAGGGGATGCCCCCGATGTGGTCCTCGTGCCCGTGAGTAAGAAAAAGTCCGCGTATTTTATCGGCGTTCTGCTCCAGATACGTGGTGTCGGGAATCACCAGATCAACCCCCGGCATCTCCTCGTCCGGGAAACCCAGCCCGCAGTCTATCATTATTATGTCGTCTCCGCACTCCAGAACCGCAAGGTTTTTGCCTACCTCGTTCAGTCCGCCGAGCATGATTATTTTTATACTGTTGTGAATTCTGTCAAATGTCATAGTCTTATACCCAGTTCTTTTATGTCTTCCCCGCACTTTTCAATACGTAATCGAAAAGCTTTCTTTTCATGCGACACATCAGGCGCGGGTTACAAATCAAAAATCTTACGGTTTAATATTATACACCAAACTTATTAACCTAATATTAATAAACAGTGTCTTTTCAAAAAAAAGAGCTCCGAAGAGCTCTTTTTTTATCCGATTATTATTTCTTAAACCGTTCCGATTGCTTTTTGGAATAGATATCGTCGATATAAACTTTGTAAATATCATTTTCCCCGTATCCAAAATCAGCCCAGACCTTACCGGAAACCATCAGGTAAAAACCCCGGTTTGAATCTGTATTGATCATAATCCCGAACAGATCAGATTTGTATGCTGGCTTTTCATCCAAATACTCATCGCTTTCAAATTCGTCTATCATCCTGACCGCCCATTTGTTCTTCATCAGCGATTCGTTTATTTTTTTAACCGACAATCCGATTTTTTCCGCAAATTCTTCAAGCGTCAGTTCTCTGTCCTCGCTGATATCAAAATAATAATACACTATTTCCGTATAAGTATCGGAACCCTTTATACCGTTGTCAATAAGCTGAGCGATTTCCACAACTCCGTTGTATTCCGTTGCCATATACCATGCGTCAAGAGTGTATTCGTCATCATCTTTTCCGTACAGGAAATGGTTATAGTCGCATGAATCAAGAAGTTTTTCATTGAATATGCGCGCAGCATCGGTATCTATGGTCAGCTTTGGAATCACAATTACGTACTCCGCATTGTAATTGAACAGTAAATCTTCTCCCCTTCTGTAATCGGCAAGCCTTCTTCCCTTTACGGCGTCGGTAACATATCGGCATCTGTTGGTTATATCACAGTTCCAGTAATGTGTAAACTCATAGCTTTCGGTATTTATATCCCAATCGTCTCCGAAATTGCTTGTCGTCCCGTCTTCCCAGCTGACAAAAACAAATTCTCCATCCATATCTATGCCGCCGTTAAGTACAGCGTCCATTTTACCTTTTTTGGTCTTTTTCACATGAATATGGCTGTCACCACCCAGGTAAAAGTAATAATCGTGCTCTTCAGATTTAAGATCTATCAGCCTGTGCCCGTTGCGAATATCATATACCAAAACTCTTCCGTCTTTCATTTCATCGTTGGATGAAACGTTAATAAAAAGTTCTTCGTATCCGTCTCCGTTACAGTCACACAGATAGACAGCCGTGCAGAAGGAATTTCCCCCGTTAAGATATTCCCCCGTTTCATAGTCGTACAAGCAATCGTTGCCGTTGACAATATAAAGCCTGCCGAAATAATCGTCCTCTTCGGAATAATATCCGAACAGACCGTCCGCTTTTCTGATAAGGCAATAACGCGGCATATTGTCATTTTTGAATCTGAAATCGGACTTTGCTATAGAAGAATCAACTGCTATTATGTCCCATGCAACGCTTGCTTCACCGAGCTCATGCTTGCCGGTTGCTCTACCGCGTCTGTCAATGTCCCAGTCATTCTCAAAAGATCCGGTGGATATTCCATAATATACCGTTCCGGTCCTCGGAGAATAATATCCTGCTTCGTCGTAGTTTGCACTATCGTCAGTAAGATCTGTTTCGGTCACTCTGACACCGCCGTCTCCTGCAAAACCGATTATGACATAATCAAAAACCGACCGCTCACCAAGATGAAGTCCTGAGCAAAAATCTGAATTTCCTGTTTTCACGGCAAAGACCTCGTATGTTTTGTTATTGTAGTTTTTCCCTTTTGCCATAGTGACATACAGCTCATCTGTTCCGTCATTATCGGAATCGACGACGTAAATGTTCTGCACATCATAACCATTCCATGTGCCATACAAAACAGTTTCCCGATCGAATCTGCCATCTCCCCGCTCAAACTCTTCAGATCTGTTTCGGAAAATGCCACACAAGCTGCTAACGCCTTCTTCTGAATCAGTAATATGACGGACAGAAAAAACATATCCGGGAAGCGAATCAAGTCTGAAGGAAAAGGAGCGTGAATTAGTCAGTACATATCCGTCGAGATATGAATTCAGGTAATCACAGACTATGGAACCTGACGGGACATTTATCACTCCGTATTCATCTCTTATGGTCCCGGAACATCTGCACGAGGCGAATTTCTTCCCGTCCTGAAGAAAATAAAACAGATCAAAACCGCCAAGCTTTGCATTTGACGTCGGAACCTGCAGGACAAAAACTGAAATCGACGGGATATCCGCAGGAACGTCGGCGCCTCCCACCACATTTGTCAGAGAACAG
>JAEEGL012144661.1_pt1 | contig 16928 bp, 10 predicted proteins | sample 9134231 | NCBI WGS metagenome assembly JAEEGL01 (sample SAMN16246548, study PRJNA631951) | gut metagenome | biome: gut microbiome; feature: rumen; material: fiber-attached | host: Bos | place: Iran: Karaj | collected 2018-10
CATAGTGTACTCGAAACTGACGCGGCGCTGGCCTGTGAAGTCGTATTTGCGGATGAGAGCCAGCACGTCTTCAAGAGGCCAGGCCTTCTGCACGGGCATCATCTGCAGCCTTTCCTCGGGGAAAGGATTGTGAAGGCTTACGGCCAGATGGCATTTGCTCCCGTCCAGGTACTGCCTGAGCTTGGGCAGGACGCCTATTGTGGACAGGGTGATACGCTTAGGACTCCAGGCGAAGCCCCAGGAGGCTGTAAGCGCCTCGATGGCCCTGGACACGTTGTCGAAGTTGTCGAGAGGCTCCCCCATTCCCATAAAGACGGCGTTGGTCAGCTGCGGCGCCTCGTCTATAGCAAGGAACTGGCTGAGAATCTGCGCTGCGGTGAGGTTGCCGTGAAAGCCCTGCCGTCCAGTCATACAGAAGGCACAACCCATCTTGCACCCCACCTGGGACGATACGCAAAGCGTGCGTCGTTCCCCGTCGGGAATCACCACCGCCTCTACGGCCCCGCCCTCTACAGGGAACAGGTACTTGCGGGTGCCGTCCCTGGAAGTCAGGCTTTCCTGAGGCAGGACTATGCCGGTCTCGCACTCTTCAGCCAGCAGCTCCCGCCCTGCCTTGGATATGTCCGTCATACGCGAGAAATCGAATTCACGCTTGACGTACAGCCAGTTAGCAAGCTGTTTTGCAGTGAATGCGGGAAGCCCCAGCCGAAGGACCGTTTCCTTCAGTTCTGACGGACTTTTTCCCAGCAAAATTTCTTTCATTTCTTATACCCCTTTCAACGGCAAAATTAGTGAAAAATACTATCTTTGCTAAGATAACATTTAAAAACAATCATTATGGCTAAAGAAGTAGAAGCACAGGCCTCAGAGATGAACGCTGCAAAGCTCAAAGCCCTGCAGGCCACGATCGACAAGATTGAGAAAGATTATGGGAAAGGTACGATCATGAAGTTGGGAGATCAGCCACAATGGGACGTACAAGTTATTCCAAGCGGTTCCGTAGCGCTGGACCACGCGCTGGGAATCGGAGGTTATCCTCGCGGAAGGATAATCGAGATATATGGTCCTGAATCCAGTGGAAAGACCACGCTGGCAATCCATGCCATAGCGCAGGCGCAGAAGCAGGGCGGCATAGCCGCAATGATAGACGCCGAGCACGCATTCGACCGCACCTACGCCAAGGCTCTGGGAGTAAACCTTGAAACCCTGCTTATCTCACAGCCGGACAACGGCGAGCAGGCCCTCGAGATAGCAGACAACCTCATCCGTTCGGGCGCCATAGACATCATCGTCATAGACTCCGTAGCCGCGCTCACGCCAAAGGCAGAGATCGAAGGCGAGATGGGCGACAACAAAGTGGGCCTCCAGGCCCGCTTGATGAGTCAGGCCCTGCGCAAGCTCACCGCAAACATCGCAAAGACAAACACCTGCTGCATCTTCATAAACCAGCTCAGGGAGAAAATAGGCATAATGTTCGGCAACCCCGAAACCACCACGGGAGGCAACGCCCTCAAGTTCTACGCTTCCGTCCGCATTGACGTAAGGCGCACCACGCAGCTCAAGGACGGCGACGAGGCCACCGGCAACCGCACCCGCGTGAAAGTGGTCAAGAACAAGATGGCCCCTCCTTTCAAGAAGGCTGAGTTCGACATAGTATTCGGCGAAGGAATCTCCCACGTGGGAGAGATTGTCGACCTCGGAGTGGAGTTCGACATAATCCACAAAGCCGGATCCTGGTTCAGCTATAACGACCAGAAGATAGCCCAGGGACGCGAGGCAGTAAAACAGCTCCTTCGCGACAATCCTGAACTCTGTGACGAGATCGAAGCCAAGATAAGAGAGGCTCTCGCCAACGTAAACGACTGATTATGAAAAAAATCATCCTCACCGGCGACCGGCCTACCGGTCGCCTTCACATAGGGCACTACGTGGGCTCCCTGCGCCGCCGTGTAGAACTTCAGAACAGCGGCCAGTTCGACAAGATCTTCATAATGATAGCCGACGCACAAGCCCTTACCGACAACGCCGACAACCCGGAAAAAGTACGCCAGAATATCCTGGAGGTGGCAATGGACTACATTTCCGCAGGACTGGACCCTGAAAAGAGCGTCCTGTTCATCCAGAGCCAGGTCAGCGAACTGACGGAACTCACATTCTTCTACGATAACCTGGTAACTGTCCAGAGGCTCCAGCGTAACCCTACCGTTAAGCAGGAAATGCTGCTGCGAGGCTACTCCGACGACGGAACGGACAATAAGGCCGGCATCCCCGTAGGATTCTTCTGCTACCCCATAAGCCAGGCTGCTGACATCACCGCGTTCAAGGCCACTGTAGTCCCTGTGGGAGAAGATCAGGAACCGATGCTGGAACAGACCCGCGAGATAGTCCGCAAGTTCAACGCCACCTATGGCGAGACCCTTGTGGAGCCTGCCATCATGCTTCCTGACAACGCAGCCTGCCTCCGCCTTCCCGGAACCGACGGCAAGGCCAAGATGAGCAAGTCCCTGGGCAACTGCATTTACCTTTCGGACCCGGCAGACGTAGTATGGGACAAAGTCAAGGGAATGTATACAGACCCTCAGCACCTGCAGGTTTCAGACCCGGGACACGTAGAGGGCAACACAGTATTCACATACCTCGACGCATTCTGCAAGCCCGAGCATTTTGAGAAATTCCGTGACTGTTTCATAGGCAAGAAAGTTTCATTCACCTTCAATTCCCTGGACGAAGTCAAGGACCAGTACCGCAAGGGCGGCCTCGGAGACATGATGATAAAGAAGTTCCTGAACGAGGTCCTGAATGACACCCTGGAGCCTATCCGTCAGCGCCGTCACCAGCTCGAGCAGAACATCCCGTACGTCTACGAGGTGCTCCGCAAAGGTTCTGAGGTCGCACGCGCCGCCGCGGCAGAGACTTTGGCAGATGTCAAGAGGGCAATGAAGATAAACTACTTCGACCCCGGCGTCCTGGACGAGCTAATCGCCGAGCAATCAGAAAAATACGCAAAATAACCATATGAAAAGGATCCTTTCCGTTCTGGCCGGGGCGCTGCTGTGCGCTTTCCCGGCTCTTGCCGACGAAGGCATGTGGCTGCCTTCCCTTATCTCACAGAGGATTGCCGACATGCAGGCAAAAGGCTTCAAGCTGAGCGCCGAAGACATATACAGCGTCAACCAGGCATCCCTCAAGGACGCAGTGGTGCTGTTCGGAGGCGGCTGCACTGGGGAGGTCGTCTCAAAGGAGGGGCTCCTTTTCACAAACCATCACTGCGGATACAGCTATATCCAGAAGCACAGCAGCGTGGAGCACGACTACCTCAAAGACGGATTCTGGGCGCTCACAAGGGATCAGGAGCTTCCCAATCCCGGTCTTACGGTAAGCTTCCTTGACAGGATGGAAGATGTCACTTCTGTGATGCTTGCCGCCAAGGACAAGGAACTCGCTGCCGCCGAGCTGGTGAAGCAGGCCACTGCCCCGGGCAACGGGCTCAGCGCTTCGGTAGAGGCTCTTTACTACGGAAATCAGTATTTCCTGTTCGTTTACAGAGTCTTCAGCGACGTACGCTTCGTGGGCGCTCCACCATCTTCCATCGGCAAGTTCGGAGGCGATACTGACAACTGGATGTGGCCCCGCCACACCGGAGACTTCTCCATCTTCAGAATTTACGCCGACAAGGACAACAACCCCGCCCCGTATTCACCGGACAACGTTCCTTACACCCCCAAGAAGTACTTCAAGGTATCCCTCGGAGGGGTGAAGGAAGGCGATTTCACCTTCATTTACGGATTCCCCGGAACCACTCAGGAATATATTACCTCTGACGCCGTACGATACATATCGGAAGTGTCAGACCCGGCCAAGATAGCCCTGCGCACCCGTCGTCTGGACATACAGAAGGACTATATGAGCCACAGCCAGGCCGTCCGCATCCAGTATTCCTCCAAGAACGCCTCAGTCTCAAACTCCTGGAAGAAGTGGCAGGGAGAGATGAAGGGAATACGCAAGATGAAGACTGTCCAGAGCAAGAAGGAGTACGAGGCTGCGTTCGAGAAATGGGCCAAGGGTACCCGTTATGAAGGGATAACTGAAAAACTTGCAGACCTGTACCGCCGTCTGGAGCCAATCAACTACGCCAGGGAGTATACCTCGGAAACTGCTTTGGTCATAGAGTTGCCGCAGTTCGCAGCTTCATATGTTTCAGCACAGCCGGAGAACCGCCAGGCGGTAAAAGAAGCCTTCCTCAAGGACTATTATATGCCAATCGACGTTCAGTCTTTCATCGAGCTGATGGCTGAATACGGAAAGAATGTGGATCCTGAGTTCCAGCCTCTCTATTACAAGGTTCATATGGACCTATACGGCAACGTGAAGGACTGGGCCTACGCGCTTTTCACTTCGCCTTTCGCCCAGGGCGACTATTCTGACGTGGAGCACGATCCGGTATATGAGTTCCGCCGGGAGTTCGTCAAGTATTACAACGAGCAGCTGCTCCCGGTTTACAGGGACCTCACCAATCAGATAACCGAGCTGTACCACGACTATATGCAGGGCCAGATGGAATTCGAGCCCGGGAAGACTTTCTATCCTGACGCAAACCTCACGCTCCGCGTGGCATACGGCAAAGTCCAGGGCTATGAGCCGCAGGACGGCATATATTACTACCCTCAGTCAACCCTTACCGGCATAATTGAGAAGGACAACCCGAATATTTTCGACTACGACATTCCGCAGGCGCTGCGAGACATCTATGCAACCGGTCTCTATGACAACCAGCCGGTATGTTTCCTTGCCACCAACCACACAACTGGAGGCAATTCCGGCAGCCCCGTCATCAATGCGGACGGCAACCTGATCGGTCTCAACTTCGACCGCGTATGGGAAGGCACCCAGAGCGACGTGACCTTCGATCCCGAAATCTGCCGCAACATCAGCCTGGACGTCCGCTACCTGGTCTTCGTCGTCGACAAAGTCTTCCACGCCGGCGCCATCCTCCAGGAAGTCGAATTCGTCAACTGACGGATCTCCTTCGGAGGCACCTGGGAGAGGACAGAAGAGGAGAGGTCTCTGCAAAATCGCAACAAATGCAGGCTTGACGCCGAAAGCGATTTTGCAGAGACCTCTCCTCTTCTGTCCTCAGTACTAGTAAGCCTTGGCGATGGCGAGGAAGTCGTCAGCCTTGAGGGAGGCGCCTCCGATGAGGCCGCCGTCGATGTCGGGCTGGGCGAAAAGCTCAGCAGCGTTGGAAGGCTTGCAGCTTCCGCCATAGAGGATGGTCATGTCATCAGCAACCTGGGCGCCGAACTTGTCAGCCAGGACCTTGCGGATGAAAGCGTGGATTTCCTCTGCCTGGGCGGCAGTAGCAGTCTTGCCGGTACCGATAGCCCATACAGGCTCGTAAGCGATAACGATATTCTTGAGCTCCTCAGCAGTGAAGTTGAAGAGGACATTCTCAATCTGAGTCTTGCAAACATCGAAGTGCTTGCCAGCCTCCCTCTCGTCGAGGTTCTCACCGACGCAGAGGATGACGCCGAGACCAGCCTCAAGGGCGAGCTTTGTCTTAACGACAAGCTTCTCATCAGTCTCACCGTAATACTGGCGGCGCTCAGAGTGGCCAAGGATGGTCCACTGGCATCCAACAGACTTGAGCATTGAAACAGAAACCTCTCCGGTGTAAGCGCCAGAAGCGTGATCTGCGCAGTTCTGGGCAGAGAGTTCAACCTTCGAGCCCTCCAGCACCTCGCTGAGGCAGCAAAGATGCGTAAAAGGAGCAGCTACTATAAGACCAACATTTGCAGGAACATCTCCGGCCTTAGCTACGACGGCCTTAGCGAGTTCCACACCTTCCTGGCAAGTGGTGTTCATCTTCCAGTTGCCGGCAACGATTTTCTTTCTCATATTATAGTGTGAATTAATTTTTTCCGGGCGCAAAATTACTATTTTTGTACGAGAAAATGAATGATATGAAAAGATTAATACGAATTATGATCAGCTTCGGAGCTTTGGCAATCATAGCCGGATGCCAGCACAGGACGGAGGAGGAAATCCAGGAATTCCATTACCTTCTGGACGAGTTCGCAGACCTCAAGGTAATGAGGTATAAAGTCCCCGGATGGGAAGACCTCACCTTGCAGCAGAAAGAGTACGCCTACTATCTGGCAGAAGCCGCAAAATACGGCAGGGACATACTCTGGGACCAGAACGGAGACTACAACATAAAGATAAGGCACGTGGTCGAGAACATCCTCAACAACTATCAGGGCAACCGCGAGACAGTTGAGTTCCAGCAGTTCGAAACCTACGCCAAGAGGCTTTTCTTCTCAAACGGAAGGTTCCACCACTACGCCGAGGACCTGTTCAGGCCGGAATGCAGCTCCTACTACCTTGAGTCGCTTATGGAGGCAGTCGGAGACGGAGACAAGTGCTCCAGGCTCATACCTGTAATATACGGACGTAACGGCAACCTGCAACGCCGCTCCACCAGCACCGACGGAGACATAGTCCAACTCTCCGCAGTTAACTTTTATGACGGCGTTACCCGCCAGGAAGTGGAGGATTACTACGCCTCCATAGCCGACCCTGACGACCCTACTCCCATCTCCTACGGCCTCAACACCAAAGTTGTGAAAGAGAACGGGAAAGTGGTTGAGAAGCCCTGGAAAGTGGACGGGATCTACAGCCGCCCGCTGCGCAGGATATGCGAGCAGCTTGAAAAGGCTGCCGCAGTAGCTGAGAACGACACACAGAAGCGCGCTCTCGGGCTCCTGATTGAGTATTACCGCACCGGAGACCTCCGCAAATGGGACGAGTTCAACGTGGAGTGGGTAAAGGATACCGAAGGTACGGTAGATTTCATCAACGGATTCGTAGAAGACTACAACGACCCTCTCGGACGCAAGGGAGCCTGGGAAGGCTATGTGAACATAAAGGACAAGGCTGCGTCCGAGCGCACTGAGATTCTCTGCAGCAACGCCCAGTGGTTCGAGGACAACGCCCCCATCGACCCGCGCTTCAAGAAGAAAGAGGTTAAGGGCATCACGGCCAAGGTGGTCAATGCCGTCTGCCTCGCAGGAGACAGTTATCCTTCCACCCCCATCGGAATCAACCTTCCCAATGCGGACTGGATCCGCAAGGAACACGGCAGCAAGTCGGTAACCATAGCCAACATCACCCACGCCTACGATTTCGCCGCAGAGGAGTCCCCCGCCAGCGCCCTCAAGGAATTCGCCTATGACGACGCAGAGGTGGAACTTTACAAGAAATACGGCTCATATGCCGACGAAATCCACACAGACCTTCACGAGTGCCTCGGCCACGGTTCCGGACAACTCCTTCCGGGAGTGTCCACCACCGCCCTTGGCGAGTACTCATCGGCTCTGGAAGAGGCCAGGGCAGACCTTTTCGGCCTCTATTACACCGCAGACCCCAAGATGGTAGAACTTGGAATAATGCCCGATCCTGAAGCCTACAAGGCCGAGTATTCGGCTTATATCCGCAACGGACTGTTCGTGCAGTTCAACCGCGTGGAACTCGGCCGTCCAAATACCGAGGCCCATATGCAGAACCGCAAGCTCATCGCAGAATGGTGCTACGAGAAGGGAGCCAAGGACAAAGTCATAGAAAAGAAAGTACGCGACGGCAAGACTTACTTCGTTGTGAACGACTTCGAGGCCCTTCGCGGCCTGTTCGCAGAACTGCTTGCAGAAATCCAGCGCATCAAGTCAGAGGGAGACTATCAGGCCGGAAAGAAGCTCATCGAGACCTATGCCGTCAACATAGACCCTGAGCTCCACAAAGAGGTCAAGATTCGCTACAATGCCCTGAACCTGAAGCCGTACGGCGGATTCATCAACCCTGAAATAGTACCTGTCTACAAGGGAAAGAAGATAGTGGACTACGAGATTGTCTACAAGGACAACTACCTGGAGCAGATGCTTGAGTATGGCCGCAAATACGCTACTCTCGAACTATAATTACTATCTCAGGATAGAACGTAAGATGTCACCCAACACGGTGGCATCTTATTGTTCTGACGTGTCTGACTTCCTGGAGGTTTCGGCCGTGGATCCCGCCAAGGCCGCCTCATCCGACATAATAGGTTACCTGTCTTCCAGATCAGGCGAGCTGTCAAAGCGCTCCCAGGCCAGGATGCTCAGCGCCCTGCGCTCTTTCTTCGACTGGACTGTGCTGGAAGGCCTGCGGAGCGACAACCCCTGCGACAACGTGGACTCCCCCAAACTGGGGCGCTACCTGCCCGCTGTCTTAAGCATAGAAGAGGTTGACCGGATAATAGCCTCAACTGACAGCACCACGCCCAAGGGCATTCGCGACAGGGCCATCCTGGAAACCCTGTACGGCAGCGGCCTTCGCGTCAGCGAAGCCGTGAGCCTGCACATATCGGACATTTACCTGAAGGAACGCTTCCTGCGTATTATTGGAAAAGGAGACAAGCAGAGGATAGTACCCATAGGAGGCAGCGAGGCGGACGCCATAGAGGCATACCTTAAGGTGCGGGAAGTCCCTGCCGGACCGGAATATGACGACATACTGTTCCTGAACCGATTCGGGAAGAGTCTCAGCAGAGTCTCTATGTTCAAGATGATAAAGGAACAGGCCGTGGCCGCAGGTATTTTCAAGGATATCTCTCCCCACACTTTCAGGCATTCTTTCGCAACCCACCTGATAGAAAACGGGGCAGATCTCCGTGCGGTACAGGAAATGCTCGGTCACGAGAGCATCCTGACTACGGAGATCTACACCCATATCGACAGCTCTACCTGGCAGGCGGCTGTCCTGGAGCATCATCCCAGGAAGGGAGAATAGTTACTTTGTAAGATAGTAGGTCACGTTGGTGACTACGCGCACTTTCTTGATGTAGGGAGTGTTGCTGTCCCTGTCCTCAATGCTGAAAGTACCCTGGTTGGCAGACTTGATCTTGCCCAGTTTGCTTTCGGAATCCTTGGCAAACTTGACAGCTACCTCGCGGGCGTTCTTGGTGGCTTCCTCGATCATTTCCGGCTTGATGGCGTTAAGGCCCTCGAACAAGAAATCAGTACGGATCTCCCAGTCTGAATACAGGGGGATGCCTCCGCGCACCAGGTCAGCCTGTTTTGCCATAAGGGCCAGCACCTTGTCCACCTCGTTTGTGCAGACTGTAAGTATGCTGGTTGCCACATAACGGTAAATACGGTCATTGGTGCCGTACTCGTTAGCATATTTGTCGGAAATGGAAGGGACGCTCATAGTAATCTCGTTCTCAGAGATGCCTCCCTGCTTGAGAAAGTCGGTTATGGTCTTTATGTTACGGTCGATCTCGGCATAAACTGCGTTCAGGTCGTTACCGCTGGTCTTGAAAGCCAGAGGCCAGATAACCTTGTCGGCCTTGACTTCTTTCTCGCAAAGGCCTTTGACGTTAACTGTCCTGTCATAAGATTTCAACTCTTTAACTGCCTTGGGAAGGCAAAGTCCCAAAACGATGAGGCCGGCCATTATGGCAAGGCCCGAGAAAAGTTTTCCTTTGTCCATATTCAAGTATTTTAGATTATTTCCACTTTGTTTTCTGGCACATACCAAAGATAACAAAAAACTTTTTTATAACCCATTTTCTGATAAAGACGAACATACTCCCCTACCTGAAGACGGTACTTTTGCTTTGGAGCGCCAAACTTATAATCCACAATCACCGTGCCATCAGGGCCGCTGACAACCCTGTCAGGCCTGTGCAGCTGGCCGTCCTCCCCTATGACTGACACCTCGTTCAAGGCCGACAGCCCGCTGCCGAACCACTCGGGATGCGAGAGGATGGCATTCCGCAGAAGGGCGCAGTCCCGCCCGGCGTCTTCCGCTGGGAGAAGGCCGTCCCGGACGGCGGCTTCTACCGCATCATCCAGGTCATCTACAGTATTTACCTGGGAGAGGATCCCGTGCAGGACCACTCCGTTGATTCGTGGAGACACCTTGGTCCCGATGCCTTCCTCACTGAAGAAATCAGAGGAGTCGTCAGGGACGGGCAGACGGTCTCCTATGGGGATGGATACGTACGAGCCCTGGACAGCGTCCCCAATTCCGTCTGTGCGCTTCAGAGCGCTGAAATCATATGGAGTGCCATAGCTGAATCCGTGAGTCTTGGCGAATGCATACAGGATCTGGGACATATTCTTGTAATCCGGTTGTCTGCCCTTGTCGAGGGCCTCGCGCAAGGTTTTGGGCGTAGCCTTGGCTATGACTGTAAGCTGGTTTACAGCCCTTGTAAGGGCCACGTAGAAGATATTGAGGTTATCTATAGCCTGCATCTTCTTTTCCGCCTCATAATCCTTGTCAAAGAAGGAATCCTGTGTCTTTGAGGTAAGTTCTACCGGATACTGCACGCCATCATACCCGCACCAGACGGTACTGGCTTTATACATATTAACCTTCTCTGCAAACGGGAAGATGACGTACGGGAACTCCAGTCCCTTAGATTTGTGTATGGTCATCACCCTGATAGAATCCGACACCGGAGGAGACGATATCTTGACCTCAGCATCTTTCCAGTACTTGAGAAACGCCGCCAGGCTGTTACCGTTAACCGAAACCCAGTCCTGAAGATTGTCCATGAACGACTGGATGTGTAGGACTTCTCCTGCGGCATCCTGGGGGTAGCGCTCAAGAAGAGCCCTTAGGAAGTACTCGCACAGGTCTACCAAGGAATGATATACCTGCGGGTACTCCATATCCAGTTCCCTGGCGTAGAACGAACTGACCGTATTGCCTTTATTGTCAAGACATTCCAGAAGGGATACCAGACGGCGGACAGTCACTGACGCCTTGGTGTCGAGGGAGTCGTCAGTTATCACGGGGAGACCCCTTGCGATGAGCGACTCCGCCACCGCGGCGCCCTCGGCATTGCCGCGCACCAGCACGGCTATGTCGCTGAAAGCCGCGCCCTTCTCCCTTGCGGCGAATATGTATTCCGCCACGGATTCCAGCTGGTCCTTGTCTTCACTGAAATCAAGCTGTACCATACCGGGGGCGTGGTCTGTGCTCATAACTTCCTGACGGACGTCGGAATAAAGGTCCTGCTGGCCTATCTGGCCCGCTGCAAACTCGAAGAATTCGTTGTTGAATCCAACTATCTGCGCACAACTGCGCCAGTTGCCCTTAAGGGCGCTGATGGGAGCATCCGGGAACTGCGCAGGAAGGCGGGATGCCAGAAGCCTCCAGTCAGAGCCCCTCCACCTGTAGATGCTCTGCTTCACATCCCCCACTATCAGGCTGGAATTGCCGGTGTCATTGCTCTCCTTCAGAAGAGGATAGAAGTTGTCCCACTGGACGTCGGATGTGTCCTGGAATTCGTCCAGGAGGAAATTGCGGTACCTTACTCCCAGCTTCTCATATACGAAAGGTGCGTCGCTGCCGTCTATTATTCCTTTGAGTATGGCATTGGAATCGTCCAGGCACATTATGTTCTTTTCCCGGAGCAAGGAATCCAGACTGACGAAGAAATCCCTGGCGATACCCAGGGTATAGGTCAGAGGAAGGATGATATGCGCCGTGTTGTACAGCTTGTAGGAATCTGTAAACAACGCCTGCACCTCGCTAGAAGCCTTCTTGAACGTGGTTTTGTTGGGAAAAGGAATCTTCCCATATCGGCCGGCGTCACCCGCCAGCTCAGGGGCGAGTTCTTCCACTCTTTTGTTGAACTTTTCAATAACCTTCAGGCAGGAAGCCCTTTTTGCGGCGAGGTTCTTCTTGGAAAGGACTTCGGGATCCTGCCTCAGGGTTCGGAGCATCTTGCAGATGTCATACAGGTCATTTTCCAAGTTCACTCTCTTGCCGTCAGACAACTGCTTCATCACCAGGTCGTCCAGCCAGGTTATCAGTTCAGAGTCATTTTCGGTTATGCTGTCAAGAAGTCTGTCCACGGCCTCGCGGACTACGGCCTGGGTGTCCAGTTCTACCTGGTAGGCCGAGAAGTAGCCGAGTTCCCTGGCGAAAGCCCTGAGCACCTGCTGGAAGAATTTGTCTATGGTGCTGACGCCGAAAGCGCCGTAGTCGTGAAGTATGGACACCAGGATACGCTCTGCACGAGGATCATCGGCAGCCTTGGCGTGAAGGCTCTTGAGAATGCGGCTCTTCATCTCGGCAGTAGCCTTGTTGGTGAAGGTCACGGCCAGGATGTGGCGGTAAGCGTTTTCTTCACGCGAACCGGCCAGGCATTTCAAGTATGTCTCCGTCAGCTGGTAAGTCTTTCCCGAACCGGCCGACGCTTTCTTGATGTCTATCATCTTCCGCAAAGCATTTTAAAATCGCAGTAAGAGCAAACCTTCTCGTCAGAGGTGCGTCTGAATCCCGTCTGAGGATCGAATAGTTCATCGAAAGTCTCTTCCAGCCTGGAATCCACCTGCCTGATGAACTCCTGGCTGCATTCCTGTACCGGTACAGGCTCCTTGAAGAGCCTTACTGTCGGATACAGGGAATTGTATAATCTGGCATCGGGGTACTTCTCCCTCACTATCTTGTCATATACATACAGCTGGAAGGCAATCTTGGGCCGCTCTGCCGAATCCAGGGCGAACAGCTTGTCTGCAAGCGCGGCGGCATTGTCATCATTTATCTGGATTTCCTCATCGGTCACCTTTCCGGTCTTATAGTCAGACACCCGCACTTTTCCCGGGCCCGGGGAATCCAGGCGGTCTATGAAGCCCTTGAAAGGCCTTCCGCAGATGGTAACCACATCTTCCATTTCCAGACTCAGTATCTTGAAAGAATCAGTGCCAAGTTCCTCGAGCAGTTCACAGTCCCGCTGCAGTATCTGTACTGCATATTTGCATATTACGTTGGCGAATATCAGGTTACGGCCGGAAACGTCCACTGTCTTGAGTTCGGTCTTTATCAGGTCGTGGATCAACGATTTCAAGTTCTTTTCATCCGATGCCCGGCTCTTGAGATACTCTGCTGTAACCACCCCGTCCCTGACCTTGTAGATTCTCTGCATCAGCTTATGAAGGACGTTGCCTATCTGGTTAGCCTGCAGCGACTCTTCTACATCCTGATCCTCTTCCAGCTCCTTCACTGAGGAATAATAGAACTTTGCCGGACAGTTCAGGTAGTTCTGGACCGATGAGGCGGAGAACACCATCTGTTCCAGTTTCTCAATGTCTTCCTTGGTTTTGGCAATGGGCCCCGGGGGATCTGGCTTAACAATGGGAGAAGTGACACCTACGCGACTGAATCTCTTTCCGAAATGCAGTTCCAGCTGCTTTATATACCGGCTCTCTTCCCCGCTTCTGAGGCCCTCTGTTCGGGAATCGTACAGCAGGAATATGCGCCTGGCCCTCTGTATCATCCTGTAGAAATAATAAGCCCACACCGCATCCTGATATTCATATGCAGGAAGGCCGAAGCCTCGACGGAGTTCGGGCGGTATGAAAGAGGGGCTGACGTCGTGCCTGGGGAAGACGCCTTCGTTGCAGGAGAGTATGACGAGGTTGTCAAAGTCCAGCGCCCTGGTCTCCAGCGGCCCCATTACCTGCAGCCCCTTCAGGGGCTCTCCCTTGAAGGGCACGCTGCGGGAAGCCTCAGCCTGCGAGATAAGGCGGACGAATGTCTTTGGCATTACAGCTATATCCTTGGTCCTCAGACGATTGAGGTCTTGGTAATACTGCCTGGCAAAATCCAGTTCAAGGACCATTCCCTCCACGTCCTTCAGCAATACGCCGAATTGGCCTGCAAGGTCCAAAAGGTATTCTGACAACTTGGAGGACTGGGTGCCAGAAGTGTCTGACGTGTCCTCAACCACAGGGTTGAAAACGGCTTTCAGGACAGGACTGCCTGCAAAATCTTCCTGCGGGATATAGTATTTCGCGGCCTTCCGGATTCTGTTGACTATATCCCAGGAATCCTGGTCCAGGATGGAAGAGAATACGGAATTAGAAAAGATTGCCCAGGCACTGCGGTAATAGAACATCCATTGTCCGTCCTTGCTCCTGAGGTTCAACTGCATTCGTGCAATCTCGTCCATCAGGGCGAAGAAGCCGCTCCCCTTCATTGGATATCCCATTGTAACATTGATGTCGGATATCCGCTCCGGAATTGAATTCAATACCGGTATGAGCAGATTCTCGTCGGGCAGCACCACCGCCGTATCCAGCTGGCCTGGGGTGACAGAGGACAGGATGCGTGGCAGCTGCTTGGCGCAGCCCGTTGCCGACGGCACGCCTATTACCTCTATTTCTGGTTCCTGAAGAGGCTCCGGATCCAGGTCGAAGGCCTGGGGATAGTTGACCACATTCTCTCTCATGAAGAAGGAAGAACGGTTCCGCGGGTCCTTTATCATATCGGAAGAATAGTCCCAGCAGAACTGCGCCAGCCCCGCATCCCGCATTCGGGAAAGGACTTTTTTCTCACACTCGTTCAGGGCATTGAGGCCAGTGAAAACGAAGGTGGACACCGAAGGAAAACAACTGCCCAGGACATCAGCCGCAGATTCTTCCTGCAGCCTTTCGGCCAGGTTGCGATATACCATTCCCTCGTAAGCCATTCCACGTGTCTCCAGAGCCTTGCGGAAACTGTGGTATAGAGGCAGGAGGATGTTCCAGATTTGCAGGAAACGCTGCTTTACAACGCCCTGCCTTGCAGGGTCATAGCCCTCAGAGGAGGCGAAATTGGACAGGAAGCGCTCTACCGCCTGCTTCTGGGTATCTGTCAGGTATGAGAAATCGTCCTGCATCCCTTTGTACTGGGATACGTCCGTAAACAGGTCTTTTGCGTTGACGAGGTATTTGTTGACGTCGTCGAAATCTCCCAGCAGCACGTCTCCCCAGAATATGAAATCGTCCAGTGTCTCCGCGGCGGGATTCAATTCCTTATAGCAGTCATATAGAACCAGCATCAGGTTGAGCCTGTCCACCGGGCGGCTTCCGCAGAGTTTGTAGAAGAAGTCGTTTATGGTGAACATTGCAGGGGCCAGAACCGGCTTTCCACTCTCTTTCACAAGGTCAGACAGCCACTTCTGGAAAAACAGCTGGGACCTCCTGTTTGGAAAGACGAAACAGAAGCCGGAAATGTCTCCTGTGGCGAAATAATGCTCCGCCACCTGCCTGAGGAACGGTTTCATCTCTTACAGCTTGAGTATTGCGTCTGAATAGCCGGTTACGGCCTCCCTATGGGAGATGAAGAGGATTGTCTTTGTAGAATGGTATGCAGAATAGAGATTCTGCAGCAGTTCGGACTCTGTCTCGGAGTCGAGGGCGGACGTGGCTTCGTCCAGTATAAGTATTCCGCCGGGATGCAGCAGCGCGCGTGCTATGGCGATTCTCTGCGATTGACCTTCGCTGAGGCCGCTTCCGACCTCGCCGCAGCGGGTGTCGAGGCCTTCGGGAAGATTGGACACGAAGTCTGCCTTGGCCTGGGACAGAACCTTGAGCATATCCTGCTCGGTAGCTTCAGGATTAGCCAGCATCAGGTTTTCACGTATTGTACCGCTGAGCAGGCTGTTTCCCTGGGGAACGTACATGAAATTACCCCTGACGGCAACTCCTGCGCGCTCTCCCCCTACCAGGACATCACCCTCGGAGGGGCGCAGTAGACCCATCACAAGCCTTACCAGCGTACTCTTTCCGGAACCGGTGGGACCCATAATGGCTGTAAGTGAACCGGGAGCGAAGGTATGGCTGAAATGGTCCAGAACCTTTTCTCTCTGCCCGGGATATGAGAAGGATATGTCCTTAATCTCAATTCCTGGAGCTCCTGGGAGCATTATGGGGGCGGCTTCTTCTTCCAGTTCAAGTTCCTGGAGATCCATTATCCTTTCTATGGAAATGAGGGAATGTATGAAAGCAGGAACGTGCCTGGACAAGTCTGCAATTGGCCTCTGAACCTGTCCTACAAGCTGAAGGAAGGCTGTCATCATACCATAGGTTACGGTTCCGTCCTTGATTCCCAACACTCCCCAGAGGAAAGCCGCAGCATAACCGGCCATAAAGCCGAAATGCATGAAGCTCCTGGCCACTGCGTTGAAGTTGAGCCTCTTGACCGTGTTGTCCTTTACGTCCTTCTGCATCCAGCCGAGTTTGTCCATAACCCTCTCTGAGCCCACAAGGGTGAGGACCAGCACCCTGTTGAGCAGGTTTTCCTGCATATGCTGCTGGATTTCCCCGTCTTTCGAACGGATTTTACGGGTGAGCTCCTGAAGCATCTTGAAGAACATACGGCTGCCCAGTACCGCTACAACCATAAATATGATGAGGAGCCACAGAAGCTTGGGCGCCATAGCCAGCAGGAACAGGGATGCCGCCAGCAACTGGCACAGAGTCACTATCACGTCTGGGATTCGTGAACAGATAAGTTCAGTTATAACCCTGGTATCTTCCTGGATTCGGTTTACGGTATCTCCGCTGTTGAAGGTTTCCATACCGTTCCAGGTACTGTTGAGCACGTGTGAGAAGGTGTCGAAACGGAGTTTGTTGAGGGTATTGACAGAGATGTAACTCTCCCAGTATGACGCGGCGGCCGAAGCCAGTATCTGAACCAGCATTATGCCTATCATAATGGCGATATGGCCGCCAAGGGATGCGGCACTGACACCCGTGGCAATGTCCACGAGAGCCTTGCACACCCACACGAAACCAAGGGACGCGGCGATGCGCACCAGACCTATGAGGACGCTGACGGCAAGGGAGCCGCGCAGGGGCCTGATCATTTTGGAGAGCCCTTTGACACTGGTTTTGAATTTACTCATCTGCCTACAGTTCTTTTATACAAAGCCAAAACTACACGACGCAAAATTAGGGGCAGTTTTTGCCAACTTTTGACACGCCTCGGAAAATGGATCTTCCCCGAAGGCCTCTGCACCTGGACCACCGTTCCCATCACTCCTTCCGGAGTGCAGGTCTCGGTACCCACCAGATTCCCATCCCCTTTGAGGATGAGATTCCCATCCGGCTCTATCC
>JAEEGL013049963.1_pt1 | contig 16928 bp, 12 predicted proteins | sample 9134231 | NCBI WGS metagenome assembly JAEEGL01 (sample SAMN16246548, study PRJNA631951) | gut metagenome | biome: gut microbiome; feature: rumen; material: fiber-attached | host: Bos | place: Iran: Karaj | collected 2018-10
ATCGTCCATTTGCCTCGCCACGTTGATTTTAAAGTTTTATAAAACGTGTTTTTATTTTTAACGTTTTATAAAACATCAAAAGTAAACTTCACGTGAAATCGTCGGGGACGAACTCCGTGTTGCCGAACTCGGTCTCTAGCTCCTCGTCGGTAATGAGGCGGTCGGCATCGGCGAGCTCGCTATACGAAGGGCTCTCGCCCTTCTCGTCCATGCGCCGCGTGAGGATGTCCTGCTTTAGTTGCAACCTCTGTTCGCTGTTCAATTCTTTCAACGTCATCTTCTTTCTCCTCTACTGTGTCAAAAGTTGCAGCACCCAGTTGCCTTATGTTCCCTTTTTGAATTCAGCATAAATTACCCTCAAAGATTGCGCGGCTCCTTGACAATCTCCCGACAAATATTTGTCGATATCGAAGGATGGCTTCTTGACGCTGTCGGTGAAATCATGCGACCACTTACCCACCTTTTCCTGAAGCGAGTTCATTCTGTTTTCCGACGTAAAGTAAGAGACGGGACGCGATGCGGCGGCGGCAAGCACGCAAAACGCCGCGTAGGCGTTATCGCCATGGGTATCAAAGAACTCCTTCGTCCAGTTGTCCATAGACTCTACGAAATCATGTCTTTTTTCCCGTTCTTTGAAGCTCATGTGACGCGGGTTCTCCGCCCTGGCGTTGAACACCATGCAGTACAAGTCGAGCATCAGTTTACGAGGAAAGTAGAACTTCTTTAGCTCCATAAGCCTCTCGTAAAACTCCACCTCAAATCTGGATATGTCGTAAAACTTCTTTTGAATCTCCTTGTCAAGCTTGTTCAGCACATCGTTGTGCGCACTTGAAAGCGGCACCATCTTATCTGCGAAAATCACCCTGTTCTGACTTGTCCGATTGCAGAATCCAAGAACATACGACAACTTGTACGTCTTGTTGTAACTATTCAGAATTCGTATAAACGGCATCCATACGTCCTTGAACGATCTTGGCGGCGTGTAACAATGACAGCACAGATCGATATAGCAGATACCTCGTGATTCCGAAAGGACTACCTGATTACAAAGGAAAGAATCCTTATCGGCTGTTGGAAATATCTTTGGAATAACCCTCTTTTTTGCTATGGCGAACGCATCTTCGTTCCGTATGAGTTCATAATTGTCATGTGTCACTACGCTGATCACATGACGCCGTTCTACATCCAGTATTCCGTAGTGCCGCGGTAATCTTATGAATTCATTTTCACCCTTCGAGAGATCGATGCGAGTCCGCGCTTCGATGAAATAATTCAGTTGGCAATTCTGGTTCTGATAGAAAAGTTCCTGTTCGATGACAGGAAAGAACGCCTCCTTTATCAGTCGGTCGTGAGCCACATCAGGATCTTCTCCCTCGTTTATCGCATAGATCGTCATCTTTTCTTTCTCTTACGCCACATAGACCTCTGTTGTCACGCATTCATTCTTGGATCTTCATGTAGGTGACTTCAAACGCAAGAACTGGACGGCGGGACTGGACACGGTTACGCAAATTGAAGGCGTCGTTGATGTCTGACGAGAAGCTGGGATCGAATATGTCCAAACCACGGTCAAGCGATATCTTCCATCCCGTGTCCGTACGTATGCTGCGCGCATGAATCTTTTCGGTTGGAAAGTTCCACGAAAAATCTATTCCCTCGGAAGCAAACGCATCCCTGATCTTCTCGAAGTTTTCAATCTGGGCGTCACTATTGAAATCGGCTTTGACCGTTTCAAGAACAACCTCGACCTTTTCGTCGCCTGTACGATACCAGAGGACTGTCTCCATGAACTCCATGAAATTCCGCTCCTGGCGGAAGTTTCGGATATACGGATCTTGGACGACAATCTTCCTTGCTCCCCTAAGATAGTCTCCAAACAGCTGATCGTAGGATATTCCTGTCTCTCCCTCCGCATAAGTGTAATGCCCCGGCTTCGGCCCTACATCGACTGCGGGAGGCGTATCTGTGACTTTGATAACAATCGTTCCGGAGGGTGTATCTGTATTCTCGTTCTTTGTTGCAGCAGAGCCATTGGAATCCGAATCCCCTTCTGCCTTGCCCGCCGCTTCTGCAATGGCCTTCTTGCCTGCAAGGACATCAGCCTCCGCCTCGACGTAATCGTCTGGCGGCAGTTCATCGCCATGCCCGCCCTCAGGCGTCGTCACAAACTTCTCCTCCCCGCTCTCGCCAAGGAAATAGCTGAACTTCGTCTTTCGGTACTCCTCGTATCCAATCGTCTTCTGTTGTTCCTTTACGCGACAGCGCACGTCCATCGCAAGCCGAAGCGCCCATTCAAGGTCCTCGTCCTTAATCGGCGTCGCGGGATCGGGAGAGATGAGCTTCAGCAGACCGCTGACCGTCTTGTTAACTGCTCCTGAGTCGCGTCCGCTCAACGCGCTGCCATACTTGACGCGCCCGTGAAGCACGGACACCCGGCTTCCATTCCTCAACTGGTGCCAACATTCGGAGATGAAGTCGCTCACAAGTCCGAAATGGTCGGTCAGGTTCTTCTTCGGATCAAACTTCGGCACGTCCCATCCGGGGATATAGGCGTGAATGCGGTCCATAAACGCCGTGTCGTCACGCATTTCCGGCGGAAGCGGCTTCAAGAGATGCCCGCTCTTCTTCTGGTGCTCCATGTCGACATCGAAGTTGCCGACCATGACGATGCCGCCGTCGCCACGGATGCTCTCGCGCCCGCGGCTGAACTCGCCGCTCTCCATGTAGCCCTTCATGATGTTGACGCCTTCCTTCTCCTTGAAGGATATGCCGGTAATCTCGTCGAAGCAGACCACGTCGTAATGACACACCAGCCCCCGCTGCCCCGTCGCATTGTTGACGAAGAGCTGCGCCACCGTTGGTTTGCCGCCGGAGATGAGTCGCGCATACGGCGTTATCTGTTGGAAGAGGTGGCTCTTCCCCGTCCCGCGCGGCCCGATCTCCACCATGTTGTAGTTGCGTTCCACCAGCGGCACCATGCGCAAAAGCAGCGCGTCGCGCTCACGTTCCGAAAGCGCCGTCGGCTCATATCCCGCGCAACGCAGGAGGAACGCCTTCCATTCCTCTGTCGTGAAAGCCTTGCGCGCCTCGCAGAGCGTTTGCAGCACGTCTGCCTTTGAAAGTTGAATCTCGCGAATCTCGGCGATCCCGAACGGATTCATGTGCTGATCGGTCATCGCCTTGTCATATTCCAACGTGACCTCCGCGTAGAATCCCCCCGTCAGCATACGTTCGCTCGCCATGACGAGGTCGCGGGATATCCTCACATCGTCCAACTGCAGGCTCGGAAGCTTTGCCACATACACGTCCCGACGCGAATCGAGTTTCGCGGTCACGAGGTCTATGATCTTAATCTTCCCCTTCTCGCGGGCATGCGCCTTGAACAGTTCCTCGTTGCCGTTCGACACTGCCTTGTTCTGAAGGCTCTTCTGCACGAGCTCCAGCCCCTCGGCGATCTCTGCCTCGTCCGTGCTCGCGCAGTAGCGTCCGAGCAGGAACTCCACCACGTACGTCGGCACGGGAAACTGCTTCGAGAACTTGCGGACAAGGTCCTTGCGGACAAGATATCCGTCAAGGGCCTTCACAGCCACTTCATCGAGATGATCCATCGTCATGATTCAATACCTCCTATGTAAAGCTTGTTCTGCGCCTTCACGTTCCCACCGCCGTCGAGGACAACAAGATACGCGGCCTTGCCCGTCAGTTCCTCGTCGGCGACAAGTCCCGTCGCCTTGCCGTCGGCATCAACAACGCGCGCACCCTTGGCGAGCAACGACTCGCTGCCGTTCGGATCAAGCCGGAAATCGACCTTGCAGTTTGCAAAGTCGCCCTTGAGCTCACACGTAAAGCGGACACCTCGCCAGCTGATTCCCTTGACCCCAACCGCGCCGCCGAATCCAGCCCCCACCGGCGTCACCGTGAGGTCAACCAGTCGGCACTCCTGCAAACTCAACCCGCCATGGATATAGCTGTTGCCGTTCGTATGGCAGCAGATGCCGGGCGCGAACGTAATTCTCTCATCCATGTTCCACGACCATCCCAGCTCGACACCTTCTGCCGACACGCCTGGCTTGACGGTTGCATATCGTTTCGACTTGGTCTTGGTAAGGCCACTCGGCAATTCATACTTCGGAAGCCCTCCCGGCAGCCACAGCCAGCCGTGGTCGGTAACTACGCAGACCTTCTTTGCACCCGCTTCGAAAGCATCCAGGATGCATTGCGCAATCGAATCGAGTGCACCAGGGATGTGTACCGGCAGATTCTCCGCGAACTCATGCCCCATCGTGTCGACGTTTTCCTTCACAGGCCACCATGCGCGGTACCCTTTCTTCGGCATCGCCGGAGGCTTGACCTCTTCAAAACCGCTCTCGTCAAGATACTTAGTAAATGACATCCCGCTTGTTTTCAACGGGTCGTAAGAATCATCAACGTCAGACGACTCGAAATTGCATTTGGCACCAGGTACAGCGCATGGCTTGCCGCAAGCCGTGACTGTCGGGACCGGTGCCCAACGCGGAGATTCTGCAACCGAATATCCTCTGCCCTCAAGAATGCCCTTCAATTCCCGCGCAACATCCAGCCGAAGTCCGTCCGCAAAGATGCACCACGTGCCTTCGTCTTGTTTTGTCGGATGGAATGCATTCGGATACATTGATGCCGCCAGGAGCCCCTGAAACGCATTCGTAACCTTCTCAAGCCATGGCTTGTAGAAATTACGGACAACACCCTTTACCGCAATATGCGCCGTCGTCTTGCCCGCCTTGGCGACCGCGCGCCGTGCGGCGTCATCAACCTTCCATCCCGTCTGTTCATACCACGCGGCCATGTCCCCCACGTTACCGAATGTAGGTACGGACGCCATGCTCGCTTCGGCCAAGTCGACCAATTCCCGAATCACGAACGCCATTGGCGAGAGCCCCATCTTGGCCCAAACCGACCGCCGACGCACAGCATGGCGCCCTTCGGCGTCCTTGATATGTTTCGCAGCCTCGCTAAGATTCACTTCCTTGGCATGCTTGACCGCTTCAAGCAAGCGCTGCTCTTCCTCCGCGTTCCATTGCGGCCAGCCCCCACACTCTTTCTCCGTATCAAACATGTTGAATGCAGGTGGCGTCTGAAGCTGGAGGTTGGGGAGTATCTGCGGATAGGCCGTGTAACTTTCCTCGTAGCGTTCAAATACGTTTTTCCACGCACCTTGCCGCCCGGCGAGCCTACGAAGTCCCGCACCTTGACCGTCCTTCTCTGGATTAAGTCCATATGTATTCTTGCAAATGGCCGAGAACGCCTTCCACTCCTTGTCGCTCTGCGCCTTGCGCCAAATGTCCCCTCCGTTGAGCCACTGCAAAACCAGACGATCCGTGTCTCCGCCCGTAATTACCTGGTCAAAGTCATCCCAATTGAGCTGCCCGTTGGCAGACAGTTCTTCAACAGACTTTTCCATCACCTTCGGCAGTGCCGTCTGTAGCGAAGCCCGCGTCTCCATGTCACCTGCCACATTCAAACCCAACCCGCCGTCTTTCGACACGAGAAACGCGAACGCCGTCCAGTCCTTGCCGTTCTTCTGCTGGAACACCGCACCGCGAAACGCGAAATAGGCGAGCGGGCGCACCTCCTCCGGCAACGACTCCACGACGCGCAGATCGCTCCGCGAAACACCAGGGAGATACACGACCGGCGTTGCGCCTTTCGGATCGAACCCCTCCACAGTTCCGCCAAGCGCACATCTCACCCAGATTGCTGGCCCCGTGCGGTTCTCCACGTCGTAGGTTCCCAACACCAGCATCTCAGGCAATGCCTTCAGCAGCTGCGGCAAAGCGCTCTCGAACTGCCGGTCACCGTCCGGCCACAGGATGCAGCTCGGCGCGACCTGCGAAGCGGAATTGTACTCAGCCGCCTTGCGCACGGCCTCAACCAACTTGTCAATTACCTTTGCCATTGCCACTCCTTACGGCCGCTAGGGCCGTCTTGTCTATGTTTGAGGGGGTCATGCCGCGATAGTTTATTTCTGCCGCCCCGTCGCCCGCGACCCATTGGCAGAGACGGTTCATGGCCGTCGCGTCGTCGCGCGTCATGCGCTTTTCGGCGGGGGTGTATGGCCAGGCGGCAGGGGCGAGCATAAGAAGCCGCCCGGCGGCACAGGCCTCGAAGTAACGGCCACTCGGCTTCTGCATTTTCGAGAAACCCTTGTTCTGCATCGTGATGAGCGACAGTCCCTCGTTCAGGGCCTCTCGTGCGATCTGCCTTTCGCCGTCAGAGATGCACGCCGAAATCAACGTCGTACCGTGCCGGGCGGCAGTCAACAGCTCGTCCCGCCGCGTCTCGTACTCGGGCGTCGAAAATTCAACCACCGGTTCCCCGTTCGCGTCGCGAGCGATCTTCAGCGCGCCGCCGGGTTTCGGCACACGCCGATAGCCGAAGTGTCGCCGTGAGCATTGCACCTGAATCATAGGCCGTTCGAGAAGCGTCCGATTGCCTATCGCGGCGAAATGAAGGGTTATGTTATCACCGATCTTATCGGTGATAACAGGACTCGCGACAACCACACCCAAATCTCTCACCATCGTGAAAAGCCCCGGCATCGCGCGCTTCACGGCGAGGCGAAGCGCGTTGCTCTTGATGTAGTTTATCATCTTCTCGAGCTGCCCGTCACGAAAAAGAATGGTGTCTTGAAAACCCTCGGCGAAGAGCCCGCCATTAGGGCCAAGCGCGGCTGGGCAGATGGCTCTCGCAGCCTTATTGCAGCCCAGCTTGAAACCCTTGATCACTTGGCCCAAGTGGCAGCCAAGCGGCTCTTTGACCCAGAGTATGCCGTGGAAATGGTCGGGCATCACCTGCTTGCCGATTATCTGCACCTGCGGGTAGAAGTGCGAAATCGCCTCCCAGCAGTCGGCGACTGCCTTCCCCAGGGCCGTCAGCTCGCAGTGGGCGGCGGTCGGTGTTCCGTTATCGTCGATACTATCGACGATAACCTCACCCAGCGCCTGGCCCTGCCTGTTGGCCAAGACGACTGTTATCATGTAGATGCAAGGCTGTGAGTAATCCCAGCCGATGCAACGCCTAAGCATGGAATGGACGGTCTCTTTCATGCGTATAATTATACCATATCTTCACCATCTCCATCGCGAGTCCCGCTGTCGGCGACGCCACCGCGAGTCCTGTTGTCGGCGATAACATCGCGAGTCCTGTTGTCGGCGATAACATCGCGAGTCCTGTTGTCGGCGATAACATCGCCGACAACTCCCTCCCTTGCCACCTTCTTCTCGGCGAGCGTGGTGTGGTGGTCATTGATGCGGTCACCGTGGAAGACGGCGTACCAGGGCGCGGACGGGACATCCTTGCCGCGATCCTTGCCCCACTTGATGTTGAGCTTCTGCGCCTTCTCGCGCAGCACGCCCGCCTCGAAGAACGGACGGATGTTGAGCCGCACGCCATCGTTGAGGTCGGGATTCCAGCCCATCGGCAGATCCTTGAGCGCCTTCCATCGCACGAATATGTCGTATGGTGCCTCGCCCTCAAGAATCTTCTCAAGCTTGCCCTTCAATTCAGTTGCGCGATCCAGCTTCTCACCTGCGCCTTCCACGCCGTTCTTGACGTCGTTTGTCTGCCGCGTGATCCAGTCGCCGAGATACGAGTAGATCAGCGTCTCCAGCCCTTTGCGGTCGAGCTTGTGGTAGTTCACCAGAACGGAGAACCCGTCGCGCAGTCCGTCCCAGATTTGCCAGATGAACGGACGACTTCCAAACAGCTTTGAATGTTGCAGGAAGAACTCCTTTCGCAGCCACTCTTCCAGCGTCTTGCCGCCCGCCCCCACGCTTTCCATGAGAGCTTCAAGCTTCGCAGCCGACCATGCATCGCCATAGGCCACTTTGAGCAGCGCCATCAAACGCGACGACGCCGACTCCTCGCCGTTCAACGCCGGGATGCAGACGATGCCGTCATTATCCACGAACGCCTCCAACGCCTCGTTGCGCTTCATCACCCAACGCATTTCGTCGGCAAGCTCCATCTTCTCATCCAACTCACTGGGCCATCTGTAACCGAGAAGCCGCGCCAACGCAACATGAAGGACATTCGCCTCCACCCTGTCTTCACCGACCTTGAGCTTCTTCGTCTCTTCGTCCCATACCACACTCCCGCACGGATGCCCATGGAATATCCATTGCGTCGGATCGTCTGTAAACGGAGCAGGTAAACCGTTCGGGTACCGCTCCGCTGCCACCCTTTGCCAACGTTCAAGGTCGAAGGGAACTTTAACCATTGCGGAGTTTGTAACCCGAAGTGCCTGATCTAACTTACGAACTTCACTTTCATATTCATCCGAATTCATGAAAGTAAAAATCGCAAGAAGATTCTCTTTCCGCTTGGGAACAATTGCCGAGAGTTCACTAAAGAACACGTGCGAAAGATGACGGATAGAATACAATCTACCAACTGTTGTACAAGCCACGCCCTGTTTGTCAAACGCTGCGACCCCTTGTAATCGCGCTAAGAGTGCGCCATTATCAGTCCAATTTACCTTGTATGAATATCCTAATCGCGAAATCTTTGCCAGACTACCTTCTGCCAAGCGCCAATTTTTCCCAACTATGCTGTCTTCCCAAAAATAAAACTTCAACCTACCATCATCACCACTCTTTATGCCTTGAAAACTTCCTGCGAACTTTTGTAATGAAGTCCCTTGTCCAATAATTTCCAATGATATGACAGCGTCTGGGTTTACAAGCTGTTGCTCTTGATCTACATGATGTATGCACCCCTTAATCAAAAGTTGTGCTTTCACGATAGGATCGTGAGAATCAGAAGCATCCAACCCCAAGAATGGGACACTATCTGTTCTTTCTCCTCTTGAGATGGCCAATAACTGCACATTGAAATCCCACATAGGAGTCTGAAATGCACCTGCACCTAAACGAGCAATAAAATTAAACACACCATTTCGCAAGAGCCTTTCTCTAAACTTTTGATATGCCGCAAGGAACAACCAATTTTGAGGCAGCACTAACGTCGATGTCCCAATATTACCAATATTAAATTTCAGACAGCGCTCCAGAAATACAGTTGCGAGATCTCCCTTTGCCAAAGGATAATACTTATCGCAAAACTTCTGCAACTCAACACCTTGCTTACCCCTCGCCAAATACGGCACATTCGTCGCAACAAGGGTGTATTTCCTTCCCAACAGCTGCATCGCCTGTATGATGCCCTGTGCCGCGATTGAGGTTTCGCGTTCTTCAACCGTTTCCTTGTCGAGATGTTCGGCAAGCACATCGGCAAGCGTCTTGTAGTCGGTCTGCTGCCAAAGGTCGTTGCCGAAGAGATCGGGCGAGATGAGCGAGCCGAGGATAGGTGCCTGCTGGAAACAATCCCAGAGAGCGCCCATGGATTGGACAAGATTCGCCTCAAAGAGCGATTCATCGTTCACATCAACGACAAGTTTGCCCTCCTCACCCGTCTGCTTGCGCGCGGCACGGCGTGCGAGGCGCAGCCATTCATCGCGCTTGTCGGTCGGCGCAATGCCGTCGCAGGCGATATTGAGGCGTGGAAGCGGCCTGTAGCCACCCGCGTTCGGATAGCGCCATGCCTCCAAAGCCACGGCGAACGCGGCAATCTCCACGCATCGGCGATCCAGCTCCAGCGCGTGGATGTTCTCGGCAAGCACTTTGTCCACCGCCGTCCGCGCGTCCAGTCCCTCCAGTTCCATGCGCATTGGAACGAGCATCAGAAGCGCAGCCACCGCAAAATGCCCCGAGCCGCAGCACGGGTCGAGCATCGAGAACTCGGCGAGGTTGTCGGGCCATTTCTCGAATGAACCGGCGGCGGGTTTCCATTCGCAGGGTTCTGTAGGCGGTTTCACCGAAACCGCCGTGCCATCGGCCGGAACAAGCCGCAGATATTTAAGCGGTATCTCCTTCGTGGCAACGGCGGCGCGGGCTTCCGTTTCAGAAGCGAACAGCTGTCCTTTGAGTTTCTTCGCCGCGTACCAGGCACCGATTGAGTTGTCGAGCAGGAACGCCACCATGTACGGTTCGGTGAAGAGCTGCGTGACGGGCGCAAGTTCGTCCGCGCCGATCTTCACCTCGCTCGCGTTCACCGTAGCCTTCTTCCGCGTCTGCCAGAACTGGTAGATCCATCCAAGCGAATCCGATGCCTGGAACGTCGCGGAATCAAGAGATTCCACAAGGCTCTCCAGCTCCTTCACCTTGTCCGGCGCGAACATCACCTTGAACGAGAGCGAGTCCGGCCGGAACACGTTTGGCAGCATCTTCGCCGCGCAGTCCGCCGCCACGTCCCATGCGCTCGGAAGGTTCATTTCCTCTGCAAGCGCAGCACAGTCGGCGAGCGTAATGGATACGCCGCCCTCGTAGATGAGTAGCCCGTTCTCCGTGAGGAAGCGCGCGAACACCATGCGGTTCCACTGTTCGTAGGCGACCTCCTCGACAAGCGCCGCAACCTTCTGCGAGCCGTCGGATGCGCGTTCGCCGCCCAACGCCTTGGCGCGGGCGCGAAACGCGCGGCGGAGCGCCGACTGCTCCTTACTGAGCCAGTCAGGGGCCTTGGCATTCTGCACGCCCAGCTGGGCGAATGCGTCACGCGCAGCCGTCTCGGCGACATCGCGCGCTGCAAGCGTCGTGCGCTCCAACGCGCTGCGAAGGGTCTTTTCAAGCGGCGTTCTCATGTCATGTCCTGATGGGTCCATTGGCGAGCATTTCCTTCATCTTTGCGGAAATCTTGGCGATCCACGCATCGACTTCCTCGGCCGTCTTGAGCGTCTCGCTCGGATACGAGAAATACTGCAACTTGGGTTCCAGCTCCTTCGCGGCGGCGGCAAGCATCGCATCGTACTTCGGTTTCACGGCGGCGATCTTGTCATCAAGCGCTTCAAGCGTATAGATTGCAAATGCGTTAATGATGTCAATCGTCAGCGCCGTCTTGAACGAGAGTTCGAGGTTCCCCTCGACGAGTCCATTTTTCGTGCGGATTTCACCGCGTTGCGCCGTTGTGAGCTTGCCCCAGTTCGCATCCGCCGCGAGCCGCGCCTCGCCGGCGTCGATTGCGTCCTTGTACGCGGCCTTTCTGCTTTCAAGTTCTTTGCGCAGGATGTCGGCGATTTCCTTCGACACAGGCGGTACGGGGTCTGGGTTGTCGAGGAGCTGCCGTCCCGCGCGGATCGCTCCGACCTGGTCGCAGAGGCTCTTGGCGGACGGCACAGTTGCCGCATGAACAGCGAGCTTTTCGAGTTCCTGCCACGCGGCGAACTTTGCGGCAATCTTGTCGGCAGTCGCCTTCCAGTCGGCAAGCTTCTTTTTATAGTCGTCGATGTTTTCGTGCATCTTCACGAGAAGTTCGTTGCCGCTGAGTGCGCGCAAGTCGTCGATGAACGCCGTATCAGGAACCTCAGGAAGCGGCCCAGCGCCACCGGCGGCCGCGGCCTTCTCCTTCATTTCGTCGAGTACGGCCGAGGCACGGAACGGCAGTTCCTCTTTCTTCACCTGTTCGCCGAGGACGGTCTGGAAGAATCCGCACAGCTTGAGCTGCTGCATCACCAGCAGCACAGGCGCCTCGATACGAAACTCAACGAGCCCCATCTGCTTGCGCTCAATTTTCTTCGGGTCGATAAGCTTGCCGTCCGCGCCGCGCGCGACAATCTCGCCGCTCACGAGAAGTGCACCGAGCGTACCGTCGATTGCGTCCTTCGTCCAGCCGTAGGGCGCAGCCATCAGAGCTTTGCGTATCTCGTCACCCTTCTTGCCCGTGCCGAGCGATGTGAGAATCTTCTGCGCGATCGTATGGGATTTTGTTTCGCCAGTGTGGCCGATCTTGCTGAGAGAATCCGTTGCGCCTTGATGTGCAGCCGTCCATACCGCCGCCCAGTTTGCGTCATCCGACGGCTCAAACTGGCTGTACAGACGGTTCGCTGCCACGGTCTCGGCAGACTTGATGCGTTCCGCAAGGGTCGTGCCGTCCGTTACCTCCGTGCCACCGCCCTGGTACACGACGGCAGACGCGAACATTTCGGCAATGAGCTGGTTAATCTGGCTTTCGGCCATTTGGCGCTTCGTCTCGATGGCACCTTTGGCCTCTTTGCCTTCAGGCGTGGAGGGAGTCGGACGCTTTTCGATCGTCTTTTGCGCCGCAAGCGATTCGATTAGAAGGTCCCTGAGCTTGTCGCCGCCGGACTTCGGCACGTACACCCACACATGCGCGGAGTCCATCCCAGCCGCCGATGCCGTGTCGCGTACGGCTTTCTGCGACTTGAACCAGTCGTTCGCCACGCAGAGGACGAGCTCGCCCTTGTCAGACGCGGGAATGTCTTTGTTGATGCAGAACTTCACGTCGCGCGGTGTCTTTGACTTCCCCTGCATCACGGTATCTTTGATGCCCAATGCAGCCCATGCTGCGTTCACGCGCTGAAGCCTTGCGGTATCAACCTCGGCGGAGCCGCCGCTCTTGAGCGCGCCAACCTCGGCCTTGAACTGCTGCGACCATTCGGCGCTTTCTTTCGTCTGTACACGGTAGGTGTCGCCCAAAAGCTGGAGCGCGGGGCATTTTTCGAGAATGGCCGGAAGGCTCTTCCGAAGACCGGCGCTCCCTTCGTGGAGGTCGCCCACCATCAGATCGGCAAGGACTTCAGCCGTCGCCTTGAGTCCAAGCGCCGGGTTGTCAAGCTTGTTGATGAGAAACACGAGACCGCACGCACGGGCGGCAAGTCGCTTGTCGGGGTCTTTCTCCTTGAGCATGCCCAGCACGTCGTCGTAGAATTCCTGTGACATGCTGCCATTATTCAAGAGCCGTGTGGTCACGCTGAAGAAGAGCTTATCCGCCTCCACTACGTGTCCGAGCGGTTCTCCACCGTTCTCCACGGCAAAGTCTCGGTTCATCTTCAGGAGATTGCGGAGCTGGCCGTCAGTTCCGTTCACATCCAATGCAAGCAGTACCTTCTCCCAGAACCTGCGGCGGGAAGGAAGGATCGGGTAGTCTGCCGCAAGGCAATCCTTGTCCACATCTGGCCTGTAGGCGAACGGCGTACCTGCGAGATGCTTGCTGATTTCACCGATGTTGTCGGTCAGCACTTTTTCAATCTGCGACTTGCATTCCGGCTTCTTGCGGAGGACCACGCTTCTGATGACGGACGTAATGTCCATGTCCTGGAGCTGAATCTCCACCGTGAAACGATCCTTGATCTTCTGGAGCATCGTCGTGCCGTTCAGGGCGGACTGCCCGGTGCAGACGAGCAGGATACGTCCGTCAGTCGCCTTGCTGCACGCCTGCACCGCGCTCTGCACGGAGGCTACGCGGTCGTCGTTATTGCCGATATACTGCTGCACCTCGTCCATCACAATGAGAGTGGGCGGCATCTTGCCGTTTTTCGCCAGCGCATCAAACAGCGCATCCTTGAACTCGGTATCACTCACGCTTTCCCTGCGCGGATATGTCTCGCGAAGTGTTTTCGCGCAATCCGGCTGGTTCGGGAACGTCTCAGGTATGATCTCGCAAAGAGCCTTGTGAATCTTCTTCGAGACGTTGAGGTTTAGAAGCTCCTTGCTCCAATCCCCGCCCTGAGCCTCGACATTCGCACGGATATCACCCTCCTTCCCCTCTCCACGGAGCCACAGTACGAACTTCGCCTGTGCATACGTCTCGGGCAACCCGACCGAACGGAATACGGTCTTGAGGATCGCCATCTTCATGTCGTCCGTGTCCTCGCCGTGAAGCGTGCCTGTCGCGGCATGGAGGCCGCCATTCTGCTTGCCGAGCGTGTTCAGTTCGGCAAGCAGTTCCTTGACGTCGTCCGGCAGGGTGACGATGTCGCGCGGGCGGGTACCGTCGGGAAGTGGGGCGTTCTGCCAGATTTGCGCCAGCATCTTCACGAGGTGGGATTTGCCGGATCCGTAGAAGCCGCCAACCCACACCGTCGGCATGGTCTCCTTGCCGAAGTTGGTCAGGAAGTTCGAGAGCACCAGCTTCATGCCCTCTTCGTACTTGCCCTCGCAGACGAACGTCTTGAGTTCGTACTTCAGCACTTCGTTCTTTCCGGCTACGACATCCACCACACCCTCGTTGAGAATCGAGGTCGGTGTCGGTTCGTTCAGGTAGATTTCCTTGTTGAGCATCGTTAGTCTCCTTTGAAATCGCTATGCCTTGATTACTGTTGCAAGATAGCCCTCGCCGTCGTGACCGTCGAGAAGGCGGAAATGGTTGTCGTTGCATGTGCCGGGGAAGAACACGACGAGGCGTCCTGCCACTTCCTTGGCCGCCGTCTCGACGATCTTGTGCACCCCGGCGAGACCGAACATCGCCCCAGCCCCCGCAACAGCCACCACGGCGTCAGGGTCTTTCGCGGCCGTGCCAGCCTCGCCCACGATGACGCTTGCGACGTATGCGGCGAACGGCTCGAGCTGGTCCTGCGTGAAATCTTCGGGGCTCTCGAAATATGCCTCCGCATATTCCTGCTCCGCCATCCACTTGGCGAAGACATTCTCGATGTCGATCAGTTTCCAGTCGTGCTTCGCGACCTTCGTTGCGGATTCAAACTCGGAGAAGGCAAGACGAACCTTCAGTTCATCCGCAGCATCGTACACGAGAAAGATCACCCGCTGCGCCGGAGCTTGTCCCTTTAGCCATTCCAAGCCGATATGCTTGGCGTATTTCTCTGCAAGTTCCGATATATGGCTCATGTCATTCCTCCGTCGAATGAAACTTCCATAACGTCGCCGATGTGCTTAAAGCGAAGCAGCCCCTGGCGCGCAGCCTGTTCGGCGAGCGCGATCAGCGCGCTCTCGGACGAATCCAGCAGTTCCGCCATCGGCGACGTAAAAAGGCCATGCCCGGAAAGTCCCAACTCCATCCCAAGATACAGCGCGAAAACTATATTTTCTGATTGGGGAACCACCGCTTTGCGGGTACGTCCATGGATTCCTTCAATATAGCCGCCCTGGTACCAAGACGAGTTCAAGCTACGTCCAACAGACCTCACGCTCTTCTCTGAATACTTTTCTGGATAAGTTTCATGTACCCACGCCGAGGTGCCCTGCGGCGTGATCGACGTCCCCGGTGGCATCGGCAGGAAGTATCTGCATGAGTCACGAAGCATTGCGTCATTCACCCATGCATACTGAAATCCCAGTAGCTGTCGACAAGCCGTATTGCGCGACCAAAGTTTATGGAACATGCGAAACACAGGATCAGAGAAATCAAGCGAATAGACATTCACAAGTCGTTTCCTGGCCTCACTTCTGGCGGCCATCGTCGGCTTGCCGAGGCAATTCTCTTCCATAATCGCGGAGGCGTACTCCGCCATCGTCGCACCCTGCTTTGGCACGGTGTTCAACAAGTCGGTTAGTTCCGACAACATGATAGTACGTCCGCCGAGATTGGTGGACTCCTTGAGTCTCAGCATGGAGCCTCCCGTCCCTTACCGGCCAAGGCAACTCCAGACCTAAGTATGTTTCTTTGAGTAGCAGTTTGTTGTTCCACAAGGTACACTTTGCGGAACAACCCAGGTTGCCGATTGACTGTCCGACTGAAAAAATGTATACTATTTCAGTCAATGGAGAAACCAGATTATTCTACTGCGATCCATGATCGCGTCAAGCGTGCAAAGGCGGGAAGCGTCTTTGCGATGGTTGATTTTGCCGACTTGGCACCGAACAATGCCGCCAACCGTGTTGTGACTCGGTTGGCGGCCGAGGGGGTGCTGGTGCCGGTTCTACGCGGCATTTACCAAAAGCCGAAGTACAGCACGTTCCTCGGCGAGTATGTTCTGCCAGGCGCCGAGGACGTCGCTGCCGCGTTGGCTCGGAGAAGCGGATGGACCATTAGGGCGGACGGCGACACGGCACTCAACCAACTAGGGCTTTCGACGCAAGTTCCAGCCAATTGGGCGTACTTGAGTGACGGACCATACCGCAAGTATGCGTTTCACGGAGGGACGATTGTGTTCAAGCATTCGGCCAATCGCCTACTCGGCAATCTCTCTCGTGAAACTGCGCTTGTCGTGCAGGCGTTACGCGCCCTCGGGCGCGAACACCTGACGCGCGAAACACTGCAACGGCTCGCCGAACTTTTTGACGCGAAAACGTGGAAGAAGATTGAGAAGGAGGCTATTTGCGTGTCAGACTGGATTCGCGAGGCAATTTCTAATGTAAGGGAGATTCGACATGAATAGCATTGCACGAGCTAAGCAAGACGAGCTAAAGTCGCTCTTCTCAAACGTATCGGTTAAAGTCAGACTTTCGCCCGGCATCGTCGAGAAGGACTTCTGGGTGGTGTGGACGCTCGAAACTGCGGGGACCCCCAAGAAAGCCTGATTCTTCAGGGCTTTCCTGATGTCGGCCCAGTTGACACCCCTTGTTTGGGCATCCTTTGCCGGCCTTCCGCCAGGTGGTGACCCCTGAACGAGCCAACAGGCAGGGGTGCCATAGCAAAATGAACTTGTCAAGCCGGTTTATTGCTTATTTTCTGAAAATTTAATGCCCCATTTTGTCGCAGTTCTGCGATTTATTGACAGTTATCCCACATTTCCTACAAAATTGTAGGAATTTTGTAGGAAATTTGTAGGAAATCTTTTCTATACTCCTGCGCGTGACTGCGAGTGCGGTTGCAAGATTTTAGTCAAATCATAAGCGGAGGATTGAACAATGGTACGTAAAACAATGCTGATAGTCGATGATTACAAAGACGAGCCGCTCGAAGTAGAAGTGGCTTGCCGCAAGAACCTATCCATACAATCCGAGATCGCCTAAGCAGGAGTCAAGCTGGTATGAGCTATTATCTCAATTCCTCTGTTTCAATAACCGCCGACCCTTTGGGTCTCCCGGATCATTACTTTGATTCGATAGATTTTTCAACGGCAAGATATCTTTTTCCGCCGCGCCCCGTGCAGGATCGCATTGCATCCATAGCATCATCCATCCGCGCCGAAGCCCGCA
>JAEEGL010585124.1_pt1 | contig 16927 bp, 8 predicted proteins | sample 9134231 | NCBI WGS metagenome assembly JAEEGL01 (sample SAMN16246548, study PRJNA631951) | gut metagenome | biome: gut microbiome; feature: rumen; material: fiber-attached | host: Bos | place: Iran: Karaj | collected 2018-10
CCGCCGTACCAGGGCAGACGGGAACGCCGGACCGGCGCGAACGCGGCGGAATGGAACGCGGCCAGAAACGGGGAGCTGGAAGGCTATAATCCGTATACCGGTACAATGCCGGTGGCAGCCGGAGCGTATGGCAGTTTCGGAGGATACGGTTACTGATGCGGAACTGTCCGGACCTTTGAGATTACGGAATACAGTTCCCATGCTGCCGTCCATCGCTGCGGGCGAAGCGCGGAAAAGATGGATCACGGCAATCGCAATTGCATAACAAATAACCATAACCACGGAGAACGGAGGGACGAGGATGGAACGAATCACAGCTGATGTCGTTGCGGCAAAAGAGTTTACCATTGAGAGCAGGGGCTACAGCAAGGACGAGGTGGACACATTCCTGGACCTGATCTGTGAGGAACTGGACCGCCTGAACAATGAGAACAAGGATCTCCAGCAGAAGACCACCATGGTCAGGCCGGTCGCGCCCGCGGCGGAAAACTCCGGGGTAAGCAGGGAAAGCGAGGAACGTTTCCGGGAAATCCTGGAAATGGCCGCGACGGTGAAGGAAGAAACCATCCGGAAAGCCCGCGAGGATGCCGAGGCGATCCGGCTGAAGGCCGAGACTGAAGCCGGCGAGCGCCTGAACGGCCTGGCGCAGGAACAGGAAGAGCTGGAAAAGGAAGTGGCTGCGCTGCGGCAGACAGCCGCGGATTACCGGCGGCAGTTTGAGGAACTGCTCCATGCGCAGCAGGAAGCACTGGAGAAGGCAACGGGACTGTTCTGATAAGGAGGAAGCGGGCATGTTCGGATTCAGGCCGGATGGCAAAAGGCTGAGGGATGTTGATCCCATTGTCCAGATTACACCGTATCTGATGCCTATGCGCTGCGACGCGCAGGTATTCCTTGAGCATAAGATGGACTATGAAAAGGCGGCCCGGTATATCGCGGAAAAAAACCGGCAGGGTGAGAAGATCACCTTCATGCAGATTATTGCCGCCGCCTATGTCCGTTCTGTCAGCCAGCTTCCGGAGCTGAACCGGTTTATTTTCAACAAGCAGTATTACGCGCGGAACAACTGCTCCCTGTCCTATGTTGTTCTGAAGAATCCCCAGGACAACACGAGCAACGAAGTGACGGCGCGGATTGAATTTGACCTGACCGACACGATTTTTGACGTGCGTGACCGGATGATCGCGGCCCAGGAAAAAATCCGGACCGCGGAGGACGACATGTTCCTGACCAGGCTGGCAGGCGCCCTTCTGAAGATTCCGGGACTGGCCACACTGATCGTTGGCCTGTACCGGCTGCTGGACCGCTACGGTCTGGCGCCGAAGTTCCTGATCCGGGAACTGCCGTTCTACAGCGGACTGTTTATCACCAACAATGCGTCCATCGGCCTGAATCATGTATGGCATCATATCTATAATTTCGGCAATGTCAGCATGTTTATCGGCATGGGTACCATCTTGAAGGAAGCTGTTGTGGAGGACGGCAGGACACGGATGAAGCGCTGGCTCCCCCTGGGCATGACCGCGGATGAGCGGATGTGCTCCGGCGCCCACTATTCGGCATTCTTCGCATCCATGGTGAAGTACATGGATAACCCGGCATTGCTGGAAGAACCGCCGGAAAGTGTCCGCTTTGACTTCGGCGGAAAGTATGAGTACCATGTTCCGAAAGTCAGATCATAATTGATTGTCTGGATACCAGCAGATAAAATGCTCTCCCCGCCGGGATGATATCCGCCTGCGGGGAGAGCGTTTTATTATGGGTTTATACAAAGCTTTCGTCCTTGTTGAACACCGGAATGAAGTCCCTGTCGGCAGAATCCGGCTCCTGCAGGAAACCGGGAAGCTCGAGGGCCAGCATATGGTCCCGGACACGGCAGTATTCCTTTTCCGTGATCCGGCGGTCCAGCCCGGGGACTGAAACCCCGTTGCATGGAATATACTGCCGCATAAGGCTGACAGGTGTTCCGGACGGCAGTTCATCCCGGATCCAGGTCAGCAGGCGCAGGCTTTCCGAGGTAAAACCGGGCAGGATCAGATGGCGGACGAGGGTGCCTTTCCGCATGATCCCGTCTTCTCCGTATACCGGTGTGCCGGTCTGGCGGCACATTTCCTTCAGTGCGGCGGAAGCGGCTTCGAAATAATCCGGTGCTCCGGCGCAGAGCCTGCCGGCCCGGGGAGAAAAGTGTTTCAGGTCAGGAAGATAGATATCGATGACGCCTTCCAGCCTGCGGAGGGTGTCCGGGGTTTCATAGCCGGAGGTGTTCCATACCAGCGGCAGCGGCGGAGCCCAGAGTTCAAGCGCGTCAAGGATCCGGGGAACAAAAGGGGTGCCGGTGATAAACGACAGGGTATGCACGCCCAGGTCGGTCAGCCGCTTCAGCGTATCGGACAGCTGCCGCGGGGAAAAAGGACGGCCTTCGTTCCGGTGTGAGATATCTCCGTTCTGGCAATAGACACAGCGTAGCGTACAGCCGGAAAAGAAGACTGCTCCGGTGCCGCGGGTGCCGGAGATGGGAGGCTCTTCCCACAGGTGCGGCGCGGCGCGGGCAATAAGCATCTGCTCTCCCAGACGGCAGAAGCCTGTCTGTGTTTTCCGGTCAATGCCGCATCGGCGGGGACATAGTTTACAGATCATAATTCACAATTCAAAATGGCTTTCTGTGAAAACAGATTAACAGGGAAGCGATTCTGCCGGCCGGGGAAGTTCCGGAGCAATGAACGGCTTTGATTCGTTATGATTATAGCGAATCACAGTGCTTGTGGCAACCGGGGCAGGACTTGTGATACGCGTTGCTTTCCGTTATAATATATACTGTCGGAAACTTTGCAGGAAAAGGAGAAGACGAAGATTGGCTAATTGGAATCGAAATGATCAGAATGAATATACAGGCATCTCGGCTCAGCGCAGGAACCGGCATAAAACCGGTATCGAACCGGTGGCTCCGGACTCGCCTTACCGGCGGCCGGCGATGCCGGAAAAGCCGCAGCCTGCTGCCGACAGGGATTTCCGGTCCGCGGATGGAATAACGAGGAAAACCGGAATTTCCCCGGAATCTGTGATTTATTCACGGCCTGAGCTGTTTGCTGATCCTGAAATGCCTGATGAACCGGCCGCTTCTGCGGAACCGGAAACAGAAGCTGAACCGGAAATGTCCGGAGAAGCGGAGCTTTCCGGGAAGACAGAGCCCGCGGAAGAACCGGAAATCCTCATGGATCCGGAAGCGGACCAGGAACTGCCGGAAGCTGTGCAATCAGCCGGAAATGAGGAACCGGAAGAACCGGAAAAACCGGAAGAACCCGGTGAAGCCACCAGAGCCATTCCGGCGGCAGATGCGGCAGCGCAGGGCGCTGACAGCAGGGTACCGCTGGAGGCGCGCAGGATGGCCGCGGCGCCGTACGGGAGCGCGGTTTCCGCCGGGCGGCAGCCTGCCGCGGCGCAGGCTACCCGGAAACAGCCGGTCCGTCCGCGTTATGAATCTCCTTCAGACAGGACTCGTCCTGACGGAAGAATGCCCGCGGGAAGGACAGCCCGCCCTGCGGGAAGGGCACCGGTGAACGGACAGAGATCCCGGGTGAACATAGGATACGCTCCCGGACGGATGAGCGAGGATATGACCCGCCAGATTCCCGCCGGGGAGGCTATGCGGGAGTCGCTTTATACCCGGGATGCCAGGGAATACCTTGAAAAACGGAGACAGCCTTTCCGGACACAGGACGGGGGGAACCAGATGCCTCCGGACCGTCCGGGAAACAAAGCGCTTCGGATTATTGTCGCGCTGCTGGTCATAGCAGGACTTGTATTGACCGGCGTCCTGATTCTGAAACACCGGAACAGTCCGGAAGGGCTGGCTTCCGGGGGAATCCCGCAGATCCTCGGATTTGATCACAGTACCGCGGAAGGACAGAACGCGCCGACGGACGTGATCTTCTCTGTCAGAACGGATAAGAGCGCGACTGGAATGCGGCTGCGCGGAGAGAACAATACGGACCTGGATACAGTTGTCCAGGTCGGGGTCAACGCGGATCAGAAACTCTGGAGCATCAAACTGCATGTGGAGACCAGTTTTATCGGAACGGTCATGCTTCAGGTGCAGCGGAACGGATCTGAAGAATGGATTGATACCGCTTACACAACGGAAGTGAATATTACAAGTCCCCTGGATATGGAGACTGCTGCCCCTCCTGCCGCGGAACCGGACGGGGCTGATGAAGGCATTCCGGAGGAAGAAGATACAGAAGGAAACATAACGGAGCCGGAAGACCTGCCGGATGAAACCGGGGAAGGCCCGGAAGAGGAATACGGTGTATCCCTGCAGGAAGACGAGGATTCTGAAGCAGAGGATGAACCGGTGGAAAACACGGAGGAACCCGCGGAAGAAGATCAGGAAAACGACCAGGCGGAAGAGGATGAACTCCCGAGCGGCGAACTGAGGACACCGGTGCCGACCAGCACCCGCGCGCCGGAAGAACCCACACCGACGGCAACCGTGCCGCTGACTGCTGAAGCGGATCCCAAAGCGGATCCTGCCCTGATTACCAGCACGACGGTTTATACCAGCGCGACAAAGAAAGAAAAAGCATACAGCCGTCCCGCCAAGGAACTGATTCGTATGCCGGAAGCCGATCAGTATACCAAGCAGCAGCTGGGCGTACTGACTTTCCGGGGCGATAATTTCCGCCGGAATGCGGCCGCAGGCGTTCTGAGTGACAGAGCGGTGGATCTTAAGGTTCGCTGGAAGGAGGAAGCCGGCAGTGCCCGCGGGACGAGCCAGATTTTCTATGGCTACGGATGGACGGGACAGCCTGCGATTGCCCGCTGGAGCAAGGAAGTTCGCAGTCTCAGTAATTTAACGGAAGAGAAGAAAAACAAAACAGCCCTGAAGGAAGTTATTATTGCCGGCGTGGACGGCGTGATCCGCTTCCTGGATCTGGATGACGGTGAGAATACCCGGAAAATCGTGAAGCTGGGCTATCCGATGCGGGGCACGCCGAGCCTTCATCCCCGCGGATATCCTTTTATGAGCGTAGGTCAGTTTGCGCGGAAGATGCGGGGAAAGACGGGCAAAATCGGTCTCCGGCAGTATAATCTGTTTTCTTCCAAGGAAATGAAGATGATCGACGGGCTGGACGGCAAATACCACCGGCCGCTGAACAATGTCGGCAGCTTCGAGACGTCCGCGCTGGTGGACCGGGAAAGCGACACGCTGATAGCTATCGGCACAAACGGCGCGCTGTACCTGGAATCACTGGGCACCAACTTTGACTACAATAAGGGGATCATGGCCATTTCCCCGTCTGTTACGGTTATGACCTCCAAGGCGAAAGGCCAGAAGAATACGGCCCTGATGGCGGTGGAATCTTCTCCCTCGGTTTATGACAAATATGTGTTCTACGCGGATATGGGCGGCGTGCTTCGCTGCGTGGATACGAACACCCTGAAGCCTGTATGGGCTGTGGAGACCGGGGACTCGGTCATGGCGGCAGTTGCCCTGGACCTGACAGGAAACCGGGAGCAGAGCCCGGAAGAACGGGAACTGAATCTGTACACCGCCAATATGCTGAACAACCGGAAAAAGGGCGACAGCAATATCCAGATCCGCCGCTACGACGCACTGAGCGGACGGGAAATCTGGTCTACAGACATCGGTGTGTATAAGGGAAAGAAAGACAAGGAGGATGTCGGCGCGAAGGCTTCTCCTGTAATCGGACAGAACAGCCTGGAAAAACTGGTCTTTTTCACGGTGACAGGCCTTTCAACTGACGGGGCGGAGAAGCTGGGCCTGAACGGTGAGAACAAAGCGGCGCTGATTGCACTGGAGAAGGAAACGGGCAGGATTGCATGGAGCTTCGGCCTTTCCAGCCGCAGTGAGTCCTCACCGATTGCGCTGTATGACGAAGCAGGAAACGGCTGGATTATCCAGTGTGAACAGAACGGGTACGTTCACCTGCTGGACGGCCTGACGGGAACTGAAATCAGCAAGCTGAACCTGGAAGCGGAGATTGAAGCGTCTCCCGCTGCCTACAACAATGTGGTGGTCATCGGAACAACAGGCAAGAATACAGCCTTTGTTTACGGCATAGAAGTATTACTGGATCATTCACAGGAAGGCGGATTTGACGATGAAGAGGTTCCTGGCGGCGCTTGATCAGGGAACAACCAGTTCCCGTGCGGTGATCTTTACCGAGGAAGGGGACATGATCGCCGCTTTCAACAAGGAGTTTCCCCAGCATTATCCCAGGCCCGGCTGGGTGGAGCATGATCCGAACGATATCCTGGACAGCCAGATTACGGCCCTGCGGGAAGCGGTGCGCCTGAGCGGAGTGAATCCCGCGGATATCGCCGCGATCGGGATTACCAATCAGCGGGAAACCACTTTTCTCTGGGACCGGAAAACCGGCGAATGCGCAGGCAACGCCATTGTGTGGCAGTGCCGGCGGACAAGCCAGATGGTGGACCGGCTGGTGGCTGACGGATACGGGGATATGATCCGGGAAAAGACGGGACTGGTTCCGGACGCGTATTTTTCCGGAACAAAGCTGAAATGGCTGCTGGATCATTACAACCTGGCAGACCGGGCGGAAAAGGGGGATCTTTGCTTCGGTACGGTGGACAGCTTCCTGTGCTGGCACCTGCTTGAAGGCCGTCCGCACGTGACGGATGCCACCAATGCCGGCCGGACCATGCTGTTCAATCTTCATACCCAGGACTGGGATGATGACCTGCTGAAGCTGCTGGGGATTCCCAGGGCCTGCCTGCCCAGAGTGGTGGATACGGCAGGGCCGATCGGTATGCTGGATCCGTCAATCCTGGGACGGGCGATTCCGGTTACCGCGATGGCGGGCGATCAGCACGCGAGCCTGTTCGGCCAGGCATGCCTGAAAACCGGGGATATCAAGAATACGTACGGCACAGGCTGCTTTATGCTGATGAACACCGGCGACAAGCCGGTGATGAGCCGTCACGGCCTGCTGACGACGATGGCCTGGCGGATTGACGGAAAACCGACCTTCGCGCTGGAAGGCAGTGTGTTTATGGGCGGCGCGACGATTCAGTGGCTGCGGGATGAACTGAAGATCATTGAAACAGCCGCGGAAACAGATAATATTGCCCGGTCCGTACAGAGTACGGGCGGTGTGTACCTGGTGCCCGCCTTCACCGGACTTGGCGCTCCCTGGTGGGATATGTACAGCCGGGGCACGCTGGTAGGTATGACCCGCGGAACGGGACGGCCGCATATTGTACGCGCGGCGCTGGAAGCAATTGCCTACCAGAGCGCCGATCTCATGGATGCGATGGCCGCGGACTGCGGCAGCCGTCCGGAAAGCCTGCAGGTGGACGGAGGGGCAAGCGCGAACAGTTTCCTGATGCAGTTCCAGGCGGATATTACGGCAATCCCCGTGATCCGGCCGCGGGTGCTGGAGACAACCGCCCTCGGCGCGGCGCTGCTGGCAGGGCTCGGCGCGGGTATTTACAGCAGCCCGGAGGAAGCCACCAGGGGCTGGCAGAAGGATCTGGAATTTACACCCCGGATGGATGACGCCACAAGGCTGCTGAACATCAGGGGCTGGCACAAGGCAGTGGATCGGGCCCGTGACTGGGCGAAGGACTGATGACCGCCGGTGGCGGAAATTTCGTCAGGCCTGAGGTCAACCGAAACGAGTGATCTGCCCGGTGGGCAGTCACGACGATTGAGGTTGCGGAACGAAGGACTGATGACCGCCGGATCAATTCATAATTCACAATTCATAATTCATAATTATGAGTTGTTTTCTGAAAGAAGGATCATTCTTGAAAGAAAAGATTCGTAAACTGTTTTCCAACGTCTGGACCATTCCCAATGTCCTGACCATCATCCGGATCATTCTGATTCCTGTGTTCGTTGTCCTTTTCTTCAGGGGCCATAAAATCGCCTCGCTGGCGGTCTTTATTGCGGCCAGCCTGACGGATATGCTGGACGGATACCTGGCCCGGAAACTGAACCAGATCACGGACTTTGGCAAACTGTTTGATCCGCTGGCAGACAAGCTCATGGTGCTGACCGCTATGGTGTGCCAGACCTTCTGGGGACCGCTGCCGCTGATTGCAGTGATCATCGTGGCGGCCAAAGAACTGATGATGGTCCTGGGCGGGGTGTTCATGCTGAGCAAAGGCGTGGTTGTCTACAGCAACTATTTCGGCAAGGCGGCGCAGGTGGGGTTTATTGCCGCCCTGGTCCTGTCCTTCTTCCATGATAAATTCCTTGAGGGAAACATTGTCCTGTGGGGAATGACACCGGATATTCTGGTCCTGTGGATAACGGTCGCTCTTGCTATCACAGCGATGGCGGTCTACGCGGCAGGAGCGGTCAGAACGATCCGGGCAAAAAAGAACGCGGAGTAAAACTAAGGGATCCCCTGGACGCGCATCCCTGCGGTATGCTTGCTCGGGATGACAAAACCAAAACATAATTCAGATAAATGTTTTATGGATATAGTCAGTATAATTATGAATTATGAATTGTGAATTGTGAATTAAACTAATCCGGAGGATTATATTGATATGAGAATTGACGGAAGACAGCCGGACGAGAAACGTCCGGTCAGCATTGAGACAGATTTTGTGCGTACCGCGTATGGCAGCTGCCTGATTGCCACGGGGAATACCCGGGTGATCTGCACCGCCAGTGTCGAGGAAACCGTCCCGCCTTTCCTCAAGGGCAAAGGCCAGGGCTGGGTGACCGCGGAGTACGCGATGCTGCCGGCATCCACCACGGAACGGAAAAAGCGCGACGGCATCAAGAAGGATGGCAGGAGCGTGGAAATCCAGCGGCTGATCGGCCGGGCCCTGCGGCAGGCCGTGGATCTGAAAGCGCTGGGTGAACGGACCATCACCCTGGACTGTGACGTGCTGGAGGCGGACGGCGGAACCCGTACGGCTTCCATTACCGGCGCCATGGTGGCGCTGACCTGCGCGGCGGATCGCCTGGTCCGGGAGAAGAAGCTGCCCATCAGTCCCATCGTCCATCAGGTGGCGGCAATCAGCGCCGGTGTGATTGATGATATGCCTTGTCTGGATCTGTGCTACCAGGAAGACAGCCATGCCCAGGTGGATATGAACTTCGTGATGAACGAAAAGGGTGAGTTCATTGAGCTCCAGGGCACCGGGGAAGGCCGTGCCTTTACGAAGCAGGAACTGGACACCATCATGGATTACGGTGCCAAGGGCATCCGGGAACTGATGGAAGCCCAGCGGGAAGCCCTTGGGGAGCGGGCGGCGCATATCGCGCCAAAGCCCCTGCTGCTGGTGGCCACAGGCAACGAACACAAGCTGCGGGAACTTCAGGAGATGTTCAAAGACTACTATACCCTGGCGCCCATGACGGCTGCGGGATTCTTCGGGCCCATTGAGGAGGACGCGAGCACCTTTGCCGGAAATGCCGCCATCAAGGCGGAAGCGGTCAGTGAAGCAACCGGTTATCCTGCTATCGGAGACGACAGCGGGCTGGAAGTGGAAGCCCTGGACGGGGAACCCGGCGTGATGTCCGCCCGGTATGCGGGGGAACATGGCAACGATGAGGCGAATAACGATCTGCTGCTCAGCCGGATGGAAGGCAAAGAGGATCGCAGCGCGGCCTTTAAGTGCGCGCTGGCCCTGAAGATTCCCGGACAGGAAACGATTATCGCGGAGGGCAGCTGCCCCGGTACACTGCTGACGGAGCGCAGGGGAACCGGCGGCTTCGGCTATGACCCGCTGTTCCTGTATGAGCCCATGAACAAGACCTACGCGGAGAGGAACGCGGAGGAAAAAAACCAGATCAGCCACCGTTCCCGCGCCGCGGAGAAGATGCGGGAAATCATGGCCCGGCTCAACGGCTGACCGGTCAGAAAACATATTAACAGGCAGGCCCGGAAGATCGGATGATCTTCCGGGTTGTTCTTTTTGAAGATAGATATTGACAATTTTGAAAAAAGAGGATGTAATTGTATACAATCACAGTTAGTAACAGAATATTGGACATACGGAGGAACAACCCATGAAGAAAATCATGAGCCTGCTGATCCTTGTAAGCCTTCTGGTACTTCCGGTGCTGGCCGGATATATGGATGCGGTGCCATCCTTTTTTCCGTTTTCCGCGGCAGAAGCGGAAAATGAGATCGGTGAAACAGCCAGTGTTGAGGATGCGCGGCATATCCGTATAACAAACATATACATATATGACAACAACTGGGACGATTGTGATGAGTTATATATCGGCTATAATCTGTGTGGGGATATTTACGCGCCCGGCGCGGAAGCAATCAGGGTCCTGGCTGACGGTGAACTCATAAAGCAGGAAGATTACGATACGTGTGATATGTACGTGTCCTTTTCCGAAAGCGGCGAACATGTGGTGAGCGCCAGCGGAAAGTACAACGGGCAGTGGAGCAATCCGCGGGAAGTCTGGCGCGGTGAGGTGAAAACAAAAGGAGACCAGCAGGCAACCACATTTACGGTTGAAATGCCCGAAAACGCGGAAGGCAATGCACGGGTTGTCTTTGAATGGAAGGAATTGGAACTGGGAGAAAAAAGGCTGTAACTGACCTGTGTTGACGGGGAAAAGGAAAGCCTGCTGTGGAATGATTACGAAGACGAAGACGGACTGTATGAGGGCAGGGACGATATTCTGATTCCCGGTGAATGCCTGAGCGTTCCGGGAGAGTATGTGCTGAAGCTGTGCTGTGAAAAAGGAGGGTATAACCCGTATACTTATACGAAGCGTATCACTGTGCCCGGAACAGCGCCCGGGCTTGTGTCTGTTGTGGTCAACAATAATGAGCCGGTTATTTTTACCAGTGACAGCAGCAGGTCTAAAACTTATGAGATACCGGTCTGCCTCAGCAAAACAGGTGCGGCAAAGTTTGAATGGTATGATCCCTATTACGGGAACCGTACAGATGCGGAGGAAGCCGCGGCAGTTGGCGGCATTGCCGATATTGCTTTTTCGACGAGGTGCTCCGGCGGTGACAATACCCGGGAAGTGGCGGCCAGGGCATGGATCGGGGATGAAGAGAACGGTGTCTGGACAAACTGGAACTATGTTGAATTCAATGTACTGGTCAATGTGACAGAGGGAGGATCCGCTGTGCTTCCGCCGGTATATACAATCAGCGGCGGTGAAAACGGCACCGTGATTATTTCCGTAACCGGTATAACATCAGGGGACACAATTGACGGATTTGTCCGGGGAGAGGACGGCCTGACCCGCCGCTCCGTATATGAAACGGTCGGGAACGGAAATACTCTGAATATTACGCTGACAACGGATCAGCTGGACATGAGCGGAACGTATTATGTTTCTTTAAGGACGATCAGCCGGGGAAAACCATATTCAGCATATACTGTCCGGAAATTCAGTTACGAAAGTGAAAACAATATACCGGGCCCGGTGATTTCGCTGCTGCCGGAGCCGGCGGACGGAAAATATTATATCAACACAGAGTACCGGATTCAGTTTGCAAAGGAAAACGCGGTCAGCTTTGAGTATAAGTGGGATACGGATTCCGGCAAACAATCTGTTAATGTGGAAAACGGAATCCCGCTCTGGGGCGAAGAACAGGATATCGTATACATGACCCGTCCTGCTGAGACAGTGGTCATATGCCGGGCAAAACTGGCAGACGGCAGCTGGACCGGCTGGACAGAAAAGACGATTTCCTTTATTGCCAGAGGTACGCTTCCCCAGCCGGGGCTGACCCTGGCAGCGGGGTTGCAGCCTGCGGCCGGATATGACCTGGATGTGGTGATCACCGCCTGTGATACGGAACCGGAGAATGTGTATTCTTATTACGCTGAACTGGTGAATCTGGACGCGCTGGAGTCGCTTGCCAAGCCGCTCCGGCCCGGGGATTTCTCGGAAGGAAACCGGTTTGTGTGGCATATTTCCGGCAGTATGCTGGTGCCGGGCAATTACCAGGTTTACCTGTACGCGTATGGGCAGAACGGATATTACAACGCAGAAAATGTAAAGCTGGAATTCGTGATTCCCGAACCCGCCGAACCGATGGCGGAGGGCCCGGAACTGACTGTTGATCCGGATGAGAACAGGTATTATCCCGGGGAAGTAACGCTGACTGCTTATGCGGAAGGTGCGGTGCAGTATCGTTTCCGGGTGCAGGAGGGTTACGGAAACGATATACTGTATCATGTGGCGCCGGATGCTAAAGGTGCCGGCGTGATGGTGCCTGAACTGAAGGAGTATTACTCTTACAATTTCTATGTGTCATACAGGAAATCGGCGGATGGCCCCTGGTCCGCGGAAACTTATAAAAGTATCTATGTGTCATCACCCTCTGACAGGCTGCCGTCCCAGGACCTGCGGATTGAAACGGAGGATTCCGGCGCGGTGGCTGCGGGCAATGACCTGGTATTCACATTTACCCCGGTAAAGGATACGGAGGAATGGGAATATACAGATTACCTGAATTATTATTACCTTACCGTATTCCGCACGGTGCAGGACGGTGAGGATGAGCAGGTAACGGAGCAGTATATCTGGCCGGACGAACTGGAAAGAGACGGAATCACAGTCAACGAATCCGGGAATTATCAGTACACCTGTCCCGGACGGTATCTGCTGGTTCCCGGGGAGTACTATGCCTGGATCCGTGCGATTGGCAGATGGAGCAGCTATAACAGCGCGAAATCCTTTGCGTATTTCACCGTAACGGATGAAGCACTTTCAGACGCACCGGTGATCTCCATTGCGCCGGGGGATCACTATATCAACGAATGGATTACGGTAACTTTCAGCAAGGGCACTGCCGTTAATGTGGATAAGTATTATCTTACTTATGGCGGCAGTTATGAATATGTCGATGTAAGCAGCAGCACGGCTTATCTCCGTTTCAGTTCTCCGGGTACATATCCGATCCATGCTGCGGCAATCCGCAGGGACGGATCCTGGACGAAGGCTGTAAGCACCACGCTTATGATTTCCGTAAAGGGGACGGCTGAACCCATTGGCCTTACACTTCCGGAGGAACATCAGCAGTGGAAAGAACTGGCAGCTACGTTGTCTGAGCCTCTTCCGGACGGTGGGTGCCTGTCTCTGAATCTGTATCGCTACAATGAAGAGGATGAATCTTGGAGCTGGAAGGACAGCGAATATGTGGAATCGTCCTCTTCGGACAATACAGTCACGTTGTTCCTGGGTGGAACGTTTGACGAACCCGGACAGTACCGGCTGGAAGTGATCACGGAGATTCAGGGGTATTACGATTCTGAAGAACAGATTTATGAATTCACTGTAACGGAAACGGCGCAGCCGGAGGCGCCCGTGATATCGATCGTCTCCGAAACGGTCTGGTATGATGAACCGTTTACCTTTACGGCGGCCGCTGAAGGTGCTGAGCAGTTTAATTACCGCCTTGCTTATACGGATTTACGGTTTAACGACAGTTATGCGGATGCGGATGAAAACGGTACAGCTCAGATTGAGACATACTCGTCACCTTATGACGGATTGGAACCTTTCGTGCTGGAAGTCCGGGCAAGGATCAACGGCATCTGGTCCAAATGGGGCACTGTTCCTGTTGAGCCGCAGGGCATCATGATGGATCAGGTGGAAGTCACCGGTATTAAGAATATCATGATCGGCGAGGATATGCCGCTGGAATTCACGCTGCCGGAGCATTCGACGGGATTCCGCTGGTGGCTGTACCGGGTGGATGAAAACGGCGACAGTGACGACTGTGTCTATAACGACAATGGTTATTATGACGAGTTGACTGTTCAGATGACGCTGGACGAGGGCAGGTTTAATGAGGGGGGCACCTATTACCTGGCGGCGCAGGCTTACGGGGCAGCAGGATGCCATTATTACGGCGCCTATGCGGAGTATCCCCGGTTCACGGTGACCGGAGACCGCCTGCCCGGCCCGGAAGTTACCCTGGAAGGCCTGGCGGAGGGCCAGGAAGAGATCCTGGTAAACCAGGAAGTCACGTTCGTGGCATACCTGGAGGGAGCCACGGCATATGAGTGCGGCTGGCACAATAACACATTTTTTACGCCGATGGAACTGACGGCGGACGGAAAAGGTGAATATAAATATACCTTCGATATTGATGATTTTTCACAGCAGTTTGAATGCCGCGCGAAAATCAACGGTGTCTGGACGGACTGGTCTTCCCTTCCATTTACGGTCGCGGAAGGAATTCAGCTGCCTGTCCCGGACTTCAGCAGCCTGCAGACAGAGTGGACAATCGGTGAGAACCTGGTTATCCCGGTTACGGAGCAGGGCGTCCGCCAGCTTGTGGTGGATGTTTCCCGGTGCAATGAATACGGCACCTGGGTTAATCTGGGACAGTTCGAAAGTGCGGACGGAACGCTGACTGTTCCGGAAAACATATTTGAAGATGAAGGTTATTACTGTATCTCGGGGTATTATTACGGAGCTGAAGGATATCTCAACAGTGAAGGTTGGTCCGATGATACCACGCTGCACTTCACCGGAACGCGCTATCCCGGCCCGGTGATCAGCCAGCCTGCCGGCGGTGTCTGGATAGACAACTATAACGTGTTCACGTTTGGGCCGCCTGCCGGTGAATACATCGCGGATTCCTATGAAGTCCGCCTGCTGAACAGCGCCGGCGAATTATATGGATCCGCTGACGTAACGGATGGAAGCTGGACCTGGTATCCGAACCGGTGCAGAACCTATACCCTGAAAGTCCGGGCGAAGATCGGGCAGTCCTGTTCTGCCTGGACCACAGAAACCGTTGAAGTGCAAAGCCATGGAGAAGTCCCGATTGCCTTCAGCGGCATACCGGCGATCAGCCTGTTCCCCGGCCAGGTGATCAGCCTGACATTCAGCGAATCTGTTGAAGGGCAGCAATATATGGTTTCTGTCTATCCTGAAGGGAACACAACCGGAACCCCGCTCGTGGTCGATGGGCGCTTCGGAGACGGCAGCGTGTCCCTTGACACGTCCGATCTGACAGCGGGTACTTACTATGCGCGGATCTTCTCAACCGCGCCCGGGTACCTGGAGAGCAGCGACGGGTTTACCTTCACGATGGATCCCAGTTCACTGATGGGTCCCCGTATGACGATTGAGAACAAAGAGAAGTATGTGATTTGGGAACCGTTTACTGTAACGCTTCAGCATGAGGATGAGGTTTCCGAATACTGGCTGGAAGCACGTTGGTACGATGAAGAGAACAATTCAAGTGGAACTTGTTCCGGCAGTTCCACAGAAACACCCGGTGTATATACCCTGACCCTTACGACAAAGGGAACCTGGACAGTCCGGGCCCGGGCGAAGATCGGGGAATACTGGACCCAGTGGACGGAAAAAACCGTAACTGTAACAAGCCTGGGCGTGGCGCAGTATCCCGAGTTGTCATATGACAGAACTGTCCTGCGGGGAGACGATATTGTTGTCACGATTGCCCCTGCGGCAGGTACTGACAGTATCACGCTCAAACTGATGAGCGGTGAAACATCCATAGCGACATATTTTGCGGACTGCAGGCAGGAAAACACCGTCACCTTCAGCCGGGAGCATTTTGAGCTCACGGAAGGGGAATACGTGCTGCGCGTAAGTCCGGGGCCTGCTGTCGGTTATGAACAAAACCCGGTTACACATAAGGACTATCCGGTCACTATGAACTGCTTCACGCTGACCGGGCATGAATATCAGGCGGCAACCTGCACAGCGGACGGCAATACTGAATACTGGTACTGCACGACCTGCGGAAAGTACTATGCCGACGCTGACGCCACTCGGGAGATTACCGCGGAATCCATCGTGATTCCCGCAACCGGGCATATCAGTCCGCTGGACCATACGGAAGCGAAGGCGGCAACCTGCACAGAGGACGGCAATATTGAATACTGGCACTGCACACGGTGTGACGGGTATTTCGCCGATGCTGATGCGGAGACAGAGATTCAGGCTGCTGATATCGTGATTCCCGCGTTGGGGCATGATGATCCGCTGGCGCATACAGCAGCAAAACCGGCAACCTGTACAGAAGCGGGAAACAGTGAATACTGGTATTGCTCCAGATGTGACAGATACTTCAGTGATGAAGCCGCCGAGAATGAAGTGGCGCTTGCAGACACCGTTATTCCCGCAACCGGGCATGATACCCCGATGGAACATACGGCGGCGAAACCGGCGACCTGTACTGAACCCGGCAACATTCAGTACTGGCACTGCACCAGATGCGGCAAATATTTCAAAGATTCCGGAGCCAATGCGGAGATTGCGCTGGCGGATACGGTTGTTCCCGCCAGGGGACATATTGATCCGCTGGTACATGTGCAGGCCAAAGCCGCGGGATGCACGGAAGAAGGCAATGCTGAATACTGGTACTGCAGCAGGTGTGACGGGTATTTCTCCGACAATGCCGCGGAGACGGAGATTAACCGGGCGGACGTCATTATCCAGGCAAAAGGACATAACTATCCGCTGGCATATACGGCGGCAAAACCGGCGACCTGTACAGAAACGGGTAATATTGAGCACTGGCATTGTTCTGACTGCGGAAGGAATTTCTCTGATGAGAACGCTGTGAATGAGATCAGCGGATCGGTCATTATTCCGAAACTGTCCCATACGATGACTGCCCATCCCGCGGTGGAGGCGACCTGTACCACGGCAGGGAACAGCGCCTACTGGTATTGCACTGCATGCGAAAAGTATTACGGTGAAGCGCAGGGGACTGCGGAGATTGATGAAGGTTCCTGGATCATTAATGCCCTGGGCCATAAGATGACCCATCATCCCGCGGTTGCGGAAGCAACCTGCACTGAAGCGGTAAGCAGCGAATACTGGAGCTGTGACAGATGCCATAAGTATTTCGCGGATGAAGCGGGTAACACGGAAATCGGGGAGAATTCCTGGATAACCGGTGACGAAGCCCTCGGCCATGACTGGGGCGAGCCGGAGTATACCTGGTCG
>JAEEGL011803083.1_pt1 | contig 16927 bp, 16 predicted proteins | sample 9134231 | NCBI WGS metagenome assembly JAEEGL01 (sample SAMN16246548, study PRJNA631951) | gut metagenome | biome: gut microbiome; feature: rumen; material: fiber-attached | host: Bos | place: Iran: Karaj | collected 2018-10
ATATGGTTATCCTCTCCTATGTCGCCGGTATTGCTCGCCGTGAGCATGGTATAGAGGTTCAGTGTGGCGCTCTCCGTCAGGTCCGCACCGTCCATATAGATCATGATCGTACGGCCCTTCGCAGTCCTGCCGGGATCTACGGGGGTGTCGCCTCCCGCGGGCGTGCTCCTGCCGCCGGAGTCCTTGGATCCTCCGCTGCCATCGCCCTGGTTCCAGTCGTACCAGTCATACCATTCGTCCCAGTCCTCCCACTCATCCCAGTCATCGTCCGTGATCTCATCATAGGTCTTCAGATAGTTCATGTAGCTGGCCAGATTCGCGTTACTGGCTTCAGCTCCTATGTATGAAAGATATGCGGAATAGTCTAGCTTATTGTCCTTGTCATATATGCCGCCCTTGGCGAGAGAACCGCCTCTGACACCCACTATAAAAAGCTTCGTGCGGTATGCGTTCCTGTGCCTTAAGTCTATGCCCTTCTCCCCGTTCCAGTGGGGCAGCATGATGCGGCTCGCAAAACCCGGGGCTGTCTCCCATGTGTCTATGTCAGTCTCTATTCCGTTGGCGGATACCTGCAGATCCGCTATTGGTATCAGCAGTACATCTATCTCATTGATGCCGTCCTCTATCACTGCGGCATCGGCTCCGCCGTTGTATATCGCTATGAATCCGTCGAAGGTGTCGTATCTGAGGATGTCTCCCTTGTAGAGTACATTGGACAGCCATTCACTTCCGGAGTTCCCGTAGTTCCCGATGCTTCCCGAGGTGTTGTAGACACCGTTCAGGTTGTTCTCTCTGGCGTACTCGGCAGCTTTTACATCTCGCTGATTGAGCAGTTCCTTCAGCCTGCCGTCATCCTTCCAGTCTTCCCTGACCACTGTACCTACCGACACCATGGCCCCGAGGTCTTCCTCGATCCTTATATCCGCCACGGCAGCGTTCGCAGCCTCCACCGTCTGTACCGTATAGGTGGACGTAGCTGAGAACGCCATCATGAACGCCATGAAGAGCGCTGCCCGTCTGCCTGCTTTTTTCAGTCTTCTTCCTCTCATAGATACATCTCCTCTTCCCTGATCAAACGTATCTTAAAAAAACACACTCATTGTATATATCGGTCTGTTACATAAGAAAATCAATCGGTTCCGGATTGTAATACCATAGATCATGGTAATCCGCAAGGGTAAAGGGCTCGTAGTCCTTAAGTTCATAATGCATCACGACATGGTTCTCGGTCTGCCCGACCTCCTCCAGTCCGCAGTCCTCCAGATACTGCCTCATGTCGTTGGTCTTTGATATCACCACGTAGCCTGTCCCTGTCTCCTCGAGGCCCTTCTCGAACTCATCATAGGGTATCCTCATCCCCAGGGCCACCACTGCCAGCAGCCTGTTGCAGTAGTTCTCATCCTTCAGGGCTGTCTCGTAGTCCAGCACCCCGGACACTGCATCTATATATGCCTCCCTGTCACACGCAAGCAGTATCGATGCATCGTACTGCCTTATGATCATGTTATAGTCGTACTCCATCATGGCTCTGGGGTACAGATCCTCAGGATCCCGGCTTTCGGCATCCCTGTGAATGATCTGCGCCACCTCCGGTATCTCCGTGGGTACATGGTAGATGTTCGGTGATACTATATATCCATCACTGTAAAGCCAGTGGCCGCCTGCGATAAGTATCAGCAGGATAAAAGCCGTACATATCCCTTTCCTTACATTATCCTTCCCTTCCCCCTGCGCTGCAGCATACTCTGTCACGAGTACCGTGCCTGCCACGGATATGCAGGTGATGACAGGAGCCATCCACAGAAATCTGTAATATTCCTTATTCACATCAAAGAAGCTGTTGAGCGCCACCGGGAATACCGGATTATATACCGTAAGTGCCATCACAAGAAACTGCGGCAGGAAGATCTCCCTCATCCTGTTCCTGTCATACTTCACATCCTTTATCCTGCTCTTCATCACAGGGGCAAAGGAAAGAAAAACAAGCGATACGATATAGAGAGCAAAGTATATATTTCCCTCATAGTACAGACCTATGCATCTGAAGATATATCCGTATCCGCTTTGTGCTATGTTAAGACTCTGCATCCTTACCTCTGATATGTGTAAAACACTACTATGTTCCTGACATAGAGTATGTATATCCCCGTCAGTGCCACTCCCGGTATCATGCATAAGATCGACTTGGGTATGACCCATATATCCTTACGCATGAAAGCCAGCGGTATCATCGTCACTCCTATCATCGCCGGGACCAGCATATTTGATGAGCTTGAGAGCACAGGCGCCCCCAGAGCTATGAGCAGCAGTGTAAGCCATGCTCTTATGTCCTTCACGTCATCCAGAAGCTCCGTATAGACAAAGAGGATCCCCGGCAGCACCACGTTTGCCAGCAGGCATTTGCCCTCATAGTTTCTCGTGGTGAGGAAGGTCGATGTGGTGTATATCGTGATCATGAAGAAATTCGCTACGGAAGAAAAAACAAGGAAGAGACAGATCTTTCCCGCGTCATCGCCGAAGATCCGTCTCCCCATCATATACATGACCATGAAGGTGAGCAGCATCGCCGTCGCAGACATCGTTATCTTGCACCACAGCAGAGGGTGTATGCGAAACAGGCTGCACATCACCGCATCGTTCATCGGAAATGTGGCGAAGAAATACCTCATCTCGAAATGATCCTGCCAGTCTCCCGTGAAGGGATCATATATATTCAGCGTATCCGTCTGAAGGGAAGTCGTGACATTGCCCACATAGAATGATGCATCCAGCGTGAACTGATAGCTGATCAGCACGATCGCCGCAAAAGTTATAAAAACAAGCGTCATGATGATGAACGCCGGGCGGTGTGAGTTTATAAATGAAGCCGCCTTCCGCGCAGCAGGTTTACATAACGCATACCCTCTGATCACTCCGATAAGAGAAACCGCAATGACCACCGCTATCCAGAGCTTTGTAAGGACGTGCAGAGGTCTCCACTTCAGAGTGACCGCTATGCAGCATACGGAAAAGAGCAGATAATAAAAAAAGAAGCCCGTGAAAACCGTCCTTGAAAGACTCATTCCTCTGTCTGCGACTTCGGAAGGTCTGCGGCTCCACGGACACCTGCTGATGCCCCGGATGTGTATTGCACACCCGAAAAGGAAAAATAATATTATGTTAACTAATACAAGTGCCAGCGCCTGCACTATCGCCATATCTTACTCCAGACTCTCTATCCTCTTATCCAGATCCTGTGAAAACCCGTATATCGTATTGATCTTGGCGTTGAGCTTCACTATCGATACTATCATCGCCACTGCAAACAGCAGGAAAATGACATATCCCGCTATAATGAGCCTCCACTTCTGCCTGTTGTTCACTATATCATCCTCCCCGGTGTCGCATTCCTTATCATCCTTATCCCCGTGCCTTACAAGAGGCGATGCCCCTATCAGTATCATCCCTGCGTAGAATGCGGCTTCGCCAAGTCCCGGCATCTGCCCCGAGAGCACTCCGGATATCACGGATATCATGCATGATGTAAGAGCAGCCGCTCCCGCAGCCAGCAGTATCGCTCTGGACCATTTCCTGTCTATCAGGAAGAGTGCCAGTGCCGGCAGCATCAGATACGCCATCAGAGCTTCAGCTCCTCCCTGGGCTGGCTCTTGTACCACTCATAGGAAAGCCTGATGCCCTCCTTAAGGGAAACCTTTTCCTTCCAGCCTATATCATGAAGCTTCGATACATCCAAAAGCTTCCTCGGTGTACCGTCGGGCATGCTGTCGTCCCAGACTATCTCTCCTTCGTATCCCACTGTCTCTTTTACAAGATTCGCGAGATCCTTTATGGATATCTCCTTTCCGGTACCTATGTTCACATGCTCTTCGCCGCTGTAGTTTTGCAGCAGATACACGCAGGCATCCGCCATATCGTCCACATAGAGGAATTCCCTCAGCGGAGCTCCCGTACCCCAGAGCGTCACATTGGGTGCACCGCTCTCCTTTGCATCGTCAAACTTCCTGATCAGGGCAGGCAGCACATGTGAGCTGCTGAGATTGAAATTATCGTTGGGACCGTAGAGGTTCGTAGGCATGCATGAGATAAAGTCATCTCCGTACTGCTGCTTGAAGAATCTGCACATCATAAGTCCGGATATCTTCGCTATGGCATAGCCTTCGTTTGTCTTCTCCAGAGGGCCTGTCAGAAGCTCTGACTCGACGATGGGCTGCCGGGCCATACGGGGATATATGCAGGAGCTTCCGAGGAAGAGCAGCTTCTTCACCTTGTACTCATGCGCCGCACCTATCACGTTGCACTGTATGGCGGAATTGATGTATATGAAGTCTGCCGGAGCTGACTGGTTGGCATTTATCCCACCCACATGGGCCGCTGCCAGAACCACGTATTCCGGTCTTTCCTTCTCAAAGAAATCAAACACCGCCTTCTGATCCGTAAGGTCCATTTCGGCGTGTGTCCTTGTCACTATATTGTCATAGCCTTCACGCTTCAGCGATCTGACTATCGCAGATCCCACGAGTCCTCTGTGTCCTGCTACATATATCTTTGCATTCTTTTCTATCATGATACTCCTCTCTATAAGGCGATCCCTACTGCCAGCCCCAGTAAGCATCCGAAGAACACCTGCAGCGGAGTATGTCCCACCAGCACCTTAAGTGTCTCCTCCGGTGTCTTGAACTCCGCGTAGTTCTCACTGAATATCTCCGTAAACTGATTCAAAAGCTCTGCCTGCTTGCCTGTCTCCCGTCGCACGCCCATGGCGTCATACATCACAACGAAAGCCAGCACGAAGCATACCGCAAAGACAGGCGAGGCCGGTCCTTCATTGATGAAAGCCGCTGTCGCAAGCCCCGTCACAAAAGCCGAATGTGAACTCGGCATGCCTCCGGAGCCTATAAGCCTTCCCGGATCGAATGACTTTGTCAGTATCAGATTGATGACTGTCTTTATTATCTGTGCCAGAGCCCAGCTGATCACAGCCGTTATCAACAGTTTATTTGAAAGCAGTGCTCCGATTATGTCGTTCATACCAGCCCGTCCCCGAAGTATTCCTCTATGGCCGCTTCCCAGTCGGCGAAGGTATATGCGTCGGTAAGCCTCAGCATATAGTTGTCGAGTATTGAATAAGCAGGCCTCCTCGCGCTGCCCGGATTCTTCTTCATGTACTCCTCCGTGGATACATGTACCACCCTGGTATCCTTTCCGGCAAGCTTCAGTACCCTTTCTGCAAAGGCGGCCCAGTTCGTATCTCCCTCGCAGGTTCCGTGGAACAGGCCGTAATTGTCTGTCGGAAGCAGGGCATGGATACAGCGTGCCAGCTCCTTTGCGCTCGTAGGAGTGCCAAGCTGATCGTCCACCACCGTGAGCTCATCATGTGTTTTGGAAAGCTCAAGCATGGTCTTTGCAAAATTGTGCCCGTCTCCGTAGAGCCAGGCTGTCCTTATCATGAAATATCTGTCGGCGAACTGCTTTACGAATTCCTCTCCCGCAAGCTTTGTCCTGCCATATACGGATACAGGACCCACGGGATCAAACTCTGTCCTCGGATGATCCGATGTTTCTCCGGAAAAAACGTAATCTGTAGAAATGTGTATGAGCTTCGCATGCGCCTCTGAAGCCGCTATCGCAAGATTTCTCGGCCCTATCGCATTTATCTTCATGGACAGTTCCCTGTCCGTTTCCTGCTTATCCACTGCGGTATATGCCGCACAGTTGATGATCGCCTCAGGAGCCGTATCACGTACAAACTTCATCACGGCATCCGTATCGGTGATATCGAGTTTTATCTCAGCCGTGACATCACAGCCTATGAGCTCGTATCTGTCGTCTCCTTCAAATTCTCTGCCTATTGCTCTGCCAAGCTGCCCGTTGCAGCCGGTCACTATTATCTTTCTGCTGTCCACTCTTTTTTCTCCGAAACACGAAATGTTGTGTACTGCTTCGCACAAAAATACATTGTGTAGTATAGCACCTTAAGAGCACGATAGCAACGCATTGTCTCAAACTGTATCTATAAAAGGATCTTTTTAGGCCATTTGCATATACCTACTTCCAATGCCCTTTCTTCCTTCAGGTGAAAATCAGCATATTTACAGTACCAGCATCCCTTCAGGCATGGGATCGCATCTTTTCTGGCGGTATACGCGGGACATATATCCCCCGGCCAGACACTCCCGTCTCTTTTCGGTACATCATATGCTGTTTTCTTTTCACTCATTTCCGTTCCTCATCGGTCTTCTCCGGTCTTTGCAGTGTATAGACAAAATGGCTTTCACTGTTTTTGTTTATAAAATATACCGCAGCATAAGAAAAACAGACCGGTATCGCACGGATTCCGGTCTGTTTTACACGGTTTTTGACACACCTGCTATATTATCATCCTGACTTTGAAGATCTTATCTTCCGCTATGTATCTGATCTCACTGTCGGTCTGCTTCACAAATGCCAGTACGCTCTTCGTTCCTATACCGTGATCACCTGCCGTCGCATAAGGATGTCCCTCTTCATCGAGCGGGACCTTTCCGTCGCACGGATTGGATATCTCAAGCAGCAGCTGTTCCTTATACTTCGCCTTGATCTCGATGAACCTCTCATCCTCGGGCAGCTCTTCACAGGCATGGATCGCGTTTTCCAGCAGATTGCTCACAACGATCGCAAGCTGCATCTCATCCACTCCCGTTTCGAACGGTATGTTAGTCGATGCCTCCACTCTGATGTTTTTCCTTTCAGCCACGGATACATAGTGCGTGATGGCTGCATTCACGGTAGTATTCTCGCAGAATTTTCTCGCTGACCTCGGCTCCTGTGACAGACGTTCCTCGAGGCACTTCTTCACCTCCTCTGTCTTGCCCTCCTGCATCAGCGACATCAGCAGGGCTTCAAAATGTCTCCTGTCGTGCCGCATGGCCCGATCCTGCTGTATGAGTTCTTCCGCAGTCAGCAGCCTGTCCCTCATACTCTGGGCCGCCATCTCAAGCACAGCTGCTTCAGCCTTCAGCTTCAGCTCATTCTGCTTCAGCACGGTGGCATCCACAAGAGCGTACAGCTTGCCGAACTCTTCCCCGTTATCTGTCAGCACATTCTCCTCAGGTGAGTAGATCCTGTCTTCCGACGTTATCATATCACCGTTTTCTATTGCTTTTCGAAGTTCCTTTACCACTTCATCGGGCTCTTTTTCTATCTTCGGTAAGAGATGCTTTGCCGGTTCATTGTAATACTGCACCGTACCGGAGTTGTCCACTGCTATGACAGCCTCTGACAGCCTGTCTATCATAAACTCACGTGCGACATCTATAATTCCGAGAAGATTGTATCTGAAGATCGCGACAAACATGAACACAGTAGCCACTATGTTGCCGAGCATTGTCACATCAAATACATAGGTGATATCAAAAATATGGAATATCTGGATCATATAAAAGTCACTCTCAGCGGTAATGGCAAAAATGATGATCCAGAGCCTTCTTCTTGCCGACTCTCTCTTTTCTTTGTACAAAGCCCTGAAAATCCAGAAAAATGCAAGCGCGGCGTAAACGGTCTGCAGCTGCATCAGGAAATTGTGGACAATACCGTTAGTTGTATCAAGTGACGGGAAAAGTCCGTCCGTCACGAAGTTGTACGTTGCATAATACAGATGATGATATCTGAGTGTCAGTATGAATCCGTAGATCAGTATATGTATCACTACAAGTACGCGTGTAAGCAGAGCCGGAAGTCTGACATGGCACAGCTCTGCCACAAACATGAAAAGAGCAAAGGCGATCCACACCCTGCCCAGGTATGAAAGCTGAAGAGCATTGATATAGGCCTCCTCGTTGTAGGACATCAGCTTTATTAAACCGCCGACGATATTTACGAGTGTAGCTATGCAGCTCAAAAGCAGATATGCATGCAGCGGCGTCTTAAGGCTCTTGAAAACTATCCAGCTTTCGAGGAAAAGTCCGAATATACTTATAAACAGGATTGCAAGCATCAGGTCGTGCATAGTTAAAACCTGTACTCCATGTATTTATCAAGCACCTCTGTATACCTGCTCTTTGATACCGGTATCTGCTCATTGTTCCGGAGTGTGATATCGGTTTTTGTGAGCTTGTCTATCGCTGCCGTATTTACTGCTATGGATTCATGGCACCGGATGAAGTCCTCTCCGCTGTGATTATTCTCCATATACTCCGAAAATCCTATCCTCAGCGTAGCGGTAGAGATAATATCTCCTGTTATCATATGATAGGAGACCACATGGTTCCTGTAGTCTATATACATTATCTCAGGTATCCTCAGGGTGCAGAAGCCTCCCTTTGCCTTTACCGTGATGCTTTTTTCTTCCTCGGTCTCGATTCTGGATACAGCCATATCGAGAGTCGCAAAAAGCTTCTCCTTTCCGACCGGCTTCATTATATAATTGATCGGATTCACGTCGAAGGATTCAAGGGCATATGAACTCTCGGATGTTGCAAATATGATCTGTGCATCCGGCTGGTTCCAGCGAAGGTCCCTTGCCGCCTGTATCCCCGTCACCATAGGCATCACGATATCCAGTATGTAGATCTGCGGCCTGAACTGCTCGCACTCCACTATCAGTGTATCAGGATGATCAAATACCCTGACTTCGGCCTGCAGCTTCTTCTCGCCAAGATATTCCTCCACAAGGCCGTGTACTCTCTCTCTGTCGGCACTGTCATCATCACATATTGCTATACGCAGCATATATTTTCTCCTTCAGTTCATCTTTTCCGTTTATGATTATATTACAATTGCGCTGTTATTCAAAAAGATCCCGATCATCATGATCAGGATCTTTCCGCTTATTTATATTCCGCTCTGTGTCATACCGCTACGAGATATCCGTTTTTCCCATACCTCTGACCCATTTTCCTGTAGGGTGCGGTTGCCTTTTTGAGCTTTTTATCCTCCATGAACCTGAGATTCGGATTGCTGCACCTGACTTCGGTTCCGCCATATGTGCAGCCGAGTTTCTCTGCTATTTCTTTCAGCTGTCCCTCTCCGTTTTCGAGCTCTATGCTCTCATCGGATCCGCCGTGAAGTATGAAGGATATTGTTGTTTCCTTATCCTTGGGGGTGAGCGTCTCCATAAACTCCGTCAGAGCTCCCGGTACGCAATCACCCTCAAGGGGGAGGGCTATAAGAATATTGTCACAGGCATCATATGCATCGCGGGCTATATCCCACATATTCCTGTTGGAAAGCGAATAGATCTCGAAGGTATTGTCTCCGTTCTTCATGCCTTCCGCAAAGCTCTTAATGATCCTTTCCGTATTGCTGATCTGCTTTTCTCTCGGACTTCCGTTTATTATCAGTGTATGCATTGTCCTGCCTCCTTTTCTCTTGATCTCACAGGGAGGATATCATCAGACATAAAAACAGATCGGATCTGCACTGATTCCGATCTGTTTTACACGGATTTGGATATTACTGCCGTTTTACCTTTTATAAGGGTCTCTTTTCTTTTTCATCTCATACATCATCCCGTCAGATTCTTTGATCATATCCGCGAGTTCTTCGTCGTAGCCCTGTACCTTCTTTATCAGCGGTCCATAGCTCATATCTATCCTGTATGGCAGGCTCAGCCTGTCATTATGCTCCCTGATGGTCTTTTCCATACGCTCACAGAATTCCGTTATCGCTTTATCCGCCTCTTCACGTGTACCTATTATCAGGAATTCGTCTCCACCCGTCCTAAACGCCATATCATCATATGTGAGGACATCCCTTATCATCCTTGACAGCTCTCTCAGCGCTTCATCGCCGTGCTCATGTCCGTAATTGTCGTTTATCGGCTTCAGTCCGTTCATGTCAGCCACACATACGAACAGGTACTTATCCTCCTGCTGTGCCCTTGTATATATCTTCTCGGAGTACTGTTCCATGCCTTTCCTGTTATAGAAGCCTGTCACAGGATCAGTCAGGAGCTCCTTTTTCAGCATGCTCTTTTCTTCATTAAGCCTGTTGTAATGGTCTGTCGAATCAACAAGGACATACAGCCTTCCGAGGCTCTCCCCGTTATAGAGCAGATCGTTCTCTTCCGGAGAATACATACGATCCTTTATGGATATCGGCTCCGCATGAAGTATGGCACTCGTTACAGCCTCCACGACCTTGTCCGGATCATAGGCAAGCTCCGGATAAAGATGCATAGCGGGCTCGTTATAATACTGTACCTCACCTTCACTGTCCACTGCTATGATGCCCTCGGAGAGCTTGTCCACCAGATATTCCTGCGCGATATCTCTTACCCCGAGCAGACTGTATCTGAATATAGCGAGCAGCATGAAGAGTGTTCCCAGGGTATATCCTATCATGGTCAGATCATATATACCGTTAGGGCGTATTATCTGGATGATGAAGAACATCGTTTCCACAAGAAAGGCGATGACCACGGTCACAAGCCTCTTGCGGGCAGTCTTTCTCTTTTCTCTTGCATAGGCAAAGTTAATATTGAAACAGCCTATTATGATGAAACATACCTGCATGATGATAAAGAAATGATGCACCGGTCCGTTGCCGTGAGAAAAGCTCGGCAATATCCCGTCGGCATCAAAGTGCATGTCGGTATAGTACAGCTTATGATGTTTAAGTGTGAGTATCACGGCATATATGGCGGCATGTACAGGTACCAGGATGTTTACGATCAGATTGGGGATCCTGATCCTGCTGAGCTCCATTGCGAACATGAAAAGCGAGAATGCGATCCACACTCTTCCCGCATATGACAGCTGCAAAGCCGTGATATAGGCTTCCTCCGTCCCTGCTCTCATCTGGAAGAGATAACCTATGTTATTGACAAGGGTTGCGACACAGCTTAAGAAAAGATATGCATGAAGCGCATCCTTTTTACTCCTGAATACGATGCAGCCTTCAATGAATAGTCCGATAATGCTGATATATTGTATTGTGAATAAAAGATCATACATATATTCTTAATTCCCGCTTCATTTTATCAGACAGAGCAGTTGTGTCAACAGTTACGGGCAGGATGCATCGTCTAATTGTTACGAAAATGTTACACAAAACTTGACACTTCATGTATACATGGGATAAAATACCTCTCGTATGTGTCCGAATGTCTGAATGCATAATACGGCACATCCCGCAGGGTTAGTACATCGGTAGTATATCAGCTTCCCAAGCTGAGGAGGCGGGTCCGACTCCCGTACCCTGCTGTAAAAGCGTTATCCGTAGCCGTACGGAACGGAGCGCTTGCGGTCAGTTCCGCGCGGCTGCGAGATAACCTGACGTGCATGAGCATGTAAGCAGCGCGAAGCGATGCGATATGCGAATGCACGGCAAGGATTGCGAGAGCACGCAGTGCGGAGCAATCCGATGCTTTTACAGTTTTATCGTAAAAGCATCACGCGGAGCAATCCGGGGCTTTTACTTATACATTATACATATATCAATGCCCTTATTATTTTAGATAACATACAGGAGAACGAAAATGAAAAAGAGAACACTTGTAATCGCATTATCTCTTGTCGCAGCACTTTCACTTGCTGCCTGCGGCAAAGACAAAGCCGAAGAAAACGAGCAGCCTACCGAAGAGGCTTCACAGCCTGCAGCCGAGGTTACGGTTCCCGCAATGGTCATGCAGGAGGCTCCCGCAACAGAAGCGCCTGCACAGGAGGAAAGCGATACCCCTCCCGACGGCATGGTCGCAAATCCCCTCACCGGTGAGTGGATAGATGCATCCATAGCCGATCAGCGTCCCATCGCTGCCATGGTGGATGATGAGAAGACAGCTCTTCCCCATTTCGGCGTATCAGAAGCTGATATCATCTATGAGATGACCAACAGTACCGCAAACGACGGTGTAACGAGATTCATGGTCATGGTCAAGGACTGGGGCAAGATCAAGCAGCTCGGCTCCATCAGAAGTACGAGACCTACCAATCTCCAGACCTTCCCTGAGTGGAACGCCGTGCTCTGCCACGACGGAGGTCCTTTCTATAACGATATGTTCTATGCCAACCCTTACGTTGACAGATTCTCCGGCACATTCTCCAGAGTCAACAACGGAAAGCCCAGAGAGTTCACCGAGTATATCGTGAGCGGCGATCTTGAGAAGAACTTCAAGAACAACAGCAAGATCTCTCAGACATACAACGAGTACTACAAGGGTGATCACTATCAGTTCGCTACACGCAGCAACCCCAACACCCTCGATCAGTACTCCGATGCGAAGACCGTCAACAAGGTCTCGCTTCCTTTCGATCACAATAAGCCCTGGCTTGAGTACAATGCTGACGAGGGCGTGTATTACTACTTCCAGTACGGCGGCAAGGAGGTTGATGCAGGCAACGACAACAAGCAGGTCTGCTTCAAGAACCTTCTGATCCAGGGCGCACGTCTGGAGCAGTTCGACAAGAACGGATACATGATGTTCCACACCAACGACTTCGACTACACAGGCGATTACTCTGACACCAGAGAGGGCTGGTACATCACCAACGGCAAGGCCATCAAGGTCTCATGGAAGAAGGCAGAGGATACCGCTCCCACAAGATACTTTGATGAGAACGGTGATGAGATAAAGATCAATGTCGGCAAGACATATGTTGCTATCCTGTCCGACAAGAGATTCGGAGACATCAAGTTCGAATAATGATAGAATCAAAGGATCTGTACGGATTCAGACACTATTTTTACGGTGAAGCATATTACGGGTCAGATGAGGGCATGCGCTTTCGTCTGGCCCGTGAGCCGTTAGTGAACATCATCTACATGAAAGAAGAAGAGCGATATGCAGACGATCCGAAGCTTCGTGCTTCTGTCTGGTTCGGTCCTTTAGCCTATGACAAGACCCCTCCGGAAGAGATCACCGAAAAAGATTTTGATTTTGATGAGGACGGATATAGGGAAGCCGTCATCTGGCTCAATTCGATGCACAGATGATATTCGTTCACATACAGATACCGGGTATTTCTTCAGGAGCGGATATGATGATATCCGCTCCTGCTTTTTCCAGTTCATCTCTTTCCCTGAAGCCCCACAGTACACCGACCGTATACATACCGGCGGCTTTTCCTGTCAGCATATCAGTGTTTGTATCCCCGATATAAAGGCATTCAGACGGCTTCACCTCAAACCTGTCCGCCAGTATGAGAGCTCCTGCAGGATCAGGCTTTCTGGGATAGCTGTCAGACTGTCCCAAAACATCTGCAAACGTATCCTCAGGATAGATATCTTTTATTACCTTACATGCCTGTTCATGAGGCTTGTTTGAGAATACCACACATATGATCCCGTTATCCTTCAGCTTGCGTATCGCCTCCGGCAATCCCTCATATATCGTCACTCTTTCCGAGCAATGTGTCGAAAGAAAGCTGATGTAATCGGCAAAAACCTCCTCGAGAAGTCCATCATCCTCACTTCCGTTGTATTTTCCGTGATAACTCAAAAGCCGCTGCATCTGGACTCTAGATCCGTCGCCTACGAAATACTTGAATTTCTCGGCTTCCACCGGTGGCAGACCGTATCGCGCCGTCACTGTATTTGCGCAGAAAGCGAGATTTTCCAGTGTGTTGGCACAGGTCCCGTCGAGATCGAATATTGCCATTTTCATTTTATTCATACCATTCCTCTATGAATTCTAAAAAATAATTCTTGCTTTTCTCAATATCATGTAATATAGTGTAGCATATAAATCGGCAGATATATATTTTCTTCCCGGGAAACCTGCTTTATGATTCAGAAAATGGAGGAAAAACAAATGGAAAAGGACAGAACACGTACTCTTGTGCTCGCATCACTTATGGCGGCACTGACTTATATCACTACTACTGTTGTAAAGATACCCACTCCTACAATGGGTTATGTCCATATAGGAGACAGCTTTGTATTACTGTCAGGTATCCTTCTCGGCCCCGTCACCGGCGGTCTGAGCGCCGGCATAGGCTCCATGTTGTCCGATCTTCTGGGAGGATATCCTCTCTGGGCTCCCGGCACCTTTACCGTGAAGCTTCTTACAGCCATGGTCGCAGGTCAGGTATACAAAAAGCTTCACCTTTCAGCCAGGACCCTTATATCGGGTATTGCTGGTGAAGCCGTTATGATAGTCGGTTACTTCCTGTACAATATAGTTATGTTAACTATATTCAACGCAGGCTCTGCTGCGATCTCGTTTTCTGCGGCTGCCCTTCAGTCGTTCACTGAGATACCCTTCAATGTGGCTCAGGCTGTAGTCGGTATAGCTATCGCAGTCGTACTGCTGCCCGCACTCAAAAAGCTGCCTGTAAAGATCACGGCATAAAAAAAAGAGGCAACGTTTTACGTTGCCTCAAGTCCTTCAAATATCGCGCACATCCCTTTTGCAAAATCCAGAGGATAAAGCTGCACCATTGTGCTGTCTATCAGTCCGGGCTCTATCACCATCCTGAAGCTTATCTTCACAAACAGATCAGCCGGATTATCAAAGATCTTTTCGAATATCTTTACCGAATTCACGTCTATCATGTCAACGGTAGGTGTCGATATATCTATCATCCTGTTCAGCATCGTAGACATTGATGTAGCTGCCGAACCCATCATCTGGTTCATGGCTTCGGATACCGCACTCTTCTGCAGCTCTCCGAGCTCTCCCTGTACATTCTGTCCGGATCCGCCCATCATCAGATCTGTCATTACCAGGACATCATGCTCCTTAAGGATCAGTATGTTATTTCCTGAAAGTCCCTTCACGTAGTGTATGTTTACGAATACGCAGGTCTTCTCATAGTCATCTAGTGAAGCACTCCTCTTTATCACCTCAACCTTCGGTGTGGTGATATCCACCTTGTGCTGCACCATCAGCGACAGCGTAGTCGCCGAATTACCCATGCTTATATTTGCTATCTCACCTATGGTATCTATCTGTACCGGGGTCAATTCATCTGCCATATCGGACATTTGCTCCTTCTCTATAGAAATATGCTTCTATATGATACCACATGCGGCAGACTTTTTTAACTACATATACTGCCACGTGAGACGTCATCAGACCACAACATATAGCACTATCCGGCAGATGATATTCATATTGACGGATGTCCGACTGATGCATTAATATAACCACTGTATTTTTGTTAATTCAGATGGAGGTAATATCTATGTCAGCACAGCTTTGTCTTGTCATATCCATAGCGGTTTATCTGCTGGTTATGATTCTGATCGGTGTCATATTCTCCAAGGGAAATGACGATACCGGCGATTTCTATCTTGGAGGCAGAGGCCTGTCCCCGCTTGTCACAGCCATGAGTGCGGAAGCTTCTGATATGTCCAGCTGGCTTCTGATGGGCATCCCGGGACTTGCTTATGTCAGCGGTCTCGCAGATCCCTTCTGGACCTGTCTCGGACTTGCTGCAGGCACCTATCTCAACTGGCTGTTAGTTGCGAAGAGGCTTCGCAGATACACGGAAAAGATCGGAGCGATCACAGTTCCCGAGTTTTTCTCAAAAAGATACGGTGATGAGAAGAATGTCCTCACGGCAGTTTCCGCCATCATTATAGTGATATTCTTTATCCCTTATACCGCTTCCGGCTTCGCTGCATGCGGCAAACTCTTCAACACGCTTTTCGGAGTGGATTATCTTATAGCGATGATAGGAAGTGCCATCATCATATCTCTCTACTGCACACTAGGAGGCTTTAAGGCAGTCAGCTTTACCGACCTCATACAGAGTATATGCATGTCCATAGCCATAGTGATCGTTATTGGATTCGGCGTGGCACAGGCAGGCGGTATCGGTGCTGTAATGGAAAATGCCAAAGCCCTTCCCGGCTTCCTTTCCCTGACAAGCACGCATGATCAGGCTGCCGGCGCAGCCGCTCCTTACGGCGTACTTCAGACGATCTCCACTCTTGCCTGGGGTCTGGGCTACTTCGGTATGCCTCACATCCTTGTAAGGTTCATGGCTACAGGCGATCCCGAAAAGCTCAGGATCAGCCGCAGGGTCGCTACCATATGGGTTGTGCTCGCAATGGGGCTTTCGATCATCATCGGCTTTGTCGGCCTTGCAATGAGCAAAGTCGGCGTGATACCCTCACTCACCGGCAGCAGTGATGCCGAGAGGGTCATCATACATATATCAAATTACATGAGTTCCTTCGGTATTTTCCCTGCAATCATAGCAGGTATCATACTTGCAGGCATGCTCGCGGCTACAATGTCTACCGCAGACTCACAGCTGCTCTCGGCAGCTTCTGCTATATCCAGCGATCTGCTCCAGGATTTCGGCAAAAAGAAGTTCTCTGATGATACATCAGTCAAGATCGCCAAGATCACCGTTATCCTTATATCCACACTTGCAGTGATCATAGCCGTGAATCCCGACAGTTCGGTATTCTCCATAGTGGCATTCGCCTGGGCAGGCTTCGGTGCTACCTTCGGTCCCGTGATGCTGCTCGCCCTCTTCTGGAAGAGATCCAACAAACAGGGAGCCATAGCGGGCATGATAGCCGGAACGATCATGGTATTTGTGTGGAAGTACGGTATCAGCAAGCTCGGCGGACCGTTTGCGATCTATGAACTGCTTCCCGCTTTCATTATCGCTCTCATAGTGAATGTGGCTGTCTCCATGGCAACCCCTGCTCCCAAAAAGGAGCTGCTGAGCATGTATGAAAGCATAAGGTGAACATTCGCTCCACCTGCTGTTTTTGATCTTAAAGTAAGACAACAGGCACCCGGTTTTATGTCGGATGCCTGTTTTCTTTACATATTGACAATAGTTCGTCACGATAATACCTTGCAGCTGCTATTATCATATTCTTCTTCTGCCGCTCCCGACTGACAGCTAAAAGAATGTGTCTGCTTTTCTTGACTGCTACAACACCTCGTTTTTCCCTCTACCCTCAAAAATAGCTCTTTTTTGAATTTATGGATTTTTCTCACCGAATCGGCGTAAAGAAATTGTCAGCTGAGAAATAAATAGAATAG
>JAEEGL012066332.1_pt1 | contig 16927 bp, 23 predicted proteins | sample 9134231 | NCBI WGS metagenome assembly JAEEGL01 (sample SAMN16246548, study PRJNA631951) | gut metagenome | biome: gut microbiome; feature: rumen; material: fiber-attached | host: Bos | place: Iran: Karaj | collected 2018-10
AAATACGAAAGGTGAAAAATGGAAACCAACTACCAAGCATTCCTGGAGTCGAAGCGCGAGAAAGTCAATCCCGTAGGGTTTGAGGTTCCGCCGGAAGACATAAATTCGCATCTGTTCGCGTGGCAGTCCGACATCGTGCGATGGGCGCTCAGGCGCGGACGTGCCGCGATGTTTGAGGATTGCGGCCTCGGCAAGACTGCGCAGCAGCTTGAATGGGCGCGGCATGTCGTTCGCCGCACCGGGCGCGCCGTGCTGATCCTCGCCCCGCTCGCCGTAGCGGACCAGACCGTCCGCGAGGGCACGAAGTTTGGCGTCGAGGTAAACAGATGCCGCGAGGGCGCGGACGTGAAGCCGGCGACGGTCAACGTAACGAACTACGAGCGGCTCGACAAGTTCTCGCCGGACGACTTCTCCGGGATCGTCCTGGACGAAAGCTCCATCCTGAAGGCGTACGACGGCAAGACGCGGCATCAGATAACCGGATTCGCGAAGACCATAGAATACCGTCTTTGCTGCACGGCCACGCCAGCGCCGAACGATCTGATAGAGCTGTGCAACCATGCCGAGTTCCTCGACATCATGAGCGGCAAGGAGATACTGGCGCTATTCTTCAGGCAAGACGGCAACACGACGCACAACTGGAGGTTGAAGGGACACGCCCGCGAGTCGTTCTGGCAGTGGATGGCGGAGTGGAGTGTCGCGATCCGTCGCCCGTCCGATGTCGGCTATCCCGACGACGGATACATCCTTCCGCCGCTGGCGATGCATGAGGAGGCCGTTGTAAACGACCGGCACGACGGATGGCTGTTCGCGATCGAGGCGAAGACGCTCGCCGAGCGCAGGGCGTCTCGTCGCGATACTCTCGAAAAGCGGGTTGCGCGTGCCGCGCAGCTTTGCAACGAGTCGAAGGAGCAATGGCTCGTGTGGTGCGACCTCAATGCGGAGGGCGACGCAATCGCCGCCGCGATTCCAGATTCCGTACAGGTCAAGGGAACTGACTCGAACGACCACAAGGAGAAGACGCTAAACGACTTTGTGACCGGGGATCTGCGCGTCCTCGTCTCGAAGCCGTCCATTGCCGGATTCGGCATGAACTTCCAATCCTGCCACAACGTGATATTCGTCGGCCTGTCAGACAGTTTCGAGTCCTTCTACCAGGCAATCCGCCGATGCTGGCGATTCGGGCAGAAGTCGCAGGTGGAGTGCTACGTGATCTGCTCTGATTCGGACGGTGCCGTTGTGGAGAACATCAAGTGGAAGGACCGGCAGGCGCAGGAGATGTTCGCAGAGATCGTGCGCCACTACGCGCCGAGAATGTCGATCGGATCGACGCACAGGAAGGAAATGGACTACTCGCCATGCAAGCTTCTGGCGTTCCCGAGATGGTTAAGGAGCGTCGCATGACAACGGAAGGAGAAACGATGAAGGCGAAATGCATAGACCAGATAGAGGGCGAGCGCTTCAAGGCGTTCAACGGCGACTCGATAGAGATTGTCGCGGAGATACCCGAGAACTCGATAGGGCTCTCCGTGTTCTCGCCGCCGTTTCCGGGCATGTACGCATACACCAACTCGGCTCGCGACGTCGGAAACGTGCGGAGCTTCGCGGAGCTCGTCGAGCATTTCTCATACCTCGCCGGATCGCTCCTGAAGGTCACGCAACCGGGCCGCATGTGCTGCGTCCATCTGACGCAGGAGCCCGTGTTCAAGGGGCGAGACGGATACGTCGGCCTGCGCGACTTCAGGGGCGACATGATCAGATGCATGGAGACTGCGGGATGGAACTACTATTCAGAAGTCACCATCGACAAGAATCCAATGCTGAAGGCGTCGCGGACAAAAGAAGCCACTCTGCTTTTCAAGACGCTGGCGGCGGATTCGTCGATGTCGCGTCCGGCGCTTGCAGACTACATAGTCGTGTTCAAGAAGCCTGGCGCGAACTCCAATCCGATCCGCGCCGGGATATCGCAACGCTACGACAACCGCGACGGATGGATCACGGGCGACGAGTGGTGCGAATGGGCCGCGCCGGTGTGGTATCGGAAGATGCCGACAGAGAAGTCGCCGCACTATCCATACCAGGAGAACTACCCGTCGCGTCATCAGGTGACGGACGGCATAAACGAGGGGGACGTGCTGCGCAACTTCACGCACGGTCGAGAGAACGACGACGAGAAGCATCTGTGCCCGTTGCAGCTTGGCGTGATCGAGCGGTGCGTCAAGCTATGGAGCAATCCCGACGACGTCGTGCTGTCACCATTCATGGGCATCGGGTCGGAAGGATACGTGTCCATAAGGCACAACCGCCGATTCATCGGATGCGAGCTGAAGCCGAGCTACTTCCGCGTGGCGTGCACGAATCTTCGAGACGCGGAGCGCAGGCGGATCGCGAAGGACGACGATCTGTTCGGAACGACGGAGAATGCCCCCACGTCGGAAAGTGGCACGAATCTTTCTGATGGCGCTTCGGATGACGAGGTGAAGGAATGAGCGGACAAGAGTGTATTTCATTAGCAGACATCCCCGAACCGAACAGACCAAGACTCGTACGCATCGACGATTGCGGCGTATGGCTGGATGTTTATCCGGGCGGTAAGTGCTACTTTATCGAGGCCGAACGGATAAACGACCCGGTGAAACTGATTCGATGGATTTATCACCTTGCTGGCAAGCACTGGCTATCAAAGGGACTCATAAGAGACCTCATCGACGCTCTTGACGAACACTGCGAATGGGGCTTGAAAGGAGCGTCGTTATGAGACGACTGAAACGTAGTGAGTGCGCGGTACTGCACATGGGATTGAAAGGCCACTGGTACAGGCTGATCGAATCCGGCATAAAGAAGATCGAGTTCCGCGAGGCGACGCCGTACTGGCAAGTACGCATCGCGAACTGGATAAAGCGCATGGACGAAAGCGAGACGCAATTCTCAAAAACGCCCGTCCTGGAGTTTCAGCACGGCTATGGCCGTTTCTCTCCGCGCATGTGGTTCATCGCCGGGCGCGGACAGGGAATCCTTTACGCATACTGCGGTGCCGACGTGCCGGTGCAGCATAAGCAACTGGGCGAATTCCCGAAGAGCAGATACTGTCTGTTCATCGGGGAAAGAATAATCATGGAGGACTGACGAGTGACACCCCTTCAACAGCTCGCCGCACGACTGCGGCTGAATGCCGCCAGCATGGAGCATGGCGAAACAGAGTCCGACATTCGCGCGGCAGCGGAGATACTGGACACTCTGGCTGACGCGACGAACGTCAACGTGGCGTATGCCAAGGCGTGTTGCATAGCCCGCTGGCGTATCGGCGAGCTAACTACCGAAAGAGGTGACTTGTGCCATGAGGACTAGACTGGAGGTGATGGAGAAATGACACGTTGGCTGATCAAGTTCAACCAGAAATTCAACGGCGTGGTGTCGACGGCGTATGTGACCGTCGAGACGCAGCTGCCGTTTATCCGCGACGCGCTGGATGCGTTCGACGCCGTCGCGTTCGTGAACGCACGCGTGCTGTCGGTGCGGATGCTCCGCGACGGCGAGGGGGAGTGCGACGAATGAGCCGCAAGCCTAGGCCATGCGCCAAGTGCCCCGTGTGGCGGCCAAACTGGTGTTCCGCTTTCGCCATGCACAGGATGCCGGACGCGCCTTCGTGCGAGCTAGGCCGCAAGAAGATGAACTCGCGGTACTGCGTGGAATACAACCGCCGCAAGTACGGATGGCAGCCGCGCAGGCGCAAGAGCGGAGACGTCGCATAGGAGAGATACATGACGAAGGAAGAGAGACTGGAGAAGGCGCGCGTCGCACAGGCCGAGAGGCGCAGGCAGCGCGCGGAGGCGAACTCCAAGGCCATCGCCTCGCTCGTCCGCCACCTGGCCGGCAAGACTCCCATCGGCGCCGGGCCGCAGAAGTCTCTCTCCGCAACAGAACGATCCAGGCGTTTCCGTTCTCGCGGACGCGAAATCGGAAGGATCCCTCGATGCCGGCACAAGCGCGTCCGCGAGTCGTGCCGCTTTGACCTACTGCGCTTCGGCCTGATATACGGCATGGACGCATATGAGGGAATGAAGCCCCTTCTAAAGCGTCCGCCTTCGCCACGCATGGAGCGCTTCGTGCGCGCGCTCCAGGAGAAGATCCTGCGCGGCGGCCTGAAGCATGTCCGATGGCCGCGAGGCAAGGGCAAGACAACGTGGGTGAAGATCGCCATCATCTGGGCCGCGCTCTATGGCCACAAGTTCTTCATGGTCGTGGTCGAGAAGACGAAGGGCATGGCGCAGGTTGTCGTGGACGAGGTATGGAAGCGGATCCACCTCTCGCCGCGCCTCTCGGCCGACTTCCCGGAGTTCGCAGTGCCGATGCACGACGTGATGCTCTCGCCGCAGCGCATGAGGGTGCAGACCTGCAACGGCAAGCCCACGTACATGAAGCAGGACGTGTCGCGATTCCACTACTACAAGCTTCCCACCGTGGACGGATTTCCAAACACCGGCGCCATCATCGCATACCGCGGCGCAGACCAGGCCCTGCGCGGCATCAACATCGACTCGGCGCGTCCGGACTTCTTCTTCATCGACGACCCTCAGACTGGGGACGACGCACGCAACCCGAAGACGATCGCGAAGATCGAGAAGGAAATCACGTCGGCGGTGCTCGGCTCCGGAGAGCTTTCCGAGCGCATCTCAGCAGTCATGGCGTCCACGCCGATAGAGCCGAACGACGTCTCCGAGACGTTCGCCGACCCGCAGAAGCACCCTGAATGGGAAACGGAGACAGAGCGCCTCGTCGTCTCGTTCGGTCCGAAGGCCGAGATGTCAGCGCACCTGAAGCGCCTCGCCGTAGACATCCACTCCGCACACGCATACTACCTGAAGCACCGCTCCGAGATCGAGGTGGGCGTCGAGATGATGGACGATGGCGACTACAATCCGCTCACCGAGTGCTCGGCTTATGAACATGCTTTATACATGCTGTTCACAATGAAGGCAACGAGCTTCTACGCCGAGATGCAGATGATCCCGTCGAAGGCGCAGGGCATCTACAAGCTCACGGCGAGGAAGGTGCGCGAGCGCGTGAACGGCGTGCCGTTCGGCATCGTTCCTCGCGAATGCAACCACGGCGCGCTCGCGTTCGTTGACGTGAACGCCGACGCCGGCCTTCGCTGGGAGATAGCCGGATTCGGAACGGGCCGTGTGGTCGCAACTCTCGCATACGGCCAGTATCCGGCAGAGGGACAGCGCCTATATCCGGAAGGTTTGCCGCAGTCAGCAGTTGCCGGGTATCTCGCGCCTGCCATCCGCGAGGTCGCGCGGCGCATCATGTCAGTCACGCTCGTGGACGCAGACGGCCAGCAGGTGAAGGTGGACGGCATCTGCTTCGACGGCGGATGGATGACGGAGACCGTCGCGTCCACCGTGGCCGAGCTGAATGCATGTGGACTAGTTTCAGTGTGGTCAAAGGGATTTTCGTCCAGGGACTACTCTCTCAATCACCATGAAAAAGCGGCGTCCGGGAAGATCGATGGACTAAAGGCTGCCGAAGAGTGCCATCTTTGGGCCACCTCCAACGGCAAGTTCCTCGCCTTTAATTCTGACTACTGGAAGGAGGTCTCTCAGACCTCTTTCCTCGCGGAGCCGCTTGCGCCGTCATCCTCGTCGTTCTGGGGCGACGACCCGAACGTGCACATCGACTTCGCGCAGGAAATCTGCAACGAGGAGCTTCAGGCAAAGGAGCGCTCGACGCGCTACGGATCCATCTGGACGTGGAAGAAGTCGAAGGGACTCCCGAACCACTACGGCGACGTCCACGCCGGCGTGATGGTGTACGGCGCGATCCGCGCGTACTTCGACCCGATCGCCTCGGTCGTCAGCGCGGACGGCCTCGGCAAGCAGGTATCTACGCGCAAGAAGCGGAGACCACGCTATGAGTACCAAGGATGAATCAGTCCAGCGCCTTCCGCCTGAAGGCGGCAACATCTGCGACGGATGCAAGAATCTCGTGAAGTTCAAGCTTCGTTCCACCAAGCCCTGCAAGTCTCGACCGGGCAGAATGATCGCGTATTTGTTCTGCCCTCTGTGCGGCCACAAGGCCACGCAAGTGCGAATGATTCGCAGATCTAAAACTCGTCCGCGATACGTCTACGAAGGATAGTTCTTCCCTTTTTTCGCAAAAAGGTTGTATTGACACAACCTTTGTTTATTGACAGCGTTTTTTATCGCTTGTTTCGTGCTATTCTGCCCGCATGACACGCGCAGAAGCGATAGACCGCAAGGCAAAGCTAGAGGCCAAGCTCCACGAGCTGGAAGACCAGCTCATGGAGACCGATGCGTCGTCCGAGTCCATGTCTTCCGGCGGCGGATCGAAATCCTACTCGAACCGCAGCGTGGCCGAGATCGAGCGCAAGATCCGCTACGTCAAGCGCGAGATCGCGCGCCTCGGCGCGCTCCTGGCGGGCCGTCCCGCGCCCGGCGGCATCCAAACCATCTACGCGAGGTTCGACGCATGAATCTTTTCGGCAAACTTTTCTCGCGTCCTAAGAGTCCTGCTCCTATCAGCTGGGACTCCCTCTCGCCATCCCAGCAGCGTGCGGTCGCACGCAAGCTCGGCGGCGGCGTGATGGGGCTTGTGAACCTCGCGCAGTTCGGGCGCGGCTACGAGGCCGTCTCCTCGCCCTTCTCCACGCAGCGCCGCGCGGCTTCCATCGAGACCGGCGGCGAGGACAAGCAGCTCTCCCCTTCCCAGCGCAACCAGCTCGTCAACCTTTCGCGCGACATGATGCGCAACGCGCCCGAGCGCGTGGCGCAGGACCAGCAGCTGCGCGTCAACACCGTCGGCTGCGAGGGCGGCAAGCTCTACGCATCCTTCCCAGAAGGCTATGCCGCCGCCGCCGAGGCGGTGATGCACTACTTCAACAAGGTCTGGGCGCCGCGCGCCGAGTTCACCTTCCGCCAGAACTTCAACTGGATACTCAAGACCGCGCTCACAGCGCAAGACGTCGGCGGCAACGTCGTCCTCGTCTTCGACGACGGTATCCTCACCGGCGGACGCGGCACGGGCCGAGTGCGCGGATTCGAGGCCGACGAGATCGCCGAGATCCCGCAGGCCGTGTTCGAGAAGCGCTTCCCGAAGGGATGGACGCAGTCGCGCGGATTCATCTACAATCCCAGCGGCATGTTCTGCGGGCTCTTCGCGTCCACCTCGCAGCGCGGCCAGTCCGTGCTCGACCCGCAGCGCGGCTTCATCACACTTCGCCTCGACCCGTTCGACGACGAGGCCGTTCCCAACTTCATCGTTCTCGGCGACATGCGCCGCTTCAACCAGGGACGTGCCGTTTCTCCTCTCGTCTCCGCGTTGACGGCGCTCGTCGACCTTCACGAGACCGTCGCCAGCGAGGCGCAGGCCGCCAAGCTCAACGCGCAGATGGTCGGACAGATCCTCGAAAGCGAGACCGCCGAGCCGCAAGACGACATGACCGGCTTCGAGGATCGCGAGGTGGCGTCCGCCACCGAGGCCCTGCCTGAGACCGTGACGTTCTCCACCAAGGAGCTGAAGGCCATCGGCGCGCACTTCGACAAGCTGCCGCCCGGCCTCAAGATCGACCTGCTCGACACCAAGCGCCCGAACCTGAACATCATCGCGTACGTCGAGCACGTCACAGGCGTCATCGGCGCCACGCGCGGCCTAGCGCGCGTGTACGCCACCCTCAAGGCCCAGACCTCCTACACCGCGTTCCGCGGCGAGCAGGCCATGAGCGAGCAGTCGTTCCGCGAGAGCCGCAAGGATCTGGAGCGTACCGTGTGCGACCCCATCGCCCGGCTCGTAATCGGGCGGGCCGTCCGCCTCGGCCTCATCGAGGAGGAGCTGCCCGAGCACTGGGACGAGATGCTGGCGTGGAACTGGCCGAAGATGATCGAGGTCAACGAGAAGGACGCGCAGGGCGCGCTCAAGCTGAAGCTCGAGAACGGCGTCACGTCGCTCACGCGCGAACTGGGGCCGGGCGAGATGGAGCGCATCCTCGCCGAGCGCAAGCGCGAGAAGGAGCTTTTCGACGACGCCGGACTCATCTATCCCGGCACCGTCACCGCTTCCGGCCAGATCGTCGGCGAGGATGAGGGGAACGGGGAACAGGGAACGGGGAACGGCGACGAACCGCCGCCGACCGAGGGCGAGGATGGCGAGATCACCCAGGAGACGGCAGACGCGCTCTGGGAGGAAGTCATGGGCAAGGAGGGCAACGAGTGACCGAGCATTGCCCACAGGACGGCGGCTTCATCGGCGACGCCGGATGCACGCATCCGAACCACGAGCATTCTCCGCTCGTGACGGGCATCATTGAACGCTCGGCCGCGAAGGGGTACAAGCCCGATTTCGTGTCTGAATTGGAGGCCGAGGCTGCGCTCGAGGAGGGATTTTACGTGAACGGACCGAACGGCAAGCGCATCGGTTTCGGCAAGTCGCTTCTCCGGCATTTCAACGAAGACCACGATCTGTCCGATCCAGATGTCGAGGCAAAGATAGCCGACCGCAAACGGCGGCTGATGTTTGCCATAAACACCGTCATGCGGCCCAACAGGTCCGAAAGCAACCATCGGAGTATTCCCGGAAGGACGGCATACTTCAAATCATTTGATGGGTTCGGGATTCAGGCCATCACGTCGAAGGACGGCGACAGGGACATGATCGAGTACGTGTTCACATACTTCACGGATGACAAGCTGGCGAAAAATAGGAAAGGTAGAGCCGGATGCCCTTCCAGGGAGGTGACTGCTACTGGCTCTCGGACCGTTTCGCAGGCTTTCCCTTGCGCGACGTTGCCGCCGCGTTCGCCGAAGGCAACGTGTACTTGTCACGTCCCCAACGGCGACGATGGAAATGATACCACATCCGAGCCCGCCGCGCAAGGGGCGAAAGAATCTTTCACACAGAAAGGAAATCCCGAATGAGAAAACCAACCTTCAACCTACTCGGCGACATCGTCCAGGACGATTCGCAACGCTGGTTCGAGAGCGACGTGGTGCCCGCCATGGTGATTGGCTGGCTCGCCAAGCAGGACGGCGACGTCGAGATCAACATCAACTCGCTCGGCGGCAGCGTCACCGGCGGCCTCGCCATCGCCAACGCCATCAAGGGCTACTCGAAGGGCAAGGTGACGGCCAACGTCCTAGGCATCGCTGCTTCCATGGCATCCGTGGTCGCGTGCGCCGCCGACGAGATCAAGATGGGCAGCGGCGCGTTCCTCATGGTCCACAACCCGTGGAGCATGGCCATGGGCGAGGCCGAAGACCTCCGCAAGGAGGCAGACGTGCTCGACCAGATGAAGGACGCCATCATCGGCTTCTACCAGTCCAAGTTCTCCGTTCCCGCCATGGAGCTCGCGAAGCTCATGGACGACGAGACCTGGATCGAGGACAAGGACTGCGAACTGTACGGCCTCGCCGCCACGCCCTACGCGCCAGAAGAAGGCGACGGCCTGAAGGCGGCGGCGAAGTGCGACACGCGCATGATGTTCGCCCGCGCACCGGAAGCGGCAACGGCGTACTACGCTCACAAGGATCATCCCGCTCCTAAGAGTCCTGCTCCTACCGACTGGGAAGCCCGCTTCAAGGGCCTCCAGGCGGCGAAGGACAAGGAGCTCGCCGAGATGAGCGCCAAGTACAAGGCCGATCTCGCCTCCATGAAGGAGCGCCACGAGGCCGCGCTGGCCGAGAACGACGCCGCGCAGGCTGCCGCGCTCGCCGAGCGCGACGAGCGCATCAAGAATCTTCAAGCCGACAACGACGCGAAGCAGAAGGCCCTTGCCGAGGCGCAAGCCAAGGTCGAGCAGCTTTCCGCGAAGTGCGCCGAAGCGGAGAAGGCCCTTACGGAGACGCAAGCAGCCCTCGCCGCCGAAACCGAACGCTACCGCGAGCAGGTCGGCCTCGCGCTACAGCAACCCACGGACTCTGCCGCAGAGTACGCTCGCGCGCTGGAACGGGCACGGTCGCCCGAGGAGCGCGAGGAAATCCGCAAGGCACACCGTGGCGAAGCCAAGAAGTAACCACCAACCCACCAAAGAAAGACTACAGAAAATGTCTACCTCTCTCACCAAGAAGGGCCTCATCGCCGCGAGCGACAAGGTGCTCGTCGCTGCCCGTCCCGCCCTCGAGATCATCTCCCAGTTCACCACCGACTTCTCGGCCGATGCGGTGAAGCCCGGCACCGGCGTCGCCGTCGATGTGCTGGCCGCCACGGCCGAGACGTTCGTCAAGGGAACGGCCAACTACAAGCACACGACGGGCACGATCAAGAACGTCGTCGTGGCGACGGACATCCGCAAGAAGTCCACCTTCTCGCTGGACGACCTCGACTGCCTCGAGGACGAAACCGCCCACTGCTGGAGCAAGTTCGGCCCTGTGGCTGGCCGCTCCGTCGCCGTGGAGCTCGTCAAGAGCGTCACCGGCAAGCTCACGCGCACTGCGCGTGCCGCCGCCATCACGCTCGCAGGCAGCACGCTCGCCGACTTCTTCGCTCTGCGCGCCTACATGGAGGGCACCGCGAAGATCGATCCCGCGACGTGCGTCGTGCTCCTCGAGCCCACCACGTACTCGCTGCTCTGCTCCGTGCTGAACTCCGGCATCGTGGGCGACGGATCCGTGGTCCGCGGCGGCATCATCGGCGCCGCGCTCGGCTTCAAGGCCATCTATTCAGCGCCGACAATCTCCACCGACTCTGCGGCGGCCAGCGACGGCAAGGGCAAGGGCTTCATCGTGCCCGAGAACGCGCTTGCCATCGTGAACCGCATCGTCAGGCCCGCCAAGGGCATCGCCGGCGAGCTCATCGAGTACGGCGAGGTGACGGACGAGCTGAGCGGCATTACGCTCACGGAGCGCGTCGTGGTCGACGGCGGCGACGGCGAGATCTTCTGGACGAGCGAGGGCCTCTTCGGCTCCAAGCTCACGAAGCTCGACGCCAACGGCAGCGCCACCGGCGCTCCCGGCTTCTACCAGGTCGTCGTGGCCTAGCCCAATCCGTCCCAGGCGGAGGTTTCCTCCCCCTTTCCCTCCGCCTGGGACAACATCTCGAACACCGACACGGAACCAAGACCATGAAGAAGTTTCTGTCAATCCTTCTCGCGACGGCCGCGCTCGCGGCGTTCGCGGCGACCGTCAAGACGTTCACTCCCGAGAGCGGCGTCTCGTTCTCGCCGGGCGCCGGCGGCAAGCTCGTCCAGGCCACGGCCTACTCCGCCACCCAGAGCGGCGGATCGTTCGCTCTCTCGGCCGTCTACTCCGCGCCGGTGTACACGAACGCCGTGGCGATATCCCGCGCCACGAACTACACCTACACTGTGGCATACTCCAACGTCGTCACGCACGCGCTCTTCACGAACACGGTGCCGACGCTTCCGCTGCCCGTGCAGGTGTATTGCAACGTGCTCTGGCATCAGACGAACGCGACCGTCACGGCCTCCACGAACGTATCGTGGGCGCTGAAGGAGGTCGTCACGACCAACGTCTCGCTTCTTTCCGGAACGGCGAGCGGCAAGGTGTACAACGGCGCTCCCGCGTCCTCGACGTACATCTCGCCGAACGAGGAGCTCGTCTTTACCGGCACCGCCGCCACCAACGGCTGGCTCCGCCTCATTCTGGAGTGAAGAGCGAAGAGCGATAGCCACTACCAACTACCATCTACCAGCTACCAACTCATGCGAAGCATGTTCGACAATCCTCGCGCCTTCGCGCCATTCTACGACGACCGCATCGCCGTGGAGGGCTCGCGCTCGGGCCGCACGCTCAAGACCGGCTCGATGCCGGCCTGCGTGTTCGACCAGGGGCTGGACGATCCGATCTCCGACGGCGGCACCTCCTCAACCCGCCGCCGCTACACCATCAATGTCCCTGTCTGCCGCTGGCCCGAAACAATCCGCCCGCGGGGGGGCGACATCATCACCCTCTCAGACGGCTCGCGGCTGTCCGTCATGTCCGTCGCCGTCGTCATGGGCGACTTCGCAATGGAGGCCCGCACATGCTGAAGGTGGACATGAGCGTCGACTGGGGCGGGCGTCCCCTTTCCGAGCTTCAGAAGCTCATGGAGAAGCGCCAGCGGCAGCTCCGCGAGACGCCGCGAGACGCCTGCATCGCCACGGCCATCACCGTGCTGCGGTCGCTCCGTCCGCTGACGAGGGTCTACAAGGGCAAGAAAGTGAGCGTGCGCCGTGGCTGACTTCGGCATAGCATACGCCCGCGCGGCGAACCTCGTCACCGCCTTCACCAAGGGCGGCGTCCGTTGCCTCCGCTGGGGCAGCCAGAGCGGCACTCGCGCGCCCATGGAGCATGTGGTGCAGCTTGTCGCGCCGGACAAGGGCGCATGGAAGAGGGCGAAGGTGTACCTGATCTCCCTTTCGCCGGAAGTCCACGCGAAATGGTCCGGCCAGCCGAAGAACTACTTCGTCGTCGCCGAGAGCGACCACGCCGTCGCCTCCTACCTGCAGAAGCGCTACACGCGCATCGCCGCAAAGTGGATGGGCACGGCCCGCTATGCGCTCGTCAAGGCGCAGGAGGCCGTATCCACGCGCAACGTCTCGGATTCGGTGCGGTCGAGGCTCGGCTCCAAGGCGCGGCAGACCGCCGAAGGCAACCTTCGCATCCGCTCGTTCGGCAGCGACAACGAATGGACGGTGCAGATAGAGGACAACCTCGCCTATGCCGCCGCCGCGTTCAAGCGCACAGACGCGGTGCAGTACGCCATGGCCAAGGCCGCAAACTCGATCGCGGGAATGCTCCGCAAGCGCGCGGGCGACATCCTTGATCCGTCCCTCGCCACTCCCTTCCCTGAAATCTCTAATCACCGGAGGTCGGCATGATCGAGAAGTCCATAGAAGCCAACATCATCGCGGCCATCGAAGCCCTGAACCTAACGGGCCTTGATGTGCGCGGCTCGTGGCAGGTCGCGAACGATGGTGAGGTTAAGGACACCGAGGACAACTCGCCCGCCGCGCTCTACGTTCGCGTCTCGCCGCGTTCGTTCGAAAGCTACTCGTCTCCGGAAGTCACCTTTCCCGTCACGCTCTCGTTCGCGATCCGCACAGACATCAATCCCACGGGCACCGCGCTCGAGACATACTGCGATCCGGTGGAAGGCATACTGCACCAGTGGAATCTCGACATCGCCGCCGGCCGCGAAATCTGCGAGCTGGACGTCACCGGCTTCAACACCCACTTCATCCAGTTCACGGGCGGAGACGGCCCCACGTTCGAGAACGACGCGAAGATCTGGAGCGTAGTCTTCAACCTTACCGTCGGCGGCGTCGTCTCGCCCGCCGCAATCTTAACCCAAAACACGCAGGAGGAATCCTAATGCCAAACGCAACCTACAACAAGGCGATAGACTACTTCGGCCTGGTATCGTCCGCGCTGAAGCTCAAGAGCTCCGCCGAGAACCGCTCAATCCAGACGGCCAGCGGCGCGAACACCTACGGCGACGTGAAGGTGGTGGACGCCTATGGCGAGACCGCCGCGCCGTCCGCAGATTACGACGTCGTGAACGAGCTTGATCACGACCCGTCCGCAGCAGGCACGACGCTCGTGACGCTCGGGACCGTCAATTCGCCCACGGGCATCGCGAATCCGGTCGTGCTCGGATCGCTCTCGATCTCCACGCAGAACGGCTCCGCGCCGTCCATCTCCGCGTCCGGCCAGATGGTGCAGAGCGGCGCCGTGCAGCTCCGCGCGTACAAGCTGCCGGCGTTCACGCTCTCGCCGCGCCACCGCGCGCAGGACTTCCTCGGACTCGTCAGCATCAAGAAGGGATCGAGCGCCGCAAGCGCGATCGAGGACTACGGCCTCGAATCGGTGAACGCGCAGTTCCCCATAGAGTTCACGCTGGCGCAGCCGCAGGGCGTGGTGATGAACTACGACATCCACGGCGGCATGGCCACGGTGGACTACACCATGAACTGGTACTCGGGCACCGCGCCGACCATCGAGCTGACGGCGGCCGCAACGGCGCTCGGCGCCACCATGGCCAGCCTCGCGAGCCGGTCCGATCCCGACAACGGCTATACGCAGTACACGTGGCAGGTCTCCTTCCCGCTCGTCGGCGAGGAGGATGTTGCACCGTCCGGCACCTGACCCCTAGCCACTAAGCACTAGACACTAGGCACTAACCATGGTCTCGAAACTGGCAAAAGGCGACTGGGAAGATCTTCGGGCGCAGGGATTTAATCCCACGCTCGAGGACTTCGACAGGCTGAACTGCATCGCCCTCCGCCTGACGGACGGCGACGAGACCACGTGCGCAAACTTCCCGCGCGTCGGCTGGGCGGAGGACATCCCCTTCTACGAGCCCACCATCCAGGCGTTCGCGTGGTATCACGGCTACGCCGTCCGCGCGGCGGCGAACACCGAGACAGAGAACACGCTCTGGGCGTTCGCGCTCGCGCACGCCCGCGAGCCGCACTTCTTCGACGCGCTCACCACTCCGGAAGCGATCGACGCGGCGGCATCCGCATGGGCGGCGTCCCTGCCCGTCACGAAGGAAGAAGTGCTTCGCGCCTGCCGCTACGCAGTGAACGGCTTCGACGATGCTGTTGCCGGTTCTGCCGACGCCGCTCCGTCGGCGTCTAATCCCGCTCGCCGGGCATCCACTTCCGAGGCCGCGCGCAACCTGGCGAAACTGGAAGAGCGCCTTGCCAAGGCTTGCGCGGAGCTGCGCGCAACGCCTAAAGACCTCATGTGCGAGACGCCCTCTCGCCTCGATCGCATCTGCGAGGCCGCCGCCGTCGAGCTGGGCAAGACTATGAAGCCGGACGAGTCGAAGCTCCGCGCCGACTACGACCTCACCTTGCGTGAGATATACCGGCGGCTGAAGGGGGAACGGGAAATGGGGAACGGGGAACGGGAGGTGGCCAATGCGTAGCAACTACCACATGGCAGGCGGTCCCCAATGCACGGGAATGCCTGCGCCTGTAAAGAGGACGATCATGACGATGATGAACAGTAAGAGGAAGATAGCGTCTCTTGCGTTCTTCTTCCTCTGCGCAGCCTCGTCTCTTTTGACCTGCTCAAGGAACCTCTTGTGTTCTATGTACTCCTTGTGTGTCATCGCGGAAAGGAGTGTATCACATGGCTAGGCAGACCGTCAACATAGAACTTCGCGCCGACTACGATCTCACCCTCCGCGAGATCGTCCTGCGGCTGAAGAAGGAGAAGGAGGCGGCCAATGCGTGACGGTATTATGTCATGGCGCCCACGGAAGTCTGACGCCCGCAGGATTGCCGTACATGATCGCAAGAACGATGGGCGTGAACACGATTGCGACGATTGTCAGAAGAACGGCAATCCCTGCTATCACATCAAGAGTGTCGTTCGTTGTCCATCTGTCTGTCTTGTTGCCCATGGCGGGAAGGAGTGTACCACATGGCTGGCGGCATAGTCAACATCATCCTCCGCTCCATATCCCAAGGGAGCGGTTTCAAGGATAACATAGACAACGCGCAGAAGCTGAAGCGCGAGATGGGTGATTTGTCTCAAGCGGCCCAAAAGTTCGGTACTGCATTTGGAACGGCTGGGGGGATTGTCGGTAGTGCAATCTCGAACATTCTAAAAGGTGGGATATGGGGAGCGATGGCCGAAGGGGTCCGGCTGGTGGTCCATTTGCTTGGCAAATGGCGCGATTCCGCAAAGGAGGCCGCAGAGGCCGAGGCCAAGGCATTCAAGGAATCGCATGACGCCCGCATGAAGAACCTCGCCGACTTCGCCTCTGCCGCTGAAAAGGCGAGCGCGGCGCAGGCGGCGGCAATCAGCGAGCGTACGAAGCGGCTAAACGCAGAGATTGACGCCACAAAGGAGCTGATCAAGGCAACGCTCGAACTGGAGAAGGCCAATGCCCGCCAGCGAGGGGATGCTTCCGCCGTCGCCGCGCTGGAGAAGGAGATCGAGAGCGTCGATGCGGACGCGGCGGCGGAGAAGCTTGTCGGCGCGATGGACGAGGCGGTGTCCCGCCGCCTGAAAGCCAAGGACGACTATCGGATAGCGCTTCTCGGAAGCGACAGGGCGAAAGCGGCGGCGAGGTACGAGTCGGCGGTACTTGCCGACAGGATTTCGGAAGTGCGCGCGGAGGCGTCGGAGAAAGCCCAGGGACAGGCCGTGTCGTTCGGGCCTGGCGCCGTCGGCTACCTGCCCGCCACCGACGAGGGGCGCAAGGCAGCCGCCGATGCCGCCGAGGCCACGTTCCGCCAGAGCGAGGAATACAAGAAGATGGCGGGGACGATCGACGAGACCAACAAGAAGGTGGCCGAGTTCAAGGAGCGCATGGCCGCCGCAAAGAAGGAGATCGCCGCCACCAAGGAGGAAGAGAACAATCTGAACATGCGTGCCGACGCCATGCTGGCGAGAGACGAGGCCAAGCGCAAGAATGCCGAACAGGATGCCGTAGATGCCGAAACTGCCGCCGCGAAGAAGACCGCCGAGGAGCGGCAGAAGGCCGAGATCGCCGCCGCGCAGGCCGCCGCCAAGGAGCGCGAGCGCCTCGACCGCGAGGCCCACCAGAAGCGCATGGCCGACCTTCGCGCCGAAATCGCCGAGCAGACAAGGACGGCCGGTTCGCTCAAGGCCGTGGCCGCGTCCGCTCAGAGCGAGTTCGACAAGGCGTTCGCCATGTATCGCGACTCCGCGCGCGCAGAGGCTGAGATCGGCGAGGAGAAGGACTACAGGAACGACCTCGAGCGTCTCCACAAGGACGCCCGCCGCTACGGCGGCAAGTGGCGCATCGACGAGCTCTCGTCCCTCATGTCGGCCGGCGACACGCAGGGTGTATCGGACACGCTCGCCTCCTGGCGCAAGAACAGGAGCTTCACGCCAGAGGTCGAGGCGATGGTCCGCGCCAGCGCTGCGGAGAAGACGAAGACCACGGCGGAGGATGAGCTGCGGAAGATCGAAAAGAACACGGCAGACCTCGC
>JAEEGL016563723.1_pt1 | contig 16927 bp, 5 predicted proteins | sample 9134231 | NCBI WGS metagenome assembly JAEEGL01 (sample SAMN16246548, study PRJNA631951) | gut metagenome | biome: gut microbiome; feature: rumen; material: fiber-attached | host: Bos | place: Iran: Karaj | collected 2018-10
TATAATATGTTCCCTTAGAATCAATTGTGTAACCTGTAAGCTTGTTATATAAGCCAGAAACTACATAGTAGTTATTGTAGTAGTATACATATGTGTATGATTCTTTTGTAGTTGTGTTAACAACCATCTTTAATCCATCTGTATATTGGAATCCAGCAATTCCACTATTATCTGCAACAAACTTCTCAACTTTTGGTTCGAATGGTGCTATTCCAGTTGTAGAATACATTAATGGATATCTTTCTGTATCAATATATAACCATCTATCTTCTACGTATGCTCTAGCAAATTGTCCTTGTTGTGAAGCAACTTTTACTTCATCTTTGTATTCTGAATCAATATCTGCTGGGATACGTGGTTGATCACCTTCATCAAAACCATTTGTAAGTTCATAGTCGATTCCAGCATGTTGTGTATAACGTTCTGTTAATGGAAGAATACATGCATAATATTGTCCAAAGTCGTCTTCGATGTATACATATAAGCCATTGTCATTTTGTTCAAATGTTGGTCTATATACTTCTACTGATCCCTTATTGGTAATAATGTTATGGATCTTTGCTTGCGTCAACATTGTGTATACTTGATAACCCATTGCATCTTCTTCTAATACATATCCAGCTTTTGCAGTAAATGATGCAGTATCTGTATATGTTTGTGATGTAGCAGAAACAACAGTATATCTTTGCTTTGAACCAACGATATCATCAAATACATAATCTAATGCATTTTCTGTGCTGTATAATTGATATACACCAGTTTCAATTGTATTTCCTGCTTGATAATCAATACCAGCTGTTAATGCAGTCTTGGTTAATGTATAGTATGTCTTTCCATCTTCATATGTGCCATATGCTGGAACATAATTTGAACCATCTAATGTATATGCAACAACACTAATAATGTCTCCGACATTATAATCTGTTCCAACTTGTAATGTGTTGTATACGAGTGTGTAGTACTTTAAGTCTGGGTCATATGTTTCACCTTGTGCACTCTTATACTTCCAATCTGAGAACATCTTGTAGTTAGAAGAACCGAAGTCAATTCCTAATGTAAGTGAGAATTGATCAAATACTTCTGCAACAGAACCAACTTCTGGTAAGAGAGCTGCAACAATAACTGCAATTAATGATTTAGTTAATACTAATTGTACAGATGTATCTGTTGTTAATAATTCAAGAATCGCAGTTCTTGCATCTTCACTTGTGGATGATTCTGCAGATGATGTTGCCAAACCGATTTCCTTTGAAATACCATCTAAGATTTCTTGGAATGAGAAGTCATAGTCTAATACATTTTGAATTAGATCCATGAAGTTTGGAACATATGCATATTGGTTTGCATCTGGGAATAATCCCATACCATCTAAGTAAAGTGTTCCATGGTAGAGATATAAACCACCCTTTTGCTTTGTATTGCCATATTCGTCAACGATGATTTCACCGTTTTCATTTGTTTCAAGTAATTCAAGACCAACTTCAATATTGCTGAAGTCTGATTGTAAGATTCCATTTAATCCATCATTTAAGTTGAGTGAAGCAAGGTCGAGGTTGATAGCAATTCTTGCACCGATACCATCTTTGAAGATGTTTCCGGATGTTAATTCAATAATTGCATCACCAAGCCAATTGGTTAATAATCCACCAATATTTACACTCTTCTTATCAACTGTTTCAAAGAACAATCTTGCATTTATTGAGAGATAAATATTTTGTGAAGAATATTCTGTTGGAATGAATGTATATGGATAATCTGCAAGTGTTAACAATGTAGTTGTTGCAATACCTGTCTTGTCATCCTTTCCGTCTTCATCTGAATCTGTCCAATCCTTGTATCCGTCACCATTTTCATCTACCCATTGATCATATACTTCTTTAACAGCTGAACGAATTGAGATAGGTACCATTGTGTCAATGTTTGCATCAGAAATACCATTCTTGAAGCAGTATTGAGCAAGAGTTACTATCATATCAGCAGATATCTTTACTCTATTACCATTTTGATCTGGATTTCCATCTGCATCAATTCTGATGGAGAGTGGGATGTCTGCAATAGCTGTTCCTGTATAGTATGAGTAATCATCAAGTGAGAGGATTGTTCCCTTTACTAACTTAATATAATCACCTTGGTTATTTTGTGTTACAACTGTCTTGATATATCTATAACGTGCACTATCTGCAACAGCTGTTGTGTAGAGATTGAAATCTACTACAATACCTGTACTGTCGATACCAAGATATTCATTACCTTCTGCTCTTACATAATCACCATTGTCATCACGTGAATATCTGTATCCATCGAAGTTATATCTAATTCTTCTATCTACAGCATCTTCTGTAATAACATTGAGTAAGCAGTACTTTGTTATATCGACATACAATACGTCAACATATACTAATGCTCCATCGTCCTTTTGAACTTGAGTACCATGGTCTAATTCATATCTCATTTCCTTTGGAATGTCTGAGACTGCTATGCCTGTGTATGTTGAATATGCTACAACTGCAAGATATGCATTTCTAAGTTCAACGAACTTACCAACATTGCTTTGTACATATACTTCACTTCTGCTATAACGTACTAATGAAGCAACTCTTTCTTGGCCTAAGTACTTGACATAATCCTTAACTGAAATGTACTCGCCTTCTCTGATGAATACATAGCCACCTTCATCGTTTTGTACATATCTATAAACTGGCGTATAAGTTGCCATTGTTTGTGGTAATGTATCTAACTTGTTAGCCTTGAGATATAAGCTCTTTAATACATGCATTTGTGTTGCATATAATACATATTCACCTGTTGAATCTTGTTCATATGTATAACCAATTATGATGTCTCCATCTTTTACTTCTGTTCTTGCATAACGTAATGTATCGGAGATGTCTGCCTTTACTCCATTTGCGAAGTAAATAGCATATTCATCAATTTGTAAGAAACGTCTATTGCTTGCGTATTCTTCTTCGCCAACTACTAGAACATGGCTACCAACTAAGCCACCAACTTGTCTGAAGCTGTCTACAACTTGGTCATAACGTGTTGCTACATCTACTCTCTTCTCTGCATCAACATATTGGCTTTCATATGATGAAACTGTTACATATGTTCCAACTTTATCAATTAAGCCAAATGTTCCGAATAAGTTTTCGAGATAGTCTGTAATTTCAACAGCAGCATTGATTTGTTCTTGAGATAACATCTCTTCTGCTTCTTTTCCTATTCTAATTGTTGCACCAATTCCTGTAGCCATATCAAAATACATACCATTGGATAATGATGCTTCAAGTTCTAATGCCAATCCCTTGAATGGGTTAATTCCTTGTGAATTTACAAGGTTTGGATTATTAGCAAATCTAGAATCATGGAAGAAGAGATAAATGCCACTATTTTGTTCATCTAATTCATATCCTTCAACAACGAATGGTTTGTTGAATAACATTTCGAGTAAGTTTGCAATGATATTGCTCTTAAACTTAACTTTAACGTCACTTAATGTGTTGTATGTTTCGTTGATGAATGGGATGTTTTGTGTTCCAGTCTCGAAGATAATTGCTTCTACAACACCGTTAAGAATCTTTGCAACCTTTTCGAGTGTTGACTCACCTTCATCTGCAGATGCTGTTGCTTCTCCACTATTGAGTATAGTAGATGCATCTACATCAAACATTGATAAGATATCAAATAAGCTTGCTTTAATTGTTGGACCAGAAATTCCACTTAAATCAATTATGAGGTCACCATTTACAAGATAGATACCAAATGTAACTTTGCTTTCGCTCTTATTCAATGAAATTTCGATACCTAAGTTAATTGCACTTAATAATGTTTGAATATCGAAGTTGAGTTCATCTAAATCACCTGTTGTTAAGAGTGATGTAATACCTAATACACCTAAGTCAATATTACCCTTGATTGAGAGTACGATATCGAGATCTAATGGTGCATTATATAATGCTTGGAATGATAAACTATTTGCAAGAGATCTTACCATTGGTCCAAGTAATTCACCAACTGATTCATTGTTTTCTAATGATACTAGTAAGTTTTGTACAAATGGTAATTCAATTAATGCATCAAGGAGTTCATCCATATTTAATGATTGTTGTACATATAAACCTTCATTATCTTGAACGAATCTTCCATCTGATAATCTCTTTGTATATCTTTGTGAAGGACTATAGTTCTTAGCCTTCTCACCTTCATATTTGAATGTTGTAGAAATGAACATATCTACGAACAAGTCAAGATCGAAGCTTAAGATAGGATTTGTATTAAATACATCGAATCTATCAAAGTCATGTTCTTCGTCCAAATCTTGTCCGAATGTACGTGCATCTAAACGCTTGTAAACAGCTTCTGCCTTTACAGTTGTATCTTCAATTCTGAAGTAATGTTCACTAGCTTTATAGCTACCTGTTGCTGGATAGAAATATCCATCGAAATATGTATAGAAATCACCTACAATTTGATCACCAACAATGTATTCTGATGTATCAAGCATTACAGGTTCTTTTACCCATCTTCCGTAACCAGTATCTTTTTCTTCATCTGTTAATTCAACAAGAAGAATTCCAGCATAAACTGATTTTTCAATAGATGTCTTAATAGCAGCTATATCACTTTCTTGTGGAGCAAATGAAATCTTTGGAGATACAACATTTAAGCCAAGTTTGAAGAAGTCTCTGTATACTTCTGTTGTATAAACTGTATTTCCATCAATATCTGTTTCAGAAATAGAGTTCTTTGGATCAAGAATTGAAGAATCAATATTTAATGCAAGAGCTGTATTTCTAATATCTAAGTCTAAGTCAATAGATAACTTGAGACCTAATTGTTGTAATAATTCTACAGCATTTCCTGCATCGCCTGTGCCGATAAGTGCACTTACGATTGAGAAAATAACTGCTTCTGTAATCTTTAATTGAATATCTCTTTCTGCAAGGTTAAGAATAATACCTGCATCTACTGTTCCTGGATCTGCTGCTGTTGTAGCTTCTCCATCAGTGCCGAAGTTAATTCCTAATCCACCTAATACTTTATTCAAGACATTTGTTAATAATACTGCGAAGTTTGTTCCTTCAACAACAAAGTCATAATCAGAAAGGATTCCCATGTCAACATATAAGTTGCCATTTACGAGATAGAGTCCGAATAACATCTTTCTCTTTTCAAGGTCTCTTAATTCTAATAAGATTTGAGCCTTTGTTGAGTCTTTTGTATTGAGGTTTGCATCAAGTCTTAATTCCCAATTTACTCCAATGTCACTTTCTACAGTAATACCAAACTTCAATGCTAATTCAGCAAGGAATACTGAGATGTAATCACCGATTGCATATGGGTTATCTTCACTAGCTTCTGCAAGTGAGAAATCGATTGCAATAGCTGCACTAATTGTTAAGTCTTCAAAGTTGAGAACGTTGTTGTATTCAGCTTTGTTGATAACAGTTTCTGTAACAGATGCTGTATCGCTGAATGAGATTCTAATCTTTGAAAGTTCTAATCCGAGTGCAACTGGTGTAATGCCAAGACTGAATTCAAGACGATATTGATTGCTCCATTGTAATGCAAGGAAGCTATTGTCTGGGTCTATTGGGAAGAATTCCTTTAACCACTTAGATCTTGAACCATCTTCTAAGTCAATGTAATCATACATTGCATATACATACTTATATGCTCCAGCGTTATCCTTTACAAAGTTAACTGCATAAAGAGTTCCTGTGAATGTCTTTCTGTCCTCATCTGAAATTGCAGCAAAGGAACCATCACTTTGTTGCTTAAAGTATGTGCCATTGAATAATGTATAATTATCACCAATCTTGAAATATGCTTGGCCAGAGAATGTATAAATATTATCTATGAGATTGTAATTTTCTCCAGATTTTGTATAGAAATTGTTATCAAGTGAGATATAATCTGCTCTATATCTTGTTCCCTTGAATACATCTGACTTCTCTGCATCTGTTAATGCAATAGCAAATCCTTGTTCGCTTGTAGATGTATAATCTTCACCATCTGGGCTTTCAACAAACTTATAGTAATTTCCAACTAATTTTTGTGGTTCATTGTTGTAATAGAAGTATCTATCTCCAGCATATGTGTATAATTCTTCTGCAGGGATTAATACATAGTTTTCTCCATCCTTCTTATAGAGGTTGTTTGCTAATGAAACATATAATGGAGCATATCTCTTTTCTGGAGGATTTGATAAATCTTTAATCTTATAGAAGTAACCATTTGTATGTTTGAAATATTCACCACTTGTATCTTCTACAAATGTTACAGCATAACGATCTGCGAATGCGACTGTATTCAATTCACCTTCATCCAATTCAATATATTGGTCATTTCCATCTCCAACAATGAGAGATACGATAAATGCAGCGAGGTTCTTTGCAAATGAAATCTTAATTTCATCCATGCTTGCTGTTACAGAGTAAATTGTATTACTGAGTAATGCTGGAAGATCACTTAAGATTCCACCTTCGCCGGTTAATCCAGCTAATAATCCACCACTTTCTTCTTCTGTTGCTGCTGGTTCAGCTGTTGCTGGATCTTGTGCTGGTGCTGGAGTTGCTTGAGCTTCATCTTCTTTCTTTTCTTCATCGTTAGACTTGTCTAAACCAAGTAATGTTACAAGGTTTACACCATCTAAATAAATCTTTGTATTTTGAATAATGTTAAGATTTGATTCTAAGAACAATGTGCTGGATGCAACACCACCAACTTCACCTTGATAGATAAGTGAAAGTGTAATTAAGTTAGTATTATTGCCACCTGCAATATATTCACCCTTGTATAACTCAATTCTTAAATCAGAGTGAGATAATACATAGTTTACATCAAATCCATTTTCCCAATTGAATCTTGCAAGGAGTGCAATTCTAAATCCAATTGTTGTGCTAATATTGTGGTTTACACCGATTCTAACGAGTAATCCGTGTAAAATAGATTGAACTGTCTTGGAATCTTGAGATACAACTGCTGAAATCCAATCACCAACTGTCCAATCTTCATAGCCACCATTTGTTCCTTGAGCTGAGAGGTTAATTCCACCTGTCAATTCAAGGTAAACTTGGTCAAGAGCTATGTTATTATTTGCATCAAGTAATGTGATTGATTCAAATTTGTCTTCATTTAATAAAACATTATCTGCATCAACTTGTTTCAATTCACCAATTTGTAATGCAATCTTATCAATAGAGATATCAAGACCATTCTCATCATCACCATTTTCGTCTACTATACCAAAGTGGATAGAAGCACCTAATCTAGATAAGAGGTCTGCCATCTTTTTGAATTTTGTTCCTGTGTATGTTGGTTCTGCTATAACATAATCACCATACTTGTTATTTAATACATATTCACCATTCTTATTTTCAACGAACTTATATGTTCCTGCTGCATCTTCTACATATTCAGGAGCAATTGCAAGTTTCAACCATAATGCAATACCTGGTAAATCAAGACCAAGCTTATCTGCAAGAAGTTGTGTTAAACCATCAACTAATTTAACCATGAATCCAGTTGAAGAGATTTCTGCTTGAATGATGATAGCAAGTTTTTGTTTGTCTGCTGCTGTTAATGCAAGTGTTGAATCAGAAGATGTTGTTCCTTCGGATGCTGGATTAATTCTAATAACATCTTTAGCATACTTGTATGTTCCATTTTCATCATCTCTTGTGTAAACATCATTGCCTTCTGCATCTTTAGACTTTGTATATCTTGGTCCAGCATATCCGCCTTCTGCTACTGGTTTTAATTCATCGCCCTTAAGTTCAATATAAGCATTCTTAAGGATGAGATTCATAATTAACTCAAATAAATCTAATTTAACTGCTACTCTATCAATACCGAAGTTTGTTGCATCAAGATATAATTCACCACCCATATAGTATAATCCTAATAACAATTTAACTTCTGAGCTTTGAGATACTTTTTCAATTTCAACTAAAAGTTGAGAATTATTCTTATCTGTATAAATATCTCTTTCACCATTGAGATATGCAAAGAGTGGATAGAAGTCTAAACTTGCTTGGACCTTCATATTGTATCTAACGTCAATTGCTTCAAGAATTTGAATTGCAGAGGATGTCAAATCACCAATATCATATCCTGCTTCTGCCATTGCATTTGTTAAGAGTTCATTTTGGTTAAGGTCTATTGTATCTTCAGCGATTTTAATATGCATACCACCTTCAAGGTCTAACCATAAATATGGAGCCATAAAGATATCAATATATTCATCTTTGTCTTCAACGTGTAATGTATCAGAGTTAATTGCTAAATCAAATCCACCAATTGTAACATTGAGTTCAAGTTGGTTATTGAGTGTTGCAAATAACATAATTTCTAATTGAGATAAGTCTAAACCATCCTTAAATGAAATTCTTAATCCACCACTTCCTTCTGCATCGAAGATTGAAATGGAAATTGTATCTCCAAGGTTTACACCTAATGCTTCGAGGAGTTTGTTAATTAAGTTTGTAGCAAGACCGATTTCGATATAATCTCTGCTAATTGTTACATCGCCCATAATTGCAGCGAGTAATGCAATAATATCGAATCCACCTTCACCATCTGCTGCTATAACTGCATCTGATGCTGCAGAACCTTCTGCATCGTCTTTGTTGAGTAATCCACCAACAAATTGTGAAATATCAAGGCAAATCTTATTTAAGCCAATAGCTGTTGCATCTAAGTAAACAACTTGGTCTTCTAAGTATAATCCTAATACCTTCTTGAGTTCACCTGTTGCAGGATCTGTCTTTGTTGCATCGAATAATTCAATCTTTGCTACAGAATTGAGGATGCTATTTAGACCATCGCTTATATCAAGGTTTGCTTCAATCTTTAATAACAAGTTACCATCAAATTTTTCTGCTATGTCGAATAAAATCTTAATTAAATAATCTTCAAGAGAATTTACTTGAATATCTGTTAATGTTCCTGGAGCAATATAGAACTTAATTTGTGTTTCGAGTTTGAGATAAATTGTCTTTAATGAAATGTTATCAAGAACTTGTGAGATTTCAGATAGTTTTCCGATTGTACCAAGTGAAACAAAGTTGTTGTCTCCAATTGTACTAATCTTTCTCTTTGCACTACATGTTGTTGTTCCGAATTTAGCATTTACGCCAATACCAATTGACATACCATCGAAGACACCCATTGCATCTCCAAGTCTTAAATCGATATTGATTAACTTCTCTTTTGCAACACCATAGTTGTAATATGTGATATCGAAACTTCTTATAGGAAGTTTTGTACCGTATAATGGATTGTCTACTTCATTTCCATCATCATCTTTCTTTGTTGCTGGGAAGATTAATTCGCTAATATAGTCAATTGCATCATTAGAAATTGCTACCAATAATGAACGAATATTTAAGAGGTTGTCATATGGAGCTTCTTCTGTTTCAATCTTAATGCTCTTAACTATATCAATAATTAAATCAAGAACTGAATTTACTGTTCCACTTGCAGCTGTAGCTGAAGAAATTCTGCGTGGAATTGTTCCGTCTTCGAGTTTTTGTAATAACTCTTCGTATGTTCTAATTTCTGCTTGAGATAATGCTTCGCTTACGCTAATACCACTTAATAAGTTCTCGATTAATGTTTTAACATTAATACCACTTAGCAAGTCATCTATAATATTTGATAAGTTGAGGTCTGTAATCTTATAACGACCGAATTCACCTATCATATTAGACATGTCTACATAAATAGTTTCTGTAGCACCAACATAGTAGATTGCTAATCTTTCTTCAGTGCCTCTAGATAGAGCATCTCTAATTGTAATTTCTAATTCTGTCTTGGAATTGTCTGTTAAATTTAAGCTACCTTTAATATCAATTGTTAATGCATAGTTTGTAGCTGTTGTATTGAGATTTAATCCCCAAAGTGGAGAATCTGGTGGTAACATATTAACCAAGAGTTTGGATAATAATTTTCCTAAAGCATCGTCAATATTTCCAATAGTAATTCTCTTTTCTGAAGTATTAATAGCTGCATTAAGTGTAATATCGAAGTCTAAAACCGAATATTCTCTGGTGACTTCTTTGAGAGCATCTGGTAGGAGGACATAAGATGCTGCATCTTCACCTTGTTGTAATTCATCGCTGTACACGATGTTAGGATCTACACCCTTGCTTATTTGTAAAGCACCGACAGAAAGGGCGATGTCTTCTGTGAAATATCCATAAATATCGGCTGTATCGGTCTTCATGGAATCCATAGGAGCGTCTAAGAATAGTTCTAATGAACTGAGTTTATTATCTTTAATCTTTGTATCTAAAACAATCTTTACTTCTTCGCCAACTATTGCATCAATACGAGACAAATCCAAGCCAAGTACTTGGAACACTAAATTCTTAATATCATCGTTTAAGACACCTGAGAGCAAACCAAGTACCATATCCATTAAGTCTTCTAATTGGAATGGGAACTTGATGTTCTCTTCACCATTACCAAGGTCTATAATGTCAATGGTCTCTGGAAGCAACATACTTGTTAACAATCCAGATAATGTTTGACCACTCATTAAGTCAATAAATGTTCCGAGGTCTAATCCAAGGAGTGTATTATAGAAAAGATCCGCAACACTTGTTCCTGCGAACATGTTGTGAATTCTATCAGCAAAATATGCTAAGTCAATCTTATCTGTCTTAACAATTTCGGCTCCTTTCTTAACCCCCGTGAAGTCTGCATAACACCAACCATCAACGTAGTACAACGCAGCAACACGGCTTTGGACTCCATCTACGGTGATTTTATCCAAGCCCATGTAAATTCTTGAATTAGGCGTGTCCTCCTGATTAATGGATCCAGCAACTTGAAGGACGAACTTGTTTCCATTTCCGTTCTTCTTGAAATCAAATCCCAATATGGTATTGAAATTTAAGAATCCAGCTGTGGATGTGTTTGTGTTAAGTGCTGCATTTTTGACTTTCTCCCATGCATAAGCACTTGAAACTGTATTGACAGCGGTACCTTCTGCTGGTGGTTCCACTTCAATAGTTTGTGGCTCAACTGTCGTCTTCTTGTTACATGCAAACAATGTACAGCAACATGCAATCAATAAAATGACGATTAAAAGTAAATAAAGTTTTTTCATTTTTCCTCCGTGTATATATACGTCTGTCGTACGTATGTACACATAATTAGTTAAAGTTATTTTATCACAATAGTTATATTCGAGTCAATATCTGCGTGTGTGCGCATTTAAACCATAAAAATTGTCATTTCAATCGGTTAGAATATTAAAAAACCACCCAAAAATTAAGGTGGCAAAAAATAATCTTTAAAATTTTTTTATTATTTTTCTATAGTTTTGGAAAACAATTTAACTATTTCATTGAATAGATCTTTTATCTCTTTGTTTGTATTCAAAACGAAATTTGTAAGATCTAAACCATAAGAGAATGACTCATAGACATTTTCATTATGACTCTCATAAAAAGTTGCATTAGCATATCTTCTTGCCTTGGAGGCGACATCATATTTCTTAACATAATTTTGAGAGACAAACTGACTCATTAATTTGTCAGCCAATTCTTCAGCCTTGGAAGTGTCTATAATGTATTTGTACTTTCCAGGAATCCAATCTAATCCTCCCCAAACTTCAACAGCAATAATTTGTTTTGGTGGCAAATAATTTACTCCACCTTCTTGAACAACATTTTTGATATCATATGTCTTCTTCAAATCTCTAAGTGCATTTATAACAATCTGTGATGCGGCTTTATGAGTTGGGTGATTATCGAAAGGATTATGGATATATATTGTGTCTATTCCCGAAAACTGTCTGAGTATATATGTAAGCTCACTTGTTATTGATGAACTCTTTCTTTTGACATCATTTGATTTATGCTCTAGCAAATATAGCGAATTGTATTTACCAATTTCCGAAGCATTCTTTTGCTCGGTTGTTCTAAGAGCAACCATTTCGTCATAACTCAATCCAGCATACTTTCCAGTTTTCGGACATCCTCCACCATCCGTGAGAATTATCATTGCGCAACTTCCATCTGCATCCAAACTGTCGTATATGCCTTTTAATCCAATCATCTCGCCGTCATCTTTATGCGCAGCAATAATGAGATTTTTTACCTTGCTTTTATTAGCATTTGTAGGAACATATAATTCCATAATGACCTCTTATTTTTATGCATAAAACTAAATAATTATGCAATTTTTATTTTCTTATATTTTTATAATTTTTTATTGTTCTACCAAGTTTCTTATCTATCATTCTACCATAGAAGAATATGCTTTCAAACAAAGATGTTATGCAATCCGGATTTGACTGTCTAATACCTGATCCTTCTATATCATATATGAATAATGCATTCAAAGAATTAGCTGCTCTATTTCTAAATTCTTTATAATCTATTGTGCTCTTTGACCATGCAACATCTGCAATGGCAAGTGTTCTTGGGAACATCATCTTAAATAGTTTGCTTTCATCCTTAATCCATTCGGTCCAAAGAGGAGTTTCTATTCCCACGATATCTCCATAATCAGATAAGGATATCATATCATTTTGAGCTTTTATTGTTTTCTTTAAAGATAACGAAGAATAAGGATGATCTAAATAACAGTTTTTATTGTTTGAATAAATTAAAGGATATCCTTCTTCTAATGCATTTTTTATGTTCTTACACTTTAAACCATCTGCCCAAAATTGAATATTAGCAACCTTATCTAGCTTGCCATCATGATATGCCTCATTCCACACAATAGGCGCTTTATTTATACTTTTTAGATAAGTAATTATGCGATTTGTGAAATATGACTGTAAATCCATATATGTCTTTAAACCATTCTTTTTCATAGTTTCTTTACAATCTTCACATTCCATCCATTGTGTCTTAGGAGCCTCATCTCCACCTATATGGAAGTATTTACTTGGGAATAAATTGGCCAATTCTCCAATGATGTCTTCGAGCATTTTATACGTATTCTCTTTTCCAGCACATACCACATTTTCAACTATACCAAAGTACTCTTCAACCTCTATCTCTTTGCCCTTACAATGCAAGTCTGGATATGATGCAATTAGTGCAGATGTATGCCCAGGTAGGTCTATCTCGGGTATAATTTCTACAAATCTATCTTTGGCATATTTTACCAAATCTATTATCTCTGCTTGAGTATAAAAACCACTAACAGGTATCCCATCTCCTCTTGTTCCATTTCTCTTTGAACCAATATCTGTTAGCAATGGGAATCTATTTAATTGGATTCTAAATCCCTGGTCATCACTAAGATGTAAATGAAGCTTATTCATCTTTAATAATGATATGGAATTTATTATTTTCTTGAGAGTAGAAATTGGATAAAAATGCCTACAAACATCTAACATGAATCCTCTATATTCATATTTATAATTATCTTCAATTATGCAACATGGAATGTATGAATATTCATTTTTATAATATTCCAAAATGAGCAATTTTAGTGTCTGAATAGCATGATAAATGCCCTCTCTGTTGTTTGCAATGACATAAATATTCTCACCGATTTCGATTCTATAATCCTCTTCTATCTTGGATAAGGTGAATACACAACTATTCTTATCTCCATCTTTTAAATCTATAAAGGAATTAATATCATTCATAAGGAAGTCATCCAACCCAACTATTTGAGTTGAACCTGAAAAAACGAAGTCTCCTTCTAACATAGTAATGCTTTCTGGTTTTGGAATAATCTTCATTTTAACCTCCATTAAAATATTATATCATATCAATTATTGCAGTCAATACAACTTAATTAAACACGGAAGTATACTTCCGTGATTGACACTCCCATTAGTCTATGTTAACATTTTTATATGATTAAAGGCGCAGGAATCGGGGCAGGTATTGTCGCAGTACTCACAATACTATGGAAAATCATTAAAGTCATTGCTGAAGTTGTGGCTAAAGTATTGTATTATCTCGGTCTCTGGGTTCCTCTTCTCTATCTCGCTTATGGTGGAATATTAAAACTTATCTTTAAAGAGTTCTACCTTTTCTCTGCAGACACAAACTCAATTATATATTTGCTGGGATTTATTCTTACAATATTTATCTCAATTATCATCACTGTAAAAAATCTTATCTATAAACCATTCAAGAAGTTGTTTGGAAGAAAAAAGGATGTTGTTGAATATAAAGGAGATAAATTAAAGCATGACACTCCTGAAGCACCTAAGATTTATAAAAGCAGAGTTAATGAAGGTGTTATCGTTTATGAATACAAAAATAGGTACGATCTTTATGAAGAACGAGAAGACAAATTAGTATTAGTTGCTACTGAGTTTAAAGATAAAAAAAGAAGAGATTAGAAATATCTCTTTTTCATTGCTGTTGCCTGAGCCATAATACGTCTTGCAAATTTATCTGGCCCAACAATATTTTTAATTGTATATGAGTCAAATCCGGATCCTATAATTTCTACAGAACCAATTCCGAGTAATCTTTGGAAGGCACCTTGTGTTACGCGTGTGTTAACAATTTCGTATACTTGTAATGTTATAACCTCGGAACCTAACATCCCAGCACGATACACGAGTTTATCTTCTGTTAAAATAACTTCTTTTGAATAAATCGCAAGGATATGTAAGAAGGTTACTAATAACATAAAACCACCTGCGCCCAATATAGCCCATTTTAAGTTTGTTTCGGTTAAATATCTTACCTCTGTAATTGAGCTATCTACAAGTTGTTCTATCTTTAAATTAAATATCCAAAGACAAGCAATTATTCCACCTAAAATGAGAGTTGTTATAACCTCACCAGCAAATACCCAATATGTGAATTTTGCCTTGGCTACAATTCTGTCAGACTTAGAATATATTCTTTCTAATTTTCTCATACGTCAGACCTCAAGCATGGTGGAAATTGTGAAATATGAAGGGCTGTACATCCATACGGAACGAATACTCTTTCTATGCTTTCTTCGGAGAAGTTTGGCTTCTTTGGAATCTGTGTAAAACCATTTGCATCGTAATCCCAATTTTCAACGTTTTTCGCCAAAACATGTAGTTCAAATGGTGGTTTTTCATGGTTAAAAGGTATGTTTGTGATATCAGACACAAAAGTCTTCTCGGTTGTATATAGATGTCTAATACCATTATTTGCCTTCTTTGCAAGCACTGGAGAAACGTTCCATTTCTTGTTAAATGTCATAGATAAAACGGATGCATCATCTTTAGAAACAGAGATAGATGGGACTATTCTTTCTGCCATCAAAATGCTGCCCTTAAATAAGCTTACAGAACTATCTGGATTAGATAATGCAACCAGCGGAATATCTAATTTTATAGTGAATGTACTGCCTGTTTTTAGTACACAACGAACTGATATATTTCTTGATCCACTAGCAACGACTTCACCACCAGAAATGATTTGCATTGTTGTATTCTTTGGGACTCTGAAATTAAGTTTAACTTCTGGTTCTCCATCTACACTTTCAACCCTGAATATGACCTTATTTCTGAATGGATAATTGGTTTCTTCTTTTAGTACAAGTGTAACACCATCTATAACTGTCTTAATTGTGCATGGAGCATATGAGAAGAATGTCAACTCTCTATCTCCTTGCATACACAAAGATTGCATATATAAAGGATAGGAAGACAATAATGCTATTGCAGCCCTAGATAGCTTATTGATTGTATAAGCATTACCAAACTCTGTTTCTTTAAAGAAAACACTTGTATCTGAGTTGGTTTCTACTTGGTTTGCAAGACCGATTTCTTGTACAGCACAAGTGTTAGAAAGCATCGAAGATGCTATGGCATTATACAATACCTTTTCCATTGCATCTGCAGCATTATAATCGCCAGCATATTGCAACATATATAGCAAGCTTTCTACGAATTCAACACCTGCAACGACATCCATTCCTCTTGTTGGGGACTTTCCACCGGTTCTATAGTCGCATGTGAACATTCCAGTTGCTGTTCCATGATACTTATTCATGCTATTTAAGAACTTTGCAGATAATCTATTAAGGTCTGGATCTCCAACAAATGAACCGTATGTGGTTGGATATTTTATTGCTTTAGCAATATTCACACCATTTGTCTCAACCATTACCTTATGAGAGAATTTCCTCCAGTTTGCATCTGCAACATCTTTTGTTAAAGGATGAATTAGTACGTCTTCGCCTGTAGATTGTTCATATGTTTCAACAAATTTCTTTAATTTGAAAGCACCTTTATAAGACAAATACTTGTTGGACTTGTTTTTATATCTATAGTTATTTGCTAAAGCAAACCAGTCAGTAGATGTTTCTCTAAGTTGTTCTGCCAAATCCTTTAACCATTCTTGGTCTGTTTGTTTATATACTAATTCCATTGCTGGTATTTCTTCTAATAAACGGGATCTAGAATGGAACCAACATGGTGTTAACATAAATGTATTAAACTGGTTTTTAAAGAATTTCTTTAAGAACGCTATAATTTGAGGGTCTCCTGTGAGTTCATAATAGCTCATAATAGCTTTAATTCCTTCAATCTTTGGAGAAATAAATTTGCCACCTCTTGGTCCGAAGTCTCCACCTTCATTTGCACTTGCAAAAATAGGTTGCATAAATGCATCTGCCTTTTCTCTTAATTGTTTATCTTTTTCTAGTGTTCCAGAAAGCAATACTAAACCACGAGCATATCTAGGAAGTGCTTCATCTCCAGTCCATCTGCCGTTCTTAATTAAGCCTTGCAAATTCCCTAGTTTCTTTTGGAGATCATTTAAAAGAATTAGTTGATTTAACAACCAACCTTCCGGTTTTATTGCTCCAATTGGTAATCTTTTTAAAGGTTGAAATACTTTCTTTGCCATTTTAACTCACTAATCTATTTATAGATTATTTAATAATTTATCATACTAGTTTGACAAATGCAACCTTCAAACTATAAACTTACAAGCAAAGGAGTAATAAA